>Ga0272442_10001003_pt1 | contig 43705 bp, 68 predicted proteins | sample SSMForm2O_FD_200262 | JGI IMG/M metagenome (GOLD analysis project Ga0272442, IMG submission 200262) | Marine sediment archaeal communities from Little Sippewissett salt marsh, Falmouth, MA, United States - SSM-Form-2O | ecosystem: Environmental > Aquatic > Marine > Wetlands > Sediment ...
TCGTCACATATAAAATAACTATCAAATCCTTTAACTAAAGTAATAGTGCTTTGGTCTACTGAATAACCTTCCTCACCACACATATCACATTTCATTCTTCTTTTCACCAATATAAAGAAAAAGGGGGATTATTTCCCCAACATCGCACAAACAGTAGTTCCACAATTTGGACACTTACCTTTAGCCATTCGCAGTCCTTTGTTTGTTCTACTTATATTTTCGTCTTTCATTTCTACTTTCTTCTTACATTTCATACAATATCCAATACTTGCCATAATTTATTTCACCTCTTTTCTTTTTTACTCCTTATCACTCTTCTTAATTTGCCTCATCACAAATACATATTTTCCTCTCATCGCACTCATCCGCTCGCTCCAGCGGTAAAGATTTAAGTCTACTTCATTTGCTTCTTCAACTGTGTCTTTTTCTATGAAATTTGGATTCATTTATTTACCTCCTAACCAACTATCTAAAACAGGAGAATTTTTAGTTAAAGAAAAACTGTGATTACTATTTGGAATTATTAATTTTTGTTCTAATAAATAATCCCTTACTGCTTTATATTTTCTCCAACCAAATCCTGTTTTTTGTTTAATTTTATCTTCAGTAATTATACTTTCATCTTTAAAAACATCAAGAAATTTATCTTTCCTTTCTAAAGTTACCCAAGCATTATACTCAGGATACAACTTAATTTTTTGTTGTTTTTTACTATCATACGTTAATTCAAATAAACAATTCATTTCCTTAAAAAATTTATGATATCCTGCATCACAAAAAATAAATACCTCTCTTTCCCCTTCTACTTTTTGTCCATATTTATCTGCTAATTGAAATGATATTTTTTCACTTTTATTTAAAGGTATTTCATTAGTATACCAAGATGCTAATAATTGTGAATTATCATGATGTCTATATTCATTTGTTCTTTTGTTTGGATTTCTTTTTGTTTTTCCTAATTTAACTTTAAATAAACCTTTATCTTTGTAATCATGTAGTAAATGTGCATATAAATTTTTATTCATTATTTTTAACCTCAAGCCATAGTTTTTTGATTGTTTGTGGTATAGATTTGTTCAACCAACCATCATTTGCATAACATCTTTCTTTCCTTTCAATACTGTCAATTTGTAAGTTTTTTATTTCCTTTTCTAAAGATTGTATTTTTTGTGTGTTCTTAACTAAAATGTTTTTCTGTCTACTTAAAAAATCCATATCATGACAAATTTTATCTATTCTTTGTATTAAATTTTTTAGATGTTTAATATCTTTTAAAATTACACTTCTTTTTAGAGCTAATAATGGATATCTAGGTTTCCAATATTTTAAATAATGTGAAGTAAAAACAGGATTACTTTCACCATTGTATGTAATACTAAAATAAGGAATAATTTCTCCTGCAACTTTATCTATTCCATTATGAAAAATAAAAGTTTTATCTTTTTTAATATGCTTAAGTTTACCATCATATAAACATTTAAAATATTGTCTTTCAATTTGTTGTAAATGTGAATCTAAAGTATTAACACTTATCGAAGGATATTTTTTTCTTTTTAAAGTAGTTATATATCCTACATCGATAGTAACATAATAACCAATATGTTCTTGTCTATATGTTTGTTGTGTATCCCGTAATCCATCTTTGTATGTCTTAATTTCTTTTAAAAACTTAATATTTGGAAGAACAACTCCATAGTCCCAAATACCGTTATTATGAATTTGATTATTATAAGTGGTTTGAGCTTTTAATATTTTTTTATTAAATTCTTTCCAAAAAAGTGGACTGTGTTTCCCTTTTGGTTTCTTTTTATATGCTTCAACAGCTCTATTAGACAATTTATATTTAACTTCTTTTTCGATAGGAATGTATCTATTTTTTAAAAGCATAGTAGGAGGAATAATAACCCCTAGTTTTTTTGTATTAAAACTAAATTCCATTTTAGAAACAGGTATAACTTTTAACCAACCATTTTTTATACAAGCTGATTCTGAATAAGTTACTTGTTTATATAAGTTTAGAATTGTCTGCAAATTATTTATACATTTTTCTATTGAATTACTCATTTGTATTTTTTCATCATGCCATTTTTTTTCTTTTACTTGGTCTTCCATTTCTTATCACCAATCTACTATTCCTTACCGCCTATTTAAATCTTTGCCTCTTTTTAATATCTGTATTTTCTTTCATGTTAATTTTTTTACCTGTTGGAGTTGTTAAAGTCATATTATTTACACCCCATGCCAACTTTACATTTGATAATGTCACTTTCTCAACTTTTACTTCCTCTTTCATTTTCATTCACCAATTGAATATAAATTCATACCTAATTTAATATTACCTTAATTCACACTCATTCACTCATACCTTCTTATTTTTCATATTATAAGAACACACCCCTTTGACGGAGTGTGCTCCTTGTCGGCCATATCTCCCGACTTGAATACTTCCTTTTTTATTATTCACAACAGGAATTGAACCTATTGCCGTCATGTCATTAGATAAATTAATGACTCTCATACTCCCCTCTCTCGCCCAAAAACCTCACAATGAAGCCTTGGACTAAATTTTAAATTATGTTCCACACAATACTTCCATACTTTCTGCTTCACTTCCCTATCCGCCTCACTCCACGGCCATCCACTTGATAATGGCATAAGCATGGTTGCATATTCCAACATTTTAACTCCAACTGTATCTAAATCCGTAACCACCTTTATATCATAATATTCTTCTTCAGTATCACCAACAAAATTTTTAATTCTTTTGGCATCTATTTCACTTTTTGGAGAAAACGCTACATACTCAAACTCATCCATATCATCTGCAAGAATTGTTCCATTTGTTTCTAAGTGATGGTCTTTTCTAATGAATGTTCTCCTTACAACTTCATAAATTTGATTGAAATAAAGCATCGGTTCTCCACCAGACCAAACTATTATTTTACCTTTATACTCCAACACTTTTTTAATCAAAGAATCAACAGTCATTTCTTTACCTTGGTTTTTATAAATAGAATATTTTGTATCACAAAAAGAACAATTTAAATTACATCCTGCTACTCTTATAAATAAACAAGGAATTCCTGTATACCTACCTTCACCTTGAATAGTTTCAAATATTTCACTGATAGGAATTGAAGCCAACGCTCTGCACCTCCGCACTTGCATTTGGTGATTCCCATACCACTACCTTAAACTTTACCTCTGGATAAAGTGCCTCCAATCTATCAATTAAATACTTAGCAATATACTCAGCAGTTGGATTATCTTCCTTTAATATATCATTCAAATGATTGTGGTCTAATTCATCTATTACTCCTTTAACATCACCAAAATCAATTAATATATTATTTATTAATTTACTACCTCTTGCAGTTACTTCGACGTTCCACGTATGTCCATGGAGACGAGAACAAGCGGATTTATGTGCTTTAAGTTGATGACTAGCGTAAAAATGATGTTTTACTCTTAAAGTTATTTCTCTCATAAAATTACATCCTTTTTTCAGTTGAAACATACTATTTTTAATATTTTATCCTATATTTAAATTTTTGGAAATTTTTAATATTATCCATACATATCAATTTCATTTTTTTCTTTCTGTTTGTTAATAACCTCATCTATTTCTTTATCCATTTCATCATCAATTTCAATTTCTTGTATATCCATATCATCTATTTTTTGAATCAATATTTTAAATGCTTTTTCATGTGCTCCAAATAGTTTTTTTAATACCTCTACATCTTTATGTAATCTATCTAATTTTTCTTTTCTTAATTGCTGTAGTTCTCTTCTTTCTAAACTATCTAATTTCTTTTTCCTAAACATCCCTCATCACCTTCCTTTTTATATTATTGCCTGTCCAATAAATAGTTTGCTTTTTCTAAAATTTTTTCTAACTCTACAGGTTCATAATTTGTCTTTTCAACACATACATTAATTCTTTTTCCTTTTGTCCTTCTATTGTGAATATGTCCATGCACATTTACATAACCATTTGTATGAATATGCCTTAAAGGTCTATGTGTCAAAAGTAATTTATTTATTGTAACAACATAACTATCTGCTACTGATATTCCTCCTTTTAAAATTCTTGTTTTATTATCATGATTTCCTAAAATTAAAATGATATTTCCATTTAGTCTATCTTTAATTTCCTTTATGGTTTTGTAATTCCAACATACTGCAAAATCACCTAAATGAAAAACTAAATCGCCATCTTTAACTTTATTATTCCACTTTTGTATTAATACTTCATTCATTTCTTGAATATTTCTAAAAGGTCTATCAAAAAAACTAATTATTTTTCTGTGAAAGAAATGATGGTCTGATGTAATAAATACATTCACTCTAACACCCTACAATAATATCTATATTCACAACTTTTACACTGTGATTTAGTCCTTGGCTTTTTAGGATATTCTTTATTTAAAATTAATTCTTTAAAATTTTCTACATCCTGTCCTACCTTTTTTTGTTTTTCAGAATCATATTTTACTGTTCTCCAAGTATTAGGATATAAAAAGAAAAAATAAAAATGTGTTAATTTCTTTTTAAATTTACTTTCAAATAATTCTCTATAAATATGTGCTTGCATTCTATAAGCATATGATAATGTTGGATAAGTATTAGTTTTAAAATCTATTACTTTATCATTTTGTATATCAATATAATCAATCCAACCATAATATCCTGCTCCATTAATTTCAACTTCTGACATTGGATTAGTTGCTATATTATTGATATTGTTTTCTTCCCAAAGAGAATGGTGTGTAAGGCAATCATACGCCTTTTTAAGTTGCTCTGGTAGTAAATACCTTACCTCATCATTTTCTTTAAAATTTTTATATGTTTTAAAAAGAATATCTTCTGATGTTCCTTCTGTTAAAAAATTATTTTTATAATATTTATCAATAGAATCATGAACAAATTTACCTATATCTAATGCTGAAGGAGAATAAAATATAGGTTCTCTTAAATCTACATAATGTAATTTATAAGCATAAGGACAATCTCTATAAATAGAAATTCCACTTTGACTTAATCCTCTTTCTTCCATTACTTATTCCTTTCTTTATTGTCTTTCCATACCAAATAATATAACTTTGCGACGACGTATATTCCCCAAAAAAGAACATAACCAATTAGAAACCAACCTATCATCTTTTTCATCCCTTCCTCTACTATATCTAAGTAAATATAATATACCAATTAATGATAATAAAATTAAACCTGTTGATGCTATAAAAGTTACAATTATAAAACTAATTATAAATCGTTTATCATTTAATTCCATTATTTCCCCTCTCTTGTATAACTAATTACATGTAAAAGTAAACTACCTATTCCTGCTATCATAATTCCAAGATTTTGATAGTGATATCCTACTACTAAAATAACAATTGATAATGGTATAATAAAAATATAAGGAAAGTTACCAATCTTTTTAAAATTTTTCTTTTGACTGTTTTTTGGTCCCGTTCCATGAACTTCAAAACCAACTCTTATTTTTGTCCTATACCACCTAATTTCATATCCTGTTTGTAACGCTTTATAATAATGAAGTCCCTCATGTAAAAGACCTAACATCAAAACTAATGTTACAGCAATCATAGTATGAAATAAAATTTCTATTTTCATATATGTTTGTATACCATATACTACCATAAAAAGTATAATTGCTATCATTACCGTTCTACTTAACCAATGCTTAAAACTAATTTCAGGTTCCTCTTCCTTCATCTCTTACCACCATTTCTTTTCCATACAAATCTATTAAATAACAACCATATGTTTTTAATTGAATTTCAGGAGATGCTCCCATTGCCATCCTAAATTCAATATCTCCTAAACTTTTTAAGGCCTTTAATTTGGTTTGTTTTCTAAGGACTGTTGAATCCTTAATTAACCGCCTGAGACTTTCCAGTATTTCTTGTGGAGCATACACCTTTGTATTCAATAATCCATCCATATATTTATCAACCACATCAATATCACCTTTTTTAACGGCAATAAGTAGACTTCTGATATGGTCATCATCTACATAATTAGTAAAATTATAAATCATATCATCAGTTACATTTTTAAGATTAGCAAGTTTAACACTATTTATGATATTTAATGCACGCCTCATTGAACCATTTGAAAGTGTTGCTATAAGTGATGTTGCTTCTTTTGTAATTTCTAAATTTTCTTTTTCAACAATTTTATTAAGCATAATTCTCATTTCACTTGGATTAATACTTCTAAATCTAAAAACAACACACCTATCTACTATTGGGTCAATAATTTTATTAGGATAATTACAACTTAAAATAAATCTACATTTATCTGAATTCATTTCTATAATTCTTCTTAAAGCATTTTGTGCATCTCTTGTAATTGAATCTGCTTCATCCATAAAAATAATTTTAAATTCTCTACCTATAATTTTTGTTCTTGCATAACTTTTAATTTTATCTCTTACAGTATCAATCCCTCTCTCATCACTTGCATTTAATTCCATATAATAATTACGCCAACTATCACCATATAATTCTTTTGCAAGTGCTTTAGCAGTTGTAGTTTTTCCTGTACCTGCTGGACCACTAAATAACATATGAGGAATATTTTGATTTTTTACAAAATTCTTTAAGTGTGGTATTATATGGTTCTGTCCAACTACTTCATCTAAAACTTTTGGTCTATATTTCTCTGATAATATTGATAGATTAGAACTCATCTTCATAACTCCTTGCCATCTTCTTATAAATTGAATAAATTAATAGTAGTAAAATATATACTACACATATCAATATAAATTCAACGCTTTGAATAAAATAGTATAATGATTTATAACTGCCTAAAACTATTAAAGTAACCATTGTCCATATAATGAAAAAGAAACCTAATATAATACCAGGAATTGTCATTTTACTCCTCTTTCCTAATAAATAAATAATATACTAAAAATATTATTATTACAGCACACAATATTGCAGCAAGTACAAAACCATATATAGGCATTTCCTCTTTTTGTTTTTTAATTACTTTAGGAACATCAAAAATTTGTATATATTGATATGACATATTTGTATATCCATGACTATCTTTTACTATTAAAACTATAGTATAATTTTTTGATTTATAAAAAGTATGATTTATTTCTTTTCCAAAAAAATCTCCAGTTCCATCAGAAAAATTCCACCTATATTGTAGTATAGTATCATTTACATTAGGGTCATATGATTTTGAACCATTAAAAAATATTGTTTGATTAACTTCTCCATCTATTGGACATTCAATTATAGCAACAGGATTTTTATTTATTGGTGGTTCAACAGTTCCATTATCATCATCGTCATCATCGTCGTCATCATCAGGAATATCATCATCTGGAGGTATATCATCATCGTCATCTGGTGGAGGAGGTGGAGGAGGATAATCATCATCACCGTCGCCGTCACCATCACCATCACCATCACCGTCGCCACTACTACCTTCTATTGTAATAACTAAATTATCCCATTCTATTACATCAGGTTTTGTAGTACCTTTAACTGTATATAATCCTGATTGTCCACTCCATATGGTTTCAGGTATATTGATATGTAATGTACCTGAAGATAAAGCCTTAAATTTAAAAGATACAACTGTATTATTACCTATTACTCCACTTGGTTTAAACGCCATAACATAACTTAAATTTCCTGGTTTTAATTCACCATCATCAATCATTACAGTACTTCCCATATATCCTGTCCATACTTCATTAAAAGTACAGTTGTAACTTTGGCCTACAATACCACTTTCATTAACCAACATTTCCGCTAAATTTTCTTCCCATACAACTTGTCTTAAATCAATAGCATCAACTTCAAAATTAGTATTCATCCATAAAGTTACTGTAAATTCTTCACCTACATCAACTGATGTTTTATTTGATATTAAACCTGCATAAACAGTATTTTGTTCATCTGCAGTAACTGGAATACTACATATCAACACCAATACCATCCCAAATACAAAAACTATTTTCATATTACTTAAAATACTTGCTCCATATTTAAAAGTTTTTTTATTTTTAATATTTCTCACTTTATACCCTCCTAAAAGGTTCTGTAAATTTTTTTCTATATGGTATTAAAACATACTTCTTAAAGAATTTATAAGGATGTCTCCATTTATAAGACTTATTAAAATTAATGTTAAAGGTATTTATTAAAGTTTCCAATTCTACTGAAGATATTTGTGGATGAGGAATAGTAGCCTTTATGTAATTGATATTATCAAGGTTTATTTTATCTTTATACTGCTCATATATTTTACTACCTGGTAATGGAGTAATTATATGAAATGATGCTGAATCAAATTTTGCCTCTCTTGCTTTATTAAAATCATTTTCTAACATTTCTTTAGTTTGTTCAGGAAAACCACAAACAAAAAAAGCATGAACATCAATTCCTAATTTATGACAATGTTTAACTAATCCTTTAACTCTTTCTACTTTTAGTGGTTTATGAATTACTTTCTTTAATATATGTTTATTAAATGATTCCACAGGAAAAGTTAATTGATAACATCCTGCTTTCTTCATTAAATCCAATATGTAGTTATCTAAGCCATCAATCCATATACCGCCAGGATTAGACCACTTAATATCTAAATCGCCAAGCATCACCATTAATTCTTTTGTTCTACATCTATTTAATACAAGATTTTCATCAACAAAATTAATTTCTTCTATACCATATTTTTCTTTTAACATTTTCACTTCTTGAAATACATCATAAGGATTTCTACCACGCCATTGACCATGAAAATTAGTTGTGGCACAAAATATACAACTAAAAGGACAACCACGTGATGTTAATACTTGTGTTACTTTTTTATTTGGTGAAAAAATATTCTCTGGCATATTTATTTTTATATATTTTTCCATTGGTAATAAATCACGAGCAGGCCAAGGTATTTTATTGATATCTATTGGTTTATTTTTTACTATTCCTTTCTTTTTTCCCTGTACTATTTCTAAAGTTGAATGCTCTCCTTCTCCTATAACTACTGAATCTATATACTTATTCTTTATACATTTTTCTGGAAAAACTGATGGATGACATCCACCAACAATAGTATGAATTTTTGGATTAACATTTTTTGCTATTTTACATACATCAATCATATTATGTTCTTGAGCAGTCATTAAGCACGATACTCCAACAAAATCAGGATTAAATTTTTCTATTTTTATTTTGATATTAAATCCATCTAATCCAAAAGTATTTTTTCCATTTTCTATACAATCACTATTATATCCTTCAACAACACAATCTAATAACTCAACTTCTATTCCATGCTTTCTTAAATAACCACCTATGTATGCTATACCTAAAGGTAAAAGACACCTTTTCTTTGACTCTATAGGTTGTGTAAATGGTGGTTGGATAAGCATTACTTTTGTCATTTTAACACATTTCTTATTTCAGTTCCACTACAAAATATTCCTTCTGACCTTGGCATTTTTTTAATTGGTATTCCTAACTTAAGACCCCACTGCAATACTTCTTCATTGCCTGACATCATTAAATCAAATTTTGACATTTCAGGTAATTTGTCATAATCTGTCAAAGTTCCTTTAAGTAAAATACATTCAATTTCTCCATCTTTAAATATACTTTCAAATACATTTTTTACATATGTTCTTGATACTATTCTTGGTTTTCCTTCAGTTATTCCAACTATAACATACCCATATTTTTTTATTAACTTGCCAATTGTCATAACATGACCAATATGCGGTGGTTGAAATTTACCAGGAAAAAATACTGATTTCATTTTTTGTTCTCCATATATTCTTTATATGCCTCTGGCCAACATTTTTTAAACATTGGACAATCTTCAAATGAACAATTTTCTCCTTCTCCATATATACACATAACGATTGGTCTATCTTTCATTTTTCATCTCCTTTATTTGGTCTTTTAAATATTTTTTTATTCTTATACATTCCTCTAAATAACAAGTTAATTCATTTTCTTCTTCTTCAATTTCCTTAATATATTTTTTATTGTGATTGATTTCTTCTCTAACATCAACTTTTGCAATTAACTTTGACATATCTTCTCCTTTAATTCTTCCTAACTTTTCCAAAGGCATATTAATTTCTGGCCTAAGAAATGGTATAAAATGTCTTGTAGTTCTTGGCGGAAATAAATCACCAGTCAATCCTCTTCTAATTACTTCTTCTTTTGATATTCCTACTGGTCCATTAATTATATGTCTGTGCATTCTATGAGTACCTACTCTCACATGTGGGTCTCCATAATCAACTTCTATAACAGGAGTAAATTTATAACCAACATCTTTTAGAAATACATATCTATGTGAACCATCTAATACTATATGATATTTATCATCAATTATTAGTGGAAATTTCATAATTCCTGAATTAAGTATCATTTTACTTAAATTAGTTAAATGGTTAGGAAATACATACTCAAGAGGTTTTATTTTCTTTGTTTCTATCAACTTCCATTTCATTATCATTTCTCCTTATAGGATAAACTTTAAGAGCAACTAAAATAGCTAATATTATAACCATACTTAATGTAAAAATACTATTTGAATTCCAATAAATTTTTGGAACAGTTAATATTGTAGCAATAGTTGCAATACCATATATTAATAATATTGTTCTTAAATTCATTTTTCTTCTTCCTCATCTTTATTTTTATATTTATTATACATACAAAAACCTAAAATAACTACTATAGAAACTATAACTATAATAATGATAATTGGCAAACAAATTGATAAATCAATTCCATTTCTACTCCATTTTTCTCCTGTATCATCATTTCTTATACTATTAATGAATGAATTACCACATCCACCTACTCCTTTAATAGTTATGTTATGATTTACATATTTATCAATATCAAGATTACCTATATCATTAAAATACCTTTCTTGTCCATTTATAACAAACCAATAATCATATTCTTCCTTTTCATATCTTGAAAAATATCCTTTTATAGTAAATTCATGACTATCATCAGGAATATATTCAGTTTGGTTTTGATAATCTATTATAATTACAGATGTAACCATAATTATTATTAATATTATTATTGCATGAATATGTCTTACATTCACTTATACACCCCACAAATGTTTATCATCAACTTTTTTATCTCCATACCTATATTTCCTTATCACAGCACCACCATAATAATGTTTAGTTGGAGTATTCCAATCACCAAATCTAAACTCTAAATATTCTTCAGTATCATATGGAACATTAAATTGAAGATTATAAAAAGTTATTTTCTTTAAAACCTTAAAATATTTAACAGGAACTGCTGACTCTATTATTACAGAATCAATCTTAAAATAAATATTTTCAATAATTCTTACAAATTTATCTCTGAATTTTTCTGGAATAATATTACATATATTAACTAACTCTGATGTTAATTTAAAAGGCATACAACTGCCATAATTTTTCTTAACCCAAGGACTATTTAATCTCATACACCATAAAATATAATCAAAAAATCTACCAACAAAATGTATTGGCATAATACAATTATAATAATGTTTTTCGTCATCTTTTGGATTAAGAATTAAAAATTCAACTTCTATATCTCCTATCATTAAACCAACAGGAATAGTATCACCATTTATATGACGATATTGAATAGTATAACCTTTATCTTTAAACTCTTCCATTGCTTCATTTATCTTATTGATATCCTTAAACCACATTCCTATATCAATATCGTGGTCCCAAGAAATCATTTTTCCATCCCTAATAGCTCCAAGTAAAGTTCCACAATCTAACCAAAAAGTGATACTATATTTTTCTAATGTATTTTTTACATCTGTAAGTATTTCAATAGCATTATATTCATTCATTTTTTGTCTTCCTATAATAACATAAAAATCCTATTATCATTATTATACCAATTATAATTAGCATTATTGTTTCAATTACTGCTTCACCATATTGATTAATATAAATATTACATTGATGTCCATTAGTTAAAGCAAATAAAAAAGTAATAAATATAACAATGTACATCCCAAACCCAAATGCTATACTTGTAATGATAAGTATATCATTTTTATTTTTTACCTTTAATTTCATACCAAGGCACCTCCTTAATTAGTTTATCTCTCCTTCCACCATGACTATATCTACCATATTCCCCCAGTCTCTCCCCATGGTCTGCAGTGATTACAAAACTTTTTTCTGGATACTGCTCTATTAATGTTTTACATTTATTCATCATCATTATTAAATCTTCACAATATCCTTTGATAATTCCTGACCTTCCTTCTTTCAACCACAAATAATTTAACCAGTTTTCAGGAGGAAAATTAAATTTTTTAAGAATTGTCCAATATAATTCATCACTAATTAACTCATACAATACTTTTCTAAAATTTCCTTTTATTATCTGCTTGTATTTACAGCCATTATAACCTTTTCTTAACCAGTATATATAAGGGTCATGTACTTGAATAAACTTAGCTACAATCCGTTTCTCGCCTTTGTTAAGCAAATGTATTATCATATTAAAGACAGGTTCTGGATAAATAAGTCCTGGTTTCTTCCATTCATAATTATATAAATCAATAACATTACTAAAATATTTATTAACATCAATAGTATTTCCATGCTTAACTTTATTATTTATATCATGAATAGAGTCAGTTACAGGTTCAGTACAAACAAAAGTAGCATCAAAATTTCTTCCAAATGTATCCATAATCCAACCAAAAGTAAAAGTATTCCTACTAATACATTTAATTAATTTTCCGCCAGGAATATACTCTTCATAATACCTTTTAAAAAAGTCAAATCTAATAGCATCAAGTACAAGGAGCACATCCCATTTTTTTGTATGTATCAATTGTTTTTGTAACTTCATATCAACACCATGGTATTATTAAACCATAGTATAAACCTTCAAAGATAGTATCTTTATCTTCTTGTGTTGTAATAGTTTCAGGAAGGTTTCTAAGCCTTTCCTTTAATTCATTTAATTTTTCTTCTCCTAATTCTTTTTGTCTTTTTTTATATTCCTCCAACATGCTGGGTCACCTCCAAAAAAACTTTCTGGGTCTAAATTATTTATATCATAATTACCTTCATCATCAAATGCAGAATCATCATATGACCTTGTCCTACAACCATAACATTGCTCTTTCGCTGCCATTTCACAATTAATTGGACTACATTTTCCATTTTTATGAAGTTCAGAATAAATATTTCTAAATCTCATAACTATTGGATTATTGATAATTTCTCTTAATTTGTTCTTTCTAATATTACCTAATGCCCAATGGTCTGGTGCTTCAGAACAAGGTACTACAATACCATCAGCCCTTATGTGTATACCTCCTAAATGTCTTGAACACGCTTTATTTTCTACCCATGGCATCTTTGGATACCACTGTATATCATATTCCTCTCTGTCTATCGCAGCAAGTTCCTCAAATAATTCCTTAATATCTAATGGACTAAGATTTGGTTTATCTTCAATTGTTGTCCTATCTAAACCCATAACTTCTGCTCCTTCCTTTTGTAATCTTCCATGCACATGAACAGGTATAATAAAAGGTCTAAATCCTTGATTTCTTGACCATCTATACAAATCTGGAATTTCATGATAACTTTGTGGCGTTACTACTGTATTAGTTGATATTGTTGGTGAGTTTGGTTTTCCATATCCTGCCTTTATAAGATTATCATAACCTTTCATCATTTGTTTAAATCCATTTTTTGTACAAAGCAATTCATCTTGAATTTCCGGATTAATAGAATCAAGTTTACAACATAAACCTACACCATGGTCATAAAGCCATTTTGCACCTTCCTCTGTAATAAGTGATACATTTGTAAAACTGACGATATCAAGTGGTAGATTGGCTTTTTTGTATTCATCAATTATATATCCTATAAAATCATAAAATGCTTGTAGTCTTTTTCCTTTATAATCTTCTGGATGCCAAAATGTTGGTTCGCCACCTTGTATATTGATAATTGGAACTTTTAAATCTATGCACTGCTTAACTATATCCTTTGCCTCTTCCATTGTAAACTCTGGAAGGTCTTCTGGTGAACTATTAGCATAACAATAACTACACCTAAAGTTACATTTTTGTGTCACCATTATATCAACTGATAATAATTCTGCTCCTTCTTCTTTCAACTGCTTAACTATATCCCTTGTCATCCCAGCCATGCCAGGATATAAGGTTATTCCTTTTTTCTCTCTTATTTTTTCATCACTTATTGCCATTATTTCTCCTCCTAAATTTTTCTTGCTTGTTTAGCAGTTTTATCTGCCCATTCTTTCAATCTTTTATTTTGTTCACTTATTTGTTGTTTGATTTTTGTGGAAGATGTATTTGGGTAATAAGGAGTTACTATCACTCTTCCACCAATTCCTTTCATATATTCTGTAACTTTCTTAATATCATTTGGGTCATGTGAATCTGACTCTAAATGAACGTCAGGCTGAATCCTATACAAATTTGGCAGTGGAGAATATGTATCCTGTGATATTACAATATCAACATACTTTATTGCTCCAACAATTTCCATTCTTTCGTCAAATGGAATAACTGGTTTCTTCTTTCTTTCCATAACTGCTTCATCAGTTAATACACCTGCTATATGAATGCCATCTCTTTTTGCTATTGCTTTTCCCCTTTGCATCTGTAATATATGTCCTCTATGAACAATATCTCCAACATAATAGCTATATACCACTCGCATTATCCATACCTCTTTTCACTATCAACTATTAATTCACTTCTAATTCCACCCCGTGGATTAGTTTTCATTTTTACTCTTAAAAAATAAGGTTTATACACCTTATTGATATCCTCAAATATTATATTGACCATTCTTTCATATGATAATAATTTATCCCTAAATTGCTGTAAATAAAATTTAAGTGATTTTAAATCTATAATAGTTTGATTACAAATTATTTCAATTTTTATTTCAGCAAAATCCGGTTGCTTATAATCACCTTTCATTCCAATAAAAGTTACTTCAGGACATACAGCTTTTATCATATATTTTTCTTTATAAGGATTCTTATATCCTTTTAAAATTTTTGTATTTGTTTCTATTCTCATTTTATTTCCTCCTTGTTAATTCAAATAAATCTTTTACACTACAACAATCATCATTTACTCCTTGAGCTCTTTCATATAATAATATTCTTTCAGCAGTTTGTTGCATAGCTTTATAACTACTCCTTAACAAATGATTAGCATATATTACTATATCAATTCCAAGTTTTCTTAAATCTTTTTCTAAAATACTATTATATGTTGTTGGAACAGCAATTAAAGGAACTTTATTTTTTAATTTTTTATATTCGATACAAAAATCAATTATTTCATCTGGTTCTTCTTTCTTTGAATGTATCATTATTCCATCTGCTCCTGCCTTAATATATTGTTTTGCTCTTTTGATAGCATCATTAGTATCTTTTCCTGCTATATATGATTCTATCCTTGCAAAAATCATAAAATCACCAGTTATTTGAGCTTTTTTTCCTGCTTTTATTTTTGTACAAAATTTATTAATTGTTTCTTGTTGATGTTTTGCATTTGGCATTAAAGAATTAACTTTTGGAAATACTTTATCTTCAATTATTACTGCTGAAACTCCTAATCTTTCCATTGTTCTAACCATATACTCAAAATGTTGTATTTGTCCTCCTGTATCAGCATCAACAATTATTGGTTTGGTTGATACTTCTAATATTTCATTAATTGTATCAATTCTTGAATCCATACTTACTAATTCAATATCTGGTTTACCTTTTGATGCTGAATCTGTAAAAGATGATTCCCAAATAGCATCAAAGTTTTTTCCTTCAACTTTTGTATTTTCTACTACCATAGCAGATATTCCATTGTGTGCTTCAATAACTCTAACTAAAGGTTTTATATTAATTAATCTTCTTAACATATTCATTCTTTGTTCAGGAGTTACTCCATTCTTCCTATAATCCTCTATTATTAAAGTGGAGGAGATGCCTTTAGTATAAGGCACCTCAATTAATTTCCCTCCCCATTTTTTCAATTCATTGATTACTTGTTTCCTTGTCTCTTTCTGGACGCCTGTACGCCAGTCATCCCCATTAACTACAAAGTGTGGTTTAATTTTTCTTAGGTTAGGTCTATAATCTAAAGTTGTTTGTGGAATAACTTTCCACACACCTTTAATATTTTTTACTACTTTCTCTCTATTTTTATATGATTGAACTGGAACTCTTTTATATGTAGCTGTCGCTTCATCAGTTAATAAACCAACTATTACTTTTCCATGCCTTCTTGCTTGTCTAATTATATTATCATGACCTGCATGCCAAAAATCTGCAACCATAGAAACATAAACTTTAGTTTTTCTTTTTTTCTCATCATAAATTCGACGATAACAAGCAATACAATAACCATTATTTCTTGCTCTATTATTACATCCAGGATATTTACATTTTACTCCTGCATACTTTCCTCTTTCTTCTCCTTTTTGCATTATATCTTCACTCCAAATTGTTTATTTATTGTAAGTGCTTTTAAAATTTGTCTCCATAAAACTCCAAATAACACTCCAATTAGCAATACAGCAAATAATATATGTTGCGGGTCAATCAATAACATCCATAATATTATTAATGCTAAAGGTTGATATCCAAAAATAAACATATATAGCATTGCTCTATCTCCTCCAAATTTTCTAATCATTTTTCTTCCAACTGCAGAAATTTCTGCTTTTGATTCATCCTTTTTAAGCTGATTTCTTATCTTTGTTAAAACCTTTCTTCTAAACTTTTTATCATAAGTCATTTTATGATTATATCTCAAAAGTTTTGCTGTACTATAACAATCACCAGCTGATATTAATAATATTATTATAAACAATACTATCGCCACTATCATTTTATTGCCTCCATAAATCTCTCCTTTATAAATTCATGTTTTATTTTTATTCTTGGTACATCAACCATACTATCACCACAAAAAATAACTTTACAATCACATAATAATCTGAAATCAATTGCATCACTACATGTATCCTGTCCTCCAGTTGATTGATATTTATTATTATCAAGTATAAAAAGTTTTATGTTTTTTAAACCATTTTTTTGTAATTTATTCAGTAAAACTAAGTTGTCAAGATTAATTAAAATATCTCCATCACCTGCTATTATTACAATTTCTTTCTCTGGTAGTGATAATGCTAACCCAATACCTATTCCTACTGTAGCACCAAGAGAACCTTGAACATAAAAATTTTCATGTCTATCCCTTACAAAATACACCTCTCTACTTATTCTTCCAGCTGATGTTACAACTAATTCATTTGTTATTTCCTTCATTAAATTTTTAATTACTTCAATTCTCCTCATTTTAACCATCCAGTTTACTTATTCTAACTTTTCTGCTCTATTACCTCTACATTTTTATAGTAAAGCATATTTAATATTTGATTGGTCATACTACCTATGAAAGAATGATGAAATGGATTATGTCTTAAACTAAGAATTAACTTTGGATAAGGAATTTTATAAGGAAGGTAAAGTGATGTTAAAATATCAATACTCCTTGCTAATCCTGAGTTTTGACAATAAACTTCTGGTTCTTTTCCTGCAAGTAGACAACCTGCTGCGATAGCAAATGCCTGCTCTTCACTTGTACAATTAATTTCTACATCTTCTATTTTATCCTTGATTTTACTACAAGGCACACCAAATTTAAGTTTCATGTTGTGTAACTCCTATATTTTTTCATTGGGACTTTCCACTCTTTTCCATACCTTAACCATAATAATTCCTCTGCCTTTTCTGGAACATCAACCTTAAAGTTATATAGTTGTGCTTTCTTTATTTTATAGCAAAAAAATATTGGAAGCATTTGTCTTATAACTTTACAATGAAATGATTGTTCCCTATCTTCACCATCATCGGGTCTTATTATTTCATTTTTTGATTTACAATAAAATTCTTGTACTGCTTTTATAATTCCTTTTCTAATAAAATTTGGCAAATAATAACATATAAAGCCTAAAAACTTTGTACCATGATTTTGTGGAAACCAACTTAAACTCATTCCTACAAACCCTTCTTTTTCAAGATGAACATAATACTTATTTTTTTTAATATTAAATCCTAACACTACCAATTTAAAAAATAATTTATCTAATGTTTCTTGTTTTTCATAATTAAAATTAATTTCTATATCAGTATCCCACGGAATAAAAGATTGATTTCTTATAGTTCCAAGTAACGCTCCATAATCAAACCAATATTTTATATTAAGATGACGTAATAAATCTGTAATTACAACAGCACTTTTTATTGCTTGTTGTTCATCCATATAATCTTGTGGTACATTTTCACTTACTCTCATGTTACCCTCCCCAATAACTTTTGTCTTTGTTCAGGATGTTTCTCTAAAAATACTTTAAACTTTTCTTCCCATTGATGCGAAAAATGTTCCTTAGAATATTGATTATATTTAGTAGTATATTCTTCTACTAAATTAGTTAATTGTTGTGGGTCCATAAAATAATCATCAGATTGTTTAGGTATTATAATTTCTGCTGCTTTAAAATCCTTATGACCATTTTCCTTAAGATATCCTTTATTCTTACAAATATTATAAAGGTCTGAACCAGGCATTGGATTAGCAGTAAAATATGTTACACTTTCAAAGCCTACATCAAATGGATAATTAAGTGTATCCATAATTTCTTCAGGTTTCTCACCTGGAAAACCAACTACAAATAAACCATGAACCTGTACTCCATATTGATGAAATAAATCTACTAATCTTTTTACCTCTGGTTTTGGTGGAACTGGTTTATGAATAATTTCTTTCAATACTCTCTGATTACCACTTTCTACTGCTACAGTTACTTGATATGCTCCCGACTCCGCCATTAATTTAATCATTTCTTCATCTAAAGTTTTAATCATTAATCCGTGAGGTGTACACCAAGGCAACTTTACTTCATCCCTATACCTTGTAAATAACTCAATTGCTCTGTTCCTATCAATTGTCATATTGTCATCAGCAAATTGAATTTCATCTACTTGATATGTATCAATCATATAATGAATTTCTTTCATAATATTATCTACTGACCTCTTCCTAAATTGTCTCCCCCAATGATTTACTGTTGAACAGAATACACAATGGAATGGACAACCTCTTGATGTCATTATTTGACAAGGTCGTCTTCCTTTTGAAAATGGAGCAAATGGAACACCAATTTCTACATACCTATCAAAATCAATTAATTCTCTTGCTGGAAATGGAATATTATCTAAATCTTGAATTCTTTCTAACATAGGATGATAAATTATTTTATTACCTTTTTTATATGCTATGCCATCAAAATCAAAATCTTCTTTTCCTTGATTAAGCAAATCTAATAATTCTAATAGTCTATATTCTCCTTCACTTTCTATTACATAATCAACTGATGGATGAGCTACTGTCTTTTTTGGTTCAAGTGATGGATGAATTCCTCCCATAACTATTGGTGCATCAGTTACTTCCTTAATGATATCACAATGATGGAAAGCACGGTCTTGTGTTGAAGAAAACATTGAACTAACTCCTATTAAATCAGGATTAATCTTTATTATTTTTGCTTGAATTTGTTCTTCTGTTAAACCATAAGTAATATAATCGCCAATTTCAAGGTCATTATAATATCCTTCACAAGTAGAATCAATAACATGAACTTTATAATTATTTTCTTTTAAAACTGATGCTAAATAAAGAATACCAAGAGGCGGAGCTAACCTTCTAACACTACTCCTTGCAACAGTATTTGATGGATTAATTAACAATATTTTTTCATATTTCAAGCCATGGCACCTCATGTAATTCTTTATACCCTTTATCATATCCATGACTAAATCTTCCATGCTCTCCTAAAAGTTCGCCGTGGTCTGATGTTATTACATATTTTTTATTTGGATATTTTTCTATTACATCATTTATACAATCTAAAGTAATTTTTAAATCATTTAAATATCCTTGAATTATTCCTTGCTTACCATATTTAAAATAAATATAAGCTAAACCACCATCAGGTTTATAACCAAATGTTTTTCTTAATTTCCAAATAGTTTCGTCAGACATCATTTTAGTCATAAACTTTTTTAAATTAATCCATTTATAAACTTGCTTATTCCTTCTTTCAACATCTTCCATATCATGAATTGGTATTTTTCCTTCTTCAAGATAATATATATATGGGTCATGAACCTGCCAAAAATTAGTGATAATCTTTTTCTTTGGATATTTTTTTATTGCCTTTTTACATTCCATACACATAACTGATGGATGAACTAAACCATATCTTTTATCTACTCCATAATCCCAAACATCAATTACTTTATCAAAATATTTTGTTGCATCAAAGTGATAATGTCCATATTTCTCTCTTTTTTCTCTATCATAAATCTTTTCATCTTTTATTCCTTTAGAATTAACTTCATAATCGGATGAAACAAAAACTATATCTTTTTTAGGTTTATCCACAAACATTTCAATTAACCAAGCATAAGTCCAAGTGGCAGGTGATATTGCCTTTTTTAATTCTCCTTTAGGTAAATAATGCTGATAATATTTTTGAAAATAATCAAATCTACAAGCATCTATTACAAACATTACATCCCAATCAACTGAATGCATAAGTTCCGCTTGGTCACCTACATAATACATTTTTTACATCACTCTCTATATCTTTAATTAATTCTTCTTCGCTTTTATATTCTTCTTCTGTATCTTCTTTATAAAAATGATATCCTATTGGTTTTAAAACTTTTAATATTTCTTTAGTTAAACTTGGCCTAAATTCAACTATCATTACCGGTTTAAATTTTCTTAGAGTTTTTTCTCCACCTTCAAATATCTTCGCCTCAAATCCATCAGTATCAATCTTTATAAAATCTAATTGAGTAATTGCTCCATTTTTTACATAAGTATCCATTTTCATAAATTGAGATTGAATTTTTGGTTCATCTATTGGTCTACCTATTTTACCATGTTCTGTTGATTCAAAGAAATCCATACCATCAAAATTTGTAAGAGCAATTTTTTCTAATACTACATTATGCCAATGAACAATATCTCTATTTAAAAATAAGTTCTTTTCAAAATATTTATACATCCAATCACTTGGTTCAAAAGCATAAATTTTGCCTTTTTCTTTAACTTGATTAGCCATTCTTAAACCATGAACACCACTACTTGCACCAATATCAAAACAAACCATTCCTTTCTTTACATATTTTTTAATGATATTTGTTGTACTTGGTTCCCATACACCATAATAATACATTTGTGCATGAACTAATCTACTTAAATCCAACTCAAATTTTACACCATCAATTTCTTTTATTACTTTCTTTTTACTTGAAGGTAAAAATCTATACCAATTTACTGTTTTTTCTCTTACAACTCTTGGTAACTTTTGATATACTTTTGCAAAATTCATAATAAATCTCCTTTTCTAACTATAATTTCTTTTTTAAATTCTTTTCCTTCTTCTGCTAATAAAAGATTTTTCATTGCTATCTTTCCTAAATTAAGTTGCCAATCATCAGGCTCAGAAATAGTAAGATATTTTTGTACTCTTTTACCTACCCATACACCTATCTTATCATATTTATGAAGAAATTTGACATTTATAAAAATACAAATTGTTACAAATGTTAAAGTTCCAAAATTAATATTTAAGTATGATTGAACAATACTCCATATAATAATTGCTACAAAAATAGTTGGAAATAGTGTTCCACCACACCTTTCATGTATAGGATTATATTTTTTTACATTATCTAAATCATTATTTTCTGCTGCATTTATTATTTTATGTTCTGTTCCATGCCATTTTTTTACTCCTCTAAATAATAAAAAGTAAGCTATAGCATACCATAATCCAATCCATATAAAAGGAAATAATAACCAAAACCAAAGTGGTAAAACAATATTACTACCAACATTACTACCAACATTTGTTATTACTTTTGGTGTTCTTATACTCATTATAAAAGGAACTAAAAATTTATCCATAATTACAGAAAAAAAGTCTATTAATGGAAATAAAATTAAAATTATTAGCATCGTATTAAATTTATTTATTTCTGTAAAAACTGTATATTTATCTTTTTCTTTTCTATTCCTTCTAAATTGGGTTTTGTATTTCTTTCCATAAATAGTTACACCTTGTATAAATCCACCAAATGACATTCCACTAAATTTTCGTTTTACCATTTATTTACTCCTTCTTTTACTTTACTACATACATACTGAATCTCTTCATCAGTTATTGTTATAAAAGATGGTAACCATAAACCATGATTTGATACATAATCTGAATTTGAAAAGTCGCCTTTAACCATTTTAAATGGTTTCTGAGTATGAATTGCAGGGTAATACTTTCTTGTACCAATATCACATTTATTTAAGAAATTCATAAGTTTCTGGCGTTTCTCAACCATAATATCCACCATCCAAGGAGTGGTGATGTTTAAATTAGTATCAATAAATTCAATACCTTTCAATTCACCAAGTAAGTCTCTATATAATTTAAAAATTTCCTTTTTTCTTTTAATTCTATAAGGTAACTTTTTCATTTGCTCTATTCCTATTACTGCCTGAAGGTCATTATATTTCAAATCAATTCCAGGATAAAAGTTTTCATCTATTCCTCCTTTATACCTTCCAAAGTTTTTCATAAATTTAATTTCTTCACTAATTTTTTCATCATCAGTTACTACTAAACCGCCTGACCCCATAGTAATAATTTTAGATATACTAAAAGAAAAACTTCCAACTATTCCTAATGTACCAATATGTGGTTTAGTTTCATCATCATAATAAGAACCAAGTGATTGTGCTGAATCTTCTACTACTGGAATATTATTATCTTGTGCAATATCAAAAATCATATCCCAATCTCTCGCCTGTCTTCCACATATACTAACCAACATAATTGCTTTAGTTTTGTTTGTTATTTTATTATGTAAATCTACAGCATCAATTGCCACACTATCTCTTTCTACATCTACAAATACAGGTTTAGCACATATAAATGATGCAGCAGTTGCTGTTGCAATTATAGTGTGGTCTGGTACTATAACCTCATCACCTGCTTTTACTCCCACAGCAGTTAGTGCTGCAGTTAAACTAAGTGTTCCATTAGGCACCATATGTGCATATTTACAACCTATAAAATCACTAAGCATTTTTTCTAATTCATGTGTCTTTTTGTATTCCATAAACCATGCGTCTGTTTCCATATATTTCATCATTGCTTCTTTTTCTTTTTCATCAAATGACGGTTTCATTTGTGGTATTTTCATTCTAAATCCTCCTTAAACCAATCTTTTTTCTCTTTCATCTTTTTCTTATCCCATCCCCACCAAACTGTTTTATCTAATTTTTTCTGAATACTATCAGAAAATCTAAACTTAATATGTTTAGCAGGATTACCAGCAACTACTTCATAAGGTTTAACATCCTTAGTTACTACACTCCCTGCTCCTATAATTGCTCCATTACCTATTTTTACTCCTGACAAAATTATTACTTTTGTTCCTATCCATATATTATTTTTTAATTCAATTCTTCCTTTTGATTCTGTTGGCATATCTTCTCCTGTAATTTCTTTATAAAGTTTCATTTGAATGCAAGGTTTTTTAGTTGAATGATATATTCCCTGAAATGTAACATCTCCTGCTATAGCACAATATCTTCCTATTCTTATTTCTCCTTTTAATTGACAATTATCAATACTACTTGATGTATGAATATTTCCTTTTAATACTGAATTTTTAACTGTTACATTATGACTTACTAAAATAAATCCTTCAAGTAAAGAATTTTTAACTTTAGCATTATTTCCTTTAACTAAAGTTAATTTACCTTTTTGCTTAAGTATTTGATTCCTTAACCATAACTTCATTCTTTATCCACTTTTAATTTTATTTTTAATTATTTCTAATATTACTAATGGAAAGACAAATAATCCAACTACAATTGACATTAATTTTTCATCCATACTTTGCCTCACGGAAAATCCTTATACATTTTATCTTCAATTATTACTTGCTCAATTATTTCATTATATCTTTGGAAAGTACATCTTGGACATTCTTTTGGATTGATACTATCAATCATATCTAAATGTTTTTTACTTCCCCATACCTTAAGTATTTCATATGGGTCATCATGCCTACATAAAATCCATTCTTCTTTACCTCTTAAATCATGACACATTTGAACCGTTCCATCAGCACAATAAACTGCCATTATTGGTGTGGCTCTACATTTTTTAAAATTAACTATCCTTTCCATATTATCTCCAAACTTATGTCTGATACCATAAAATTTAAATTTATCATTTGTAAGATATTCTGCTTGCTCCATTTCATTATTTATAACATAAATAACTTTCTTATAATCTATAGGTTGTCTTGGTGTTTGGTCATAAAGATTATCCCAACATACAGGACGACACTGGACCATATCACAACCAATATTTTTAGCAAGAACTGCTCCGTCATAAATTGTTCTTGCATTTAATGGATGTAAAAGAAATTTATAAGTAATTTCTACATTTGATTTTCTTTCCTTTTTAATTTCAATTAAAGTTTTAAGATTTTGTATTACTTGGTCAAATTTATCAACTTGATGAACAGCTTTAAATGCTTTTCTATTTCCTGCATCAATACTAAAACCACACCAAGAACAATTATCAACTATTGACTTCATTTGTTCTTCTGTCATTTCTATTCCATTAGTAATAAATCCTGTTTTAACTAAATTTTTAGAAAAAGCATAAAGTGCTTCAGCTGTTCCAGGATTAAGTGTTGGTTCACCTCCGCCAGCTACACAAGCCGACCTTATTCCCCACTTACCATAAAAATTCGCTAATTCTATCATATGGTCTGTATCCATAGTATCAGGATGCTTCTGTCTAAACATTAAAGAGTTACACCATATACAACCTGAATTACATTTATTTGTTGGGTCAAAGTCTACTGTAACTGGTGGTAATAAATTGCCTGTTGTCATGCCTTCTAAATGCTTTCTCCACAACATAACTTTCATACTATTGAAAGGATGATATGGACTGTCTTGTATATCTTTTTTCATAATTTTTCCTCTATTATTTTTACAATTTTCTTAGCAAATGTATAAGATGAAAAGTTATCAGATTGATGTGATGTTAAAAATATTTTAATTTTGTTTCTATACCCTTGAAATTCTTTTTCATCCATAAACTGAATATAATCACACAATTCTCTTGGTGTAAATTTATCAGTATCAATAAAAGTTCCTTTTTCTAAATAATTATAAACGTCAGGAGCACCACAATATATAGGAACACTTCCACAAGCCATCGCCTGTAATGGTTTTTCAGTTACATATCCATCAAATCTTGAATTTTCTGGACAAAAATTAAATTTATACTTACTGATAACCATATATTCAGGCGGAACAGGATTAATATATTGAACAAATCTTTCTTTTGTATTACCATTCATTACATAAAATAATTTTTCACCATCAAATCCTACTGGTCCTTTAAAGCAAGTATCACACCACCCTCTACCATAAGAATGATATTCTGTTGCTCCAAATCTACTACATAATGCTTTATCTGCTTCAACCCTTAATTTATGATTACTATATTTATTCCATTTTGCAAACCAAAAGAAAAGTTTATTAAGATAAATTGTTCTCATTTTATTCTTAAGAACCATACAAAGAAATCTATCTTTTGGCTCTTCAAAAAATTTATCCATATGTTCAAAACAATTTTGAGGCGAATTCATATGTATTTGGTCAAGTTTTGGGTCTATTATATTACTCATTACTGCCATAAATTTCTTGATATATGATGGTTTACAAAGTTTCCAACCAAAATAAATATTATATATTGGTGGTTCGCCTTTTAAAAGAATACATTTGTTTCTTGGTACACCTTGAACTGGGTCGCCGTGGAGTGATATTCCAACATCTGCTTTTTCATCTTTTCTTACAATTTCTATTTCATGTTTCTTAAATACATCAATTCCTCTTCTTCCTAATCCATCAAGTCTTCTAACTGCTTTCTCAAGATATGTTCCATCACTAATTAATCCTGGTTTCCAAGATGGATGATAACTTTCTTTTATCCTAATCATAATTCCACCACTTCGCTACTAAAGATTCATTCACATCACAATTCTTACATATTTTTGGATAATCTCCTTCTAAATGTCTCTTTCTTAACCACTGAATCATATCACCATTCCAAATTTTTCTTAATGGTTTATTCATTATATTTCCAAGTTTTAATTTGCCTTCATAATCCATACAACAAGGTACTACATCACCATTGCTTAAAATAATAAGTTGTGTCCAAAGAAAAAGACATGGTTGATTGATAAGATGTTTTTGTTGTGCTTCTATATAATCATTACAAAAGTTATGAATTCTTCCATATTGCACTTCATCTACTACATATTTCCATTGTTTTGTAAACTTTTTAACTTCTTTTTTATTATTTCCTGTAACCATAGTTCTAACTATTACTTTAGGAGTATTTTTATAACCAGTTTCATTTACTCTATAATATCCCCTTATTTTCATAAAATTTTTAATATTGTCTACAACTTTATTAAATGAACCTTTTCTTACTTTTTCATATGATTCTTTATCTGTAGCATCTAAACTAATTAATAATTCATCTGCATCACTACTTATTATATGTTGACTTTTTTCTTTATCTAAATCTAAACCATTAGTTATAATTTGAATATGACAAGGATAATCTTTTTTCATCATTCTTATTCTTTTAAATAATTTAGGGTCAGTTAATGGTTCACCAAAATAATACATTCCAATATCTTTAATATGCATTGATTTTATTTCTATCATTGCCTTTCTAAATACTTTATCACTCATAATTTTCTTTTCTCTTTTCATCTCTGAATGTGGACAAAAAGAACATTTTGTATTACAAAGACTTGTTGTTTCTATACAAACTTGACCTATTGGTTTCTGATTAATATCTGGCTTAAGTTGTCTAAGATTTTTATTAATATATCTATTTCTAAAATATCTTCTTGTATTTTTAAAAGGAAAATTTTGTGAAAATTTTATAGTATTATAAAGCTGATTATTATTTATTATCATATGGTGTAATTTTTCTTTTAACATTTTTTACCTTCATACATTTCTTTTATTGGATATAAAACATTCCAAATTCTATTTTTAAATATAAATCCTAAAAAATAAACTATCACTAAACCAATACTATTAACTACTTTAATTACTAACTCAGTTAATGATAAATATTTTATAGCATCAAATCCATACCTTCTCCAAAACTGCAATTGTTCTGCTATTTTCCATTGTATCCCACCTAATTGTTCTTCATAATTTCTATGCCTAATTAATAAATACTTATAGACTGATATTATTCCATAACCTTTCTTTGCTATTTTTAAAGCAATATCATATTCATGCATTCCTTTTATTTCTTCATCCCACCATCCAATTTCTTCTAAAGTTTTCTTTCTTATAAAATATGATGATGTATTGGATAAATTAAAATTTTTAAGTAAATCTTTATATTGTATAATCCTTTCTGGTCTATCATAAAATTCTTTATCTTCAGTATATGTAATTGTCCAACAAGTAATAAGTGATACATCCTTATGAATATGTTCCACTTGTTTTTTTATTTTATCTTTGTCCCATTCATCATCATCATCAAGCATAGCTATCCATTCACCCTTTGCTTTTTTACATCCTATATTTCTTTGATGTTGAATTGCTTTGTGACCAGCCCAATTAACTACTTCTTTTTCCACTTCAAGATACTTTATTTTTGTACCAAATTGTCTTACTACATTTTCATTTGTTTGTAGATTTGCTCCATCAACTACAATAATTTCTAAATTATCATAAGTTTGATTTGTAACTGTAATTAAAGCATTTTTTAAATTTTGTTTATTTTTGAATGTTGTAATAATTATACTGACCAAAGGTTTCTCCAATTATAACACCTTGAATCCTTATTATTGATAAATATTACTTCATTTGTATGTTCACTTTCTCTTGGAGCATACCAATAAAAAACATATCCATCTTTATATGCTTTTTCAAGTAAATAATGAGTTACCCCAAGTATTGATAACGGTCTATTGTAATCATCAAAAACAACAACTCCATTTTTAGATAATCTTGGTAAAATTAATTCTTCAAAGTTATGCCTGACAGAATCATAATCATGTCCTGCATCTATAAATGCAAAATCAATTTTATTATTTCCTAATCTATTATCAAGCATAACCTGACATTTTTTAGTTAAACTATCAACTATTAATTGACTTATTCTTTTTTCTGTATTACTACCTCTAAATGCTTTACCTACATTTTCGACTCTCTGCTGATATTTTAAATCAGTTCCTGAAAATTCAAAAGCACCTTTATCTGCTATATCAATAGTTATAATTTTTGATTGAGGTGAATACATCGCCATTTGATATGTAGTTCTTCCTCTAAATGTTCCAATTTCAACAATATTCTTTGGTTTAAGATAAGAAATAAGTTTTGTAATAAAAAGTAAATTTGGCCAATCAAGGTCACCTTTCTGATATTGATAATTAGAAACATTTGTTGGGTCTGTTTCTATATTTTTTATGTTAGGAAATATTTTATTTAAATCATTTTCATCAATAGCAAATGGACCAGGATAGTGTCTATACCTTTCATTTATTTGTTTTGGATGTAAAAATTTTACTTTTGGTATTCTTCCCACGCTTTATCAAACTCCTTCAATGTTTCCTCTGTCTTTTCACAGAATGGCATCTGTTTTAAAATGCCTGTTGGTATAGTAATAATATCAGGTTGTCCTTCCAATATATTTGAAATATCATCAGGTGTTCTAATACTTCCAATAATTAATTCAGTTTCAAATCCACCAGTATGTAACATAAGCATTGTTCTTTTAATTGTGTTAATTGCATATTCTTCATCTACCATATCTTTCATTCTATTATAGAAAAGTGATACATATGTTGCTCCTGCACTTGCAGCAAGAAATGCTTGATTTATTGTCATACAAGCAGTAACATTTGTTTGTATTCCCATACTACTTAATTTTTTAACAGCTTTTAATCCATCTCCATTACCAAGCATTGGAACTTTTATTACAACATTTCTTCCCCAACTTCTATATTCTTGTGCTTTTTGTATCAATTCATCTAATTTATTTGGTCCTTCTAAACTTACAGGATAAGGATACATTCTTTCTAATATTTTTTGTGCTTGCTCCTTAAAATCTGTTCCTTTCGCTGTTTTTAAAAAGATTTTTTGATTGGTTGTTACACCTGTTCCTATTCCCCAGCCTAAAAATTTATCTATTTCTTCCATACTTGCTGTATCTAAAAATATTTCACTCATTTATCTCACCGAATGTATTATTATTTCAGTACTTCCACATATAGGACAACAATTATCTTCTGCCCCACCACGGAAATATGAATCACATTTTTCACAGTAGAACCTTATCATGGTTTCCACTCCATTTTTGTTTTTATTGCTTGATGAGGCGTATAATGCAATAACTTTATATCCTCATCACCAAACCAATCACATGCTATTTTATGCCAATGGTTTGGAATTGATGCATAGGTTGATTCAACTAATGCAAAAGTTGGTTCTTCATCAAAATATTCTATACAAAAATTAATAAATATTTTTTCTAAAAATCTTGTTAATGATTGTCCTTCCTTTACATCATGATTTTTTGCAACTATCATTATTCTTTTATGATGTCCTTTATTATTTTTAGTTGGTAAAATAACACACCATTCGTCTTCATATAAATACTTATCTTTTTCATTTTTTATTGCATTACAAAGACAACATTCCATTAGATTACCTCCAAAAACTCATTAGGTCTTATAGAACAATCATCAATAATTAAATCTTTTGGTTTTCCCATTATTAATTCATGATATTTTACACCCCATAATTTTAATTCTTTTTCTGTTAAACTTCTCCAATTAATTCCTGATGTTGAACCTCTGGCAGTAACTAAAATAATTTGATGTCCTAAATCATATAAATAATTTATCAAACAAATCATACTTTCATCAGGAATAGAATCAGCATAACCTTTATCTGTAGTATCACAAAGTGTACCATCAATATCAACCCAAATAGTTTTTTGAGTTTTTCCTTCCTTAATTTGGTCTATGATATTATCTAAATATTTCATATTTCTAACCCTAACTCATTCCTTATTATTTTCTTATAATTAAAATTATCAACATCTTCATGTGATGCAGAAACTAAACCTTCACTTTTTGCAAAATCATATACAGCATGACGAATATATTTATCTATTTCTTCTTTCAAAGTAATTAATAAACTAACTCTAATTTTTATTTCTTCTTCCCTCATCTTCTATCTCCTTCATGTAAATCAAAAGCAATTGCATGATGTATTATAACATGAAATGCTTCTACTATAGGTGTACTATTTGCTGGAATAACTATACATGGGTCACATGAATATTTCATTTCTCCACCATCAAAACCAGTAAAACCTATAGCAATTCCATTATGTTTTTTTACATATGATATTGCTTTATTCAAGTTTTTAGACCAAGGTCCAGCTTTATCTACTCCACTTCCACCATGAACTGATATTGCTATTAGAATATCACCATCATTAAATAATCTTTTTAATTGTTCAACATATACTTGACCCCAACCATCATCATTTGTTAAAGCAGTAATTAAAGGAACATTATCATCAAGTGATATTGCCTTTATCTCGCCTATTTTAAAGAAATCTGCTGCCATATGAGTGGCTGTCCCAGCACTTCCTCCATTTCCACAAATAAACACTTGCTTACCTTTTATTCTTGCTTCTTTTAAAATATCAACTATTGTGTGTATATCTTTTGCTTGTATCTTTAAAGTTTCAGCACAACTTTTTACTTGATTTAAAAAATCTACTATCATTTTATTTCCTCCTTTGATATTGTTGTTACTCCTAAATTATCAAATTCATATGGAATATGATGTAATCCAATATCTTCCATTTGTTTAATAAAAATTTCTTTTTTATTTTCAAATTCAGGAAAATATAATAATAAGAATCCACCACCTGGAGCCCCTATCATTTTACCACCTAATGCACCTTTTTCTAATGCAAAATTATAGTAACTATCAATTTTTTTATTTGTTGATTGCCTTGAATATTTTTTCTTTATAATCCAATGATTATTTAATAAAGAACCAAAACAATCAAAATCTAATTTTTCTAATGCTCTTTGTGATGCAACACCTAAAGTTTTTATTTCATCTAATTTGTTAAACATATCTTTATTATTTTGTTTACATTTTTCATCTTGTTGTTGTAAAGCAGATGATGCTGTATTGTTTCTTTGAATTCCTGTAAAAAATAATAATAATCTATTTTTTAACTTATGAATTATCATATCTTCATTAGTTAATGATGCTACTGATACTTTACCTCCTTCATGAAAAGTATAACCTTTAACTCCACCAAAAGCACAAGCATATTTATCTTGCTTTCCTTCGTGTTCTTTTAATATCTCAAGTTCTATTTTACATGCTTCCTCAGCTATTTGCCTTTTAGTTACTTGGTCTCCTTTATATTCATGTAATGTATTTAATAAACAAACCAAAAAAGAACCAGATGAACCAAGACCTGTTCTTGCTGGAATGTCAGCAAGTGATGTTATTTCTATTCCTCTATCAACACCTACTAAATTTATTGCTTCTCTTATTAATGGATGTTTAATATCATGAACATTTTTTACTTTTTCTGTCTCTGAATACTTTAACAAATAATAATCATAAAATTGTTTATTTGCTCCAACAAAAATATATTTATTAATTGCTCCTGCTATTAAAAATCCTCCACATTTTTCATAATATGAAGGTAAATCTGTTCCTCCACCTCCTAATGATATTCTTAATGGCGCTCTACTAATTATCATTCAACAAACTCCTTATAAATTTTTATATTACATTTTCCACAAACCCAACTTCTTCTTCCTACTTCATCATTTCTACTATACTCAGGTAATATTTTTCCACATTCAGGACACTTCATTTTAACTCCTCCACCGCCTTACTAATTGCTTGTTTACAATCATACTTTGGTTTCCACCCAACTTTTAGTGCTTTCTCAATTGATAATTCTATTTTTGGAATATCACCTTCCCATCCTCTATCTCCTCCTGTAAAATGATATTTTGGTTTTACACCTAATCCTTTAGATACAATATCTGCTACTTCTCTAACATTACAATAATCTGTAGTTGCTATATTATAAACTTGAAATCCATCATTATTATCATGTTCAGGTATAAAATTCATAGCACTAATACAATCACTTACATGAACATATGATTTTATTTGCTTTCCATCACCAAGTATTTCTAATTCTTTAGGTCCATTATACAACTTATTAATAAAATCAACTATTACTCCCCTATGTTGATATTTGCCTACAACATTACCAAACCTAAAAACCCATGCTTTTAATCCATATAGATGACAATAAGTTTCTATAAATTTTTCTGCTGCAATTTTTGATGCTGAATATTGTGAAATAGGAGTAAGTGGAGCCTCTTCTTTTGTTGGTCTTTTTGCATTTTCTCCATAAAGAGCTGATGTTGAAGGAAAAATTAATTCTTTAATATCTAATTTTCTCATCATTTCTAAAATACAATGTGTACCAACTACATTATTTTCTAAATCCCAAGTAGTATCTTCTTTACTTTTCTTTATATCACAAGATGCTGCCAAATGATATATTCTATCTACATTTTTCATAATATAATGATATCCATTAATATTTCTTATATCATTCTCAATCATAAGATACCTAACTCTATTGCCTATTTTTTTGTCAAGACCTACAACTGATATCTTTTTTTCTACCAGATTAATAGCAAGATTACTACCTATGAATCCTGATATTCCTGTTATTAGACTTTCCATCTTTCCCATCCACCTTCTTTTTTAATTTTTTAATTTCATCATTTAATATTTCATTTTGTTTCCACAACATATAAAAACCTGGATTCATTTTAGTTCCAAGTTCTAATGAACTCCTATATGTTCCTATATGCCTCACTGCTAATATTCCAAATATAATTACAAAAAGTATAAATGCAAATGCAGCAAGAACTGACATACCAACTGGAAATTGATATCCTATACCAATTGTAGAAAGAAAACTATTCATATTAATTATTACATCATCCATTAAACCAAAGAATATAACTGTGGTTTGGACAATTGCTAAATAAGTAAATGCTTCTCCCCATGACACCTTTCCAAAAACTAATCTATCTCTTAACTTTGCAACACCTTTTCTTTCTGTTTTACTTGCTTTCTTAAGATTTATTTTATCATTAGCAATTTCAACATCTTTTGAAAATTTTTCAAAGCTCATCTTTCACCTCAATTAATACTTCTTTATTACATTCAACTTCCCAAGTTGCCTCTTCCTCACTTATATATACTGTTGTTTCAAATCCTGTAAATGTATTATTTTGTCCTTCAAACAATTTGATAGTATTATTTCCTTTTAATCCTGTTACCTGAAATGTACCATCAATCCAAACATATCTTGTATCATGAGCTACCCCATTCTCTCCATAAATTGCTACATAAGATTGATTGTATTTTGTAAAATTTTGAACATTTCCTTTTATTGTTGCTCCTTCATAAAACTTTACAATAGTTACTACAGGAGAAACATATTCTACTTTCCAATGTTTTAAAAGATATGTTGGTATTCTTTCTTCTGGTATTTCTTTATTATTATGTATTCCATAATAACATCTGTAAATAAAAGTATCAAAATAATCATCTTTTCTTTGTACTGTACTTCCTAAATCCATATCTTCTAAATCAGATTTCGATAAATTATTAATTTGGTTTTCTGTATATAAATTTCCTGTTTTCTTATCAATATAATACGTAATAAAGTATCTATCTTCTATAGTTTGAAATCCATGTGTTCCTTTATCACTTAAATAAGGAAATACACCAAAAATTTCTACTAAATCTCTTGAATCAATAGCATAATATCTTATTTCTTTTCCTGTCAAATTGATAATATCATGATAAAGTTTTGTAACTTCATAATCAGTTAAATTAGTGATAATATTACATCCATCATGATACATTGCATTAAATTCATCTACTCTTACATTTTTATTTCCATACTCTTCTGATACTAAAGTATTATAAGATGGTGCATTTTTTTCTGGATTCTCCATAATATCAATAAATAATTCAGAATCATTTCCAAGATGTTGTCTAAATAATTCTTTTGCTCTATTTGATAATGTACCAATTGCTATCCTTTTTGGATTTTTTTCACTTTCTGCTATCCTAATAATTAATACTGCTGTTGCTTCCTTCTCAGTTTCTGCTGTATGAAAATTTGCAGCACACCTTAAACCTTCCTGAAAATTATCAGCTACTGTAGGATGTTCTGACATTGATGCTATATAAAATCCATAATCCCACCAACTTATTACTCCTGGTCTATTAGCTGGATTTTTTATTTCTGTATCTTGGTCATGTAACCAATCACAAGCATCAGACCAAAATACTTGATATGCTAATGAATTACCAAAGTAACCAGAATAATCATCACCAAATATATCTTGTTTCATTTCTGGTGGAACTGCTGCATCTAAGGCTAAAAATGTATTAGGTGTAATTAAGAAAAATACAAACACTATTCCAAATATATGTTTAATTTTTGTTGCTTTATAAATACCACGAAATCCACCTACACTTTTTATATTTCTAATTAATAATTGATAATTAATTTTTTCTATAATTCGCCAAATTATAAAACCAGTAAATATACAAAACAAAGGAATTAAATCATTTAAAAATCTTCCTGCAGTTGTAGTTAACCAAAAATACATAAGAAATACAACAATAACAAAAAGATTTTGTGATGTAAATTTTTCTTTAAAAGTTTTTAAAAGAAATAATACAAATCCAAATAATCCAACCCAATAAAATATTGGACCAAATGACATCACTGTTTGACTAATTCCAAATGTATGTGCTTCACCAATTGTTTGTGATACTTGACTTCCATAAATTCCTTCGCCAAATATGACAGTAGAAATAGAATAAAGAGCACCTGCTGTTTTACCTATTACTCTATTAATATAAAATAAAATACCAAAGCCACCTGCTGTTAAAAAACATATTCCAGGTAATGTTATTAACCAAGGAAAATTTAATTTTTTAATTATACCTTGAATAAATAACAAAGCTATTGAAATAGTGAGTGTAAAAAACAAATAATTAAATACATTCTGTTTAGCCATAACATATGGTAAAGAAATTAAAAAACCAACTGTTAAAGCTACAACTATTGTATAAAAATTTTTCATTTCATGTTTTGTTTGTAGTATATTAAAAAATAATTGAATAACTAAATAAACTGCTAACATAATATACACAACTTGTGATGCTATCCAAGTTAATTCCAAAGAACCAATACCTACACCTGCTAAAATGGCATAGAATATTCTTTTATTAAAGTTTTCTTCTTTAATACTTTTTACAGTAAAATAAAATACTATTGTAGCAAGTAACAATACAAAAGAATCGTGGTCAAATAAACTAAAAGCAGAACCATGCCCTGCACCAATATGTATAGGAATTAAAGGAACAAATAATGCCCCAATTAAACCTGCTTTTTTATTAAAAATTTCTTTACCTAATCCATAAACTGGAAATACCAAAAGTGCTCCATATATTGCTGGTAAAAATAACATAGACCAACCTAAAGCATCAATTCTTGGCATAAAGTTTTCTAATACTAATGTTGAACCCATAGCTATACTATTAAATAAAGGAGGCCTTGAACTACCATAATGCCCCAAAGGATAATTAAGTAGTGGGTCTTCTTCTGTTACAAATCTATAATAACCACTTTCTAATGATTCTTGACAAGACCTCATATTATAATAAGGGTCAGGCCCTGATAGATAAAACCTTGTACCAATAGTATCACCTTCTTCATTAAATGCTGTACCTGCATTATAATTAAAATATGAATTAAAAAATAATACAACACAAAATAATCCAATTAAAATAATTGGAATAATTACTTTCTTTTTTCTTGAAATAATTTTTGGTTTAGTAACTATTTTTTTGGATTGTTTTGGTGTAGATTTATATTTTACCTTTTTACTTCTCTTTCTTGTCAAATTAATCACTTTCCTCTTTTTTTAATTCTTGATATTTCCAATATTCTTTAATATAATTTTCAAACCAAATGGGATAACAAAAACCTATAATAATAATTAGTGATAATCCACCTAAAATTATAGCTAATACAAGGCCAAAATCACCAAATAAAATTACTGAACCAAATACTATTAGAAAAAATTGTCCAACAGTAAATATAGTTGCTATTACTAATTTTATTACATCTTTTTGACACATTATCATTCTAAAACCTTCTTTATATCTTTTGCTAATTTTTCTCCTATACCATCAACTTCTTTTATTTCTTCTATTGATGCTTTTACAATACTACCTAATGAATAATTAAATTTTTCTAATAATTTATTAGCTTTCTTAGCACCAAGCCTTGGAATTCTTGATACTATATCTAATTTTATTTCAGTTACTGATGCTGATACTTTTGGTTTTCTTCCTATTCTTATTGGATTATATTCTTTTACTTTATTTCTTCCATCATAATGTTTTTCTATTACATCAATTACAAATCTTACCAAAAAATCTCCTACAAATACTACAGAAACATGATTTCTTGCAAGAACTGATGTAATCTTACCAATAAGACAGTCAGGATTAACTCCTAAATTATTGTTTATCATGTCATTATAACCATCATAACCAATAAACAAATATGCATGGGTATATCTATCACTTAATTCTTTTAATTGTTTATCTAACTGTTCATTAAAAATTGATTCTGTTAAATCATCTTTTTTATATTCAATTCCTACAAGACAATCCTTAGTTCCATAGTCGCCTGTATCCATATTTAAAAGTGTAGCTCCTTTTATAAATTTTGGTTTACCACTTTTAATATATTCCTTGAATTTTGGAATCCTATGTCTCTCTCTATTATCAATATCAATCTTCAACTTTTAATCCTCGTCTATCAATTTCTTTTTTAATAACATCTGCTGCAATTTTACATTGCTCATTCCCAGTTTCTTTATAATCTTTCATTGCATTTTTATACCCATTAATTATTTTATCATCAGGTCTTGTTTTTAAGTGTTCTTCCATATCTTTCATTGCTTTTTTAACATTTGGAAACATTCTTTTTTCCCTCTCTTTTTATTTTTTTATTTTTATGTAAAACATATTTTATGTAATGACTTTTACAGTATCCTCTACATACTGATGTTCTTTTACATCCTTCAATTTTACATCTTTTTCCTCTATTTACCATATATCTTTTTCTATTCTTATTTCTTGACATTTTATCGCCTCAATGGACAACCTTTACATTTGTCTCCATACATTCTTTGCAAAAGTTTGCAATGTGGATGACGTGGTTGTATGGTTGATACTTGATATGATGTGATAGCATACTTATAATCCTTCCAACCTAAAGTTTTAATAAAACCAACAATTGCTATATCAGTGTAACCCATAAATTTAAGAAATGATACTAATTCAATCCTTTCCCTATGTGATGGATGTGGATTTTCTGCAATATTTTTTAAACAAGGTACACCTACAGCATCAATTGTTGGGATTGTCATACCTGCTCTTACTATTTCAAGCCTATCTTTACCATCTGTATGTAATCTCATTTTAAAATTTGGTAATAAGTTAATAATTTCATCAAGTGATTTTGTTGGTTTTGGTTTTTTTGGAATTTTTCCTGGTTGTTTTGCTATTTTAGAAATATGCTTTAAACCTTTATCAAAATCTTCAGGTGTTATATTTCTACAATAAAAACCATTATTAACTGGTTCACCTTCTTCATACCTAATATATTTAGATGTAGGAAATCTAATTAAAAAATGTAATCTTCCCATTGTTGGATAATCAATTGCTTCAATATTACATCTTTTAACTAATGCTTCTTGACATGAATAAATTTTATCTTTGATATGCTGTTTATTATTTTCTGTTGGAATAATTTTTTTAACCATAATAAAAAAATGAAAACCTTTTCCTCCACTAAAGTTAATTAAATATGATATATTATTTTCATCACAAAAATTTTTCAAAGATTTTACATTATTATATGGAATTCGCATACCAAAATATGAATCAATATCAAAAACCATATTATCAATAATTGGAGTCTTCCTATCTTTAAATTGATATGTACTAACCATTAAAGGTGCTTTACCATTAAAATTATTTACAAAACTATTAAAGGCAAAACGTTCTTGAACCCAAACTTGATTAGGAATACCAAAGTATCTGGGAAGACTTGTAAACATTTTACTCCAATTCTTCTATCATTTCTATATTAAGTGATATAGCCTGCCAATCAACACATACATCTTGATATTTTTGTGCAAATTTTATTAATGCTTCAAGTATATTATTTGCTCTTATACTTATATATCTTTCTCCATCAACTTCTAAAAAAGATAATAAATATGTATATTTATCTACAGATTCTTCTTGCTCCTGCTTATATTTTTTTATTTGTTCATTTAACTTTTCTTCTTCTTCTTTATTCATATTAACACTTCCTTTTCTTCTTTTTAAATTCACAATATCACTCCTGTTGATATGGTGGAATTAATACTCCTAAAACATAATCTTTTGTTCCTTCATAAAACCAACCAGGACAACCAGTTTTGGTTTTTATATTTATATCTTCTTGAAAGGTATCAGCAATTTGTGGAATACCATAAGTAAAAATTACTTCAAGGTCCTTTCCATCTTTTATTGCTCCATCAGGATTATACACTACAAAATCACTAAAGTCATGAAGGTCACCAATTCTTACTGCTATTTTATTAGTATCAAAAGTAAATTTATAAAATTCAGTTTTAAGTGAACCAGCAAAGCCTGCTAAATCTTTAAAATCAGGTAATTTGATACTAAAATAAGTACTTAATTTTACTTTTGAATCACCTACTATAGGAACACCTTCTGTTATATTCATATTTGCTTGGTCTAATGATGTAAGTATTTCACTTTCTGGTTCTTTAAATGATAAATTAGCATCAATGTTTTTTCCTTTTATTGATAATTTATTTCCTTTTGTTTCTATAGTTAATAAAGTATTTGGAAGAATATTTTTTACCATATTCAATGTTTTTTCTATATCAAGTTCTATAGTTTCAGTTCCACTATCAATACTTTCAAAAAAACTACTTTTAACATTTAAAAATCTTAGTGCTCTTGCATGTTCTTCTTTTTGAATTGAAAATAACTTGCCTTCTTTTACTGTTATAATAGTTGAAGGAAACATATCCTTAACTAATAACTTTTCTAATAAATCTTGAAACTTTTCTTGTTTTAATACAAATTTCATTTTTTCACCTCATTTGTGGGTATTTGGAATATAGGAGTAAAAACAGTCTCGAAGGTTGGAGAGTGAGGAGAGAATGGTGCCCCTATATTTTTCCAACCCACTAAATATTCCACAAATCATCACTACCTTCTACTTTTTCTTCTTTTTTCTCCTCTTTCTTTGGTTTATCAGTTAATTCTTCTTTACTAATTTTTTCTTCTTTTTCTTTTCCATCTTCTCCTTTTGATATTGTCTTAATTGTCTTTTCTTCTTTTTTTGGTTTAGGTTTTGGTGGTTTTATTTCTGCTTGTTCCTCCAAATCTTCTATTGGTGTTTGTCTATATCCTAATTCTTCCAATCTTTTCAATGCATTTTTATGAATTATATATGCACCTAAACTATCCTTATTTTTGATAGTAATATCTAATTCACCATAAAGTTTTTTATAACCTGTCAATTTGTAAGGTCTCATCTTAAATTGATTTCCTTTATGAGATAAATAAATGATAGTATCAACTCTGTGCATATTATCTTTTTCTCCTCCTGGTCTATAACCAAGGTCATAAAATATTGAATCTTTATTGCCTTCAGCTTTTAATTCAGATGTAAATAATACATTATACTGCATTCTCTTGATTTTATCAATCCAATTAAAGTTGTGAAAATATTTAATTACAGGCCAATCTCCCCAACCTTCTAATGCTTTGTATGCTGTATTATCTTCTTTCATTGCTTTAACATCTGCTCGTTTCTTTGCAAAGTATTCACCAAGTGATTCTCCATATGCCATTCTACAGTAATAATCTTGTGCGTTTTTCCAAGCATCTTCTAAAAGTTCTATTATAAGCCAACCAAACTTTCCTGTCTTTTTTCTGTGTTCTTCAAGTGCTTTTTCTGCTTGTGCTGTTGATGATACTAATTCTTCATAAGAATTAATTGGAAATACCATTATATTATCTCTATACTTCTGTGGTATATTAGAAAATAATTTGGTTAAACCAGTTGGTCTATCTGGATATATAATACACATCAATAAATCTTCTTTTTTAAGTCCTTCTTTTTGAAGCCAATCAAGAATACTTATATAGAATGATGTTTTACCTGTATTAGATTCACCAAACACAATTATTTTTTCTGTTTCTGCTATATCTTTTGCATATTGTGATATTGTAACTGGTTTAATTAATTCCTGTTTCCAAAAATCTTTTGGTTCGGCTCCTTCTTGTGACTTTTTTTGAGCCATATTTATACCTCAAAATCAACTTCCTCTTCATCTTTAGCAGGTTCTTGTTTTGGTTTTTCTTCTTTAGCTTCTTCTTTCTTTGGCTCTTCTTTTGTTTGTTCCTCTGGTTCTGGTTCCTCAGAAATATCAATTGTATCTTGTTTTTCTTTTACAGGTTTTATACTAAATGACCTTTTTTCAGCAATTTCAGTTGGTAATATAAATTGTGGATTAAGCATTGGTTCATCTGTTTTTGGATTAATATCTATTTTAACTCCTACTTTAAGAATTGAACCTTGTGACCATTCTACATCTTTTGGATGAAAAAATAACCTATAGTTACTTCCCATAATGGAATCATCCATAAAATCATACCAACCATATTCTCTTCCATCAGGTGATTCACCAACATCACAATCAAATGCTGTCACTGTTAATACCCTTATATCAGTTGGTGTTTCTGATTTATTAAGGTCTATTTCTCCTAAAGAAATATTGATATCTTTTGGGTTAATTTCTTTTTCAAAAAAATCTTTAAAAGTTGTTGGAAATTTATAATCTTTCATTGGTACAAAAGATGCTCTATCAGATGATATTTCTAAACCCCAACTATTTTCTTTTGCAATTAATGATGCCTTATAAACTTTTCCTTTTTCTAATTTTTGTAAATGTTCTGCTCCATCCCTAAAAAAAGTTCCGGCAGCATATTGAACTTCGCCAGGTGTTATTTCTTCGCCTTCTTTTTCTAATTTTTGAACTAATCCAGCCAATTCACCAATAAACATTTTTTCACCTTTTTTAGTAGTGATTTCTCTTGGTGTTGGATGAATTAAAGGCATAACATAAAAATCATCTGTTCCACCAGTTGCAGCATTTTCTTTATACAATAAAGCCCAAGCAAACCTTATCTTAAAATCATCTTTATCCATTGCTTGTATTTGTTCATCTAATTCCTTAATCTCTTTTAACCTTTCAATAAGAGATTGTATTGGTGTTCCTGTTTTATCTGCCAGCTTCTTCAATCCATCTTGGATATCTTTTGGTACTTTTGCCATATTTCTTTCCTCCTTACTTTATACTTTTTATTTTTTTCAAATAAGCCACACCACCGATGTAGCGTCTTTTGAAATATTTACTTTTCTCATATTTTAATAACTCACTTTTTTCAAATTCAGGTAGTATTTCTAATTTACTTAAATTATTATCTGCAGTTTCTAAACTACAATTATCCCATTTATGTTGAAGGTTTTCAAGCATTGTCATTCTTCTAACCCAAATTTTATTTTTAACAATTTTTTCTTTATTAAATCTTATTTGTTTATCATATTCTTCGATTGATGTTCTTATAGTTCTATTTAATCTCATTCTTTCTTGTGGACTAATAATTAAAAGTGATTCTATACTAATTATTAAATTCTTCCATATAGGAATGTAAGTAAGGCGTGCATAAAGAACATCACCAACTTCCAGTACTTGTCTCCTACATAAAATTGCATGGTGTATCGCCAGTTTTAAAAGGTTCTCATATAATCTACTAATAAAATGTTCTAACTTCTCTCTTGCCTTTGGAGAAGCATCTAAAACTTTCATAGCAAATTCATTAATTATTGGTAACATTACACTATGAATTTTTTCTGGTATTTGAATACAAACTTTATCTTTTTGATATTTACTAACAATTGTATCTAATCTTTTAGCTACAAACTCAAATTCTCTATCAAATGATTCTTTATCTTTTATATTAATATTTTGACTCATCTTTTTTATTACTTGTAATCTTTCTTCAAGTGTTACATCCTCAAATACAGGTATTACTCTATCAATAAATCCTGTCTTTAATAATTTGTCGACAAGACGGTCAGGTGGATAAGTCATCAAAAGGAAGGAGGCGTGTGGCTTAAATTGTATTAATTCTCCACCCAACTGCTTGTCTATACGGCAAGAGCTATCTTCTAATGGATTCATAGTAATTTGCATATAGGTCATATTCTTTTTACTAAACTCTGATGTATAATCAAAAAGAACAGATGCTTCTTCCATTCCAACTATATCAGCTGTCTGAAGTAAACCAGGAACAACCACATTATCACTTCCCTCACTTCTTGTTGTACCTATTAATCCAGCATCAGTTGATTCTGTTAATGACTGAAAATCTAAGCCTAACCTCTTTGCCATTCTATCTACAAAACCATATCCTGCTCCTTTTCCAGTACCTTGAGGTTTAATTAAAAGGAGATGAACTCTTGGGTCAATTTCTCTTGAACCCATTCTATAATAAACATGTTTTGATATTGCTTGTCCAAGTAATACATGCAAACCTATTTTTCCATATAACTCATTTTTAAAGCTGTAACTATTAAATACATTCAAATAATCTTGAATTAATTTTTCACCGAAATCAGTTTTTCTAACAGCTTTTGGTTCTACCATTTATACTCCTCAATTATTTCTCTTCTTTTTTATCGGCATGTTGTGTAAATTCATAGATAATTTTTTTTCTTCCATCTTTATAACTAGTATAAATATTGAAATATGTTTTTTTAGATAAATCCATACCTAATTCAACCGCAATTTCTTTTGGTATTGTAAGTACTTGTGTACCTGAACCAATGGAAAAAGCGTTTGTGTTGCCTCTAAAATTTTCCATCCTTAAATCTCTCCTAGATTAAAAATTTTACTCACTAAAAAAGCAAAATTTAATAAATATTCTAAATAAGTTATTGATTTAAAAACCTTTTGATAATTACTGAATTTATCTACACAAGATACACAAACTTTCTTTATTTACAAATCCTTCACTACCGCATTTCTTACATTTACCATATACAGCAATAACATCAGGTTCATCAAAAACATTTTCTACAAAAGTACTTTGGTCTTCCTTAACTAATA
>Ga0272442_10001004_pt1 | contig 43688 bp, 41 predicted proteins | sample SSMForm2O_FD_200262 | JGI IMG/M metagenome (GOLD analysis project Ga0272442, IMG submission 200262) | Marine sediment archaeal communities from Little Sippewissett salt marsh, Falmouth, MA, United States - SSM-Form-2O | ecosystem: Environmental > Aquatic > Marine > Wetlands > Sediment ...
CTGCGGCGCGATATGAGGCGGCGGAGGACGGGGCTTCGGGCGAGAAAAAGTATCAACAATCAGGAAGAAAAATGAAAAAATTGCATCTCCCTCTAACCGATAAAGAGATTAGGCGTTTAAAGGCGGGCGATTCCGTTCTTTTGTCGGGCGCGCTCTATACCGCGCGCGACGCGGTACATAAGATATTATCGGGCCTTATTAAGAATCGGAAAAAACTTCCTATCCCCATCAAGGGGGCGGTCATATATTACACGGGCCCGACGCCCGCGCGAAAGGGAAGGGCGGTCGGCGCGTGCGGGCCTACGACAAGCGCCAGGATGGACGAGTTTACGCCGCCGCTGCTTGCGGCCGGGATGAGGGCCATGATAGGCAAGGGCAGGCGGAGCGAGGCCGTCAGGCAGGCGATAAAAAAATACGGGGCGGTATATTTTCTCGCGCCCGCGGGCTGCGGAGCGCTTATATCCGAAAAAGTAACGTCGGCGAGACTGACGGCATATAGAGGGTTGGGGCCGGAAGCCGTATACAGATTTGAAGTCAAGGATTTTCCCGTTGTCGTGGGGATAGACGCCAACGGCAGAGATATATTTAAACGGAGGTCGTAATGCGAGCTGACGGAAGGGCGAGGAACCAGTTGAGGGACATCAGAATAAAAAGAAATTACATGGAATTCGCGGAGGGCTCATGCCTGTTGGAGGCGGGCAACACGAAAGTGGTGTGCGCGGCCAGTGTCGAAAACGGGGTCCCTCCTTTTTTGAGGGATACAGGCACGGGTTGGATAACCGCCGAATACAGCATGCTTCCGCGATCCAACAGGAAGCGCACGCCGAGGGAGTCGTCGAGGGGAAGGGTCGGCGGGCGGACGCACGAGATACAGCGGCTGATAGGCCGTTCGCTCAGGAGCGTGGCGGACTTAGGCGCGCTGGGCGAGAGGACCGTATGGATTGACGCCGACGTGATACAGGCCGACGGCGGCACGCGGTGCGCGTCCATCACCGGGAGTTTTATCGCGCTGTGTTACGCATTGAATAAGCTAAAAGGAGAGGGCGTATTTGAGAAAATCCCTTTAAATGATTTTGTGGCGGCCGTAAGCGTGGGGATGATAGACGGAGAACCGACCCTGGACTTGGATTACGCCGAGGATTCCGGCGCGGAAGTCGATATGAATGTCGTTATGACCGGCAGGGGCCGGTTTATAGAAATACAGGGGACGGCCGAGAAGGAGCCGTTTGACGGAAGGACGATGAATAAGATGATAGGCCTCGCGAAAAACGGTATCGCGAAACTCGTGAACCGTCAGAAAAAGGTGCTCGGAAAGGCGGTCGACTGGTGCGCGAGTTAGTGGCGGCTACGAGGAATAAGGACAAGGCGAGGGAGATAAAATCTATACTTAAGGATATAGATATAAAGATACTCGACCTTGACGACTTTGAGAATGTGCCGGATATAGAGGAGGACGGGAAGACGTTTGAGGAAAATGCCTCAAAGAAGGCGAGGATAATATCGGGTTTTACGCGCAGGGCCGCTATTGCCGACGATTCGGGTCTTGAGGTGGACGCGCTCGGAGGAAGGCCCGGAGTTAAATCGGCGCGCTTCGCCGGGGATGAAGCGGATTACGGAAAAAATAACGAGAAACTCCTTAGATTATTAAAAGGCGTGCCGCCCTCGGGACGCAAGGCGAGGTTTGTCTGCGTGATAGCGATAGCGAAAGACGGCAAGGTCCTGGACACGGTTAAGGGCACCTGCGCCGGATGGATAGCGCTAGGGCCGAAAGGAGCAAACGGGTTCGGCTATGACCCGCTTTTTGTATCACCTGAGCACGGAAAGACGTTTGCCGAACTCGCCTCCGCGGTTAAGAATAAGATAAGCCATAGATACAGGGCCTTGAGCAAGGCCAAAGAGTCCATTAAAGATCTATTGACTGTCTTATAGGACTTTATCTGGACTTTTACGGTTTTATTGCATATACTTTATATCAAACGCGGGGTGTAGCTCAGCTTGGCTAGAGCGCTTGCTTTGGGAGCAAGAAGTCGGAGGTTCGAATCCTCTCACCCCGACCAGCATTGTAAGCTATGTCGGGTTGCCGGATTCGAAGCGAGCGAACGCCGACGAATAGGAGGATGAGGCCGTGAGTCGAAGACCGGCCGTCAGTGAGCGAGGGGAGCCTACGCAGCGAGGCTCCGCCCGAGCGTAGTAGGCGAATCCTCTCACCCCGACCAGCTTTGCGGCTGTTGTCGGGCCGCGGGATTCGAAGCGAGCGAGGTAGTGGTTAGCCGGTGAGCGGGTTAGCCGGTTATATACCGATAAAAATAACTTGACACTTTAGACGACGTTCAAAGTGTAAAGTTACGTAGGGTACAGCAGTTAGCGGGTTTTTTGCGCACGACGCATCACGCAATACGCACGACGTAGTAGTTAGCCGGTGAGCGGGTTAGCCGGCTTAAGAAGAATCGACAAATGTGGGCCCGTAGCTCAGCTGGATAGAGCATCTGCCTTCTATATGGGAGCCTTCATAAGGAATAAAACTTATGAAGTGGATGTGGCTATATGCAAGGACATCCTAGGTTATTGCTAGGACTATTTGCAGGCAACCGCTGAAAAACGGGTGAACGTTCGCCAGGAAGGGGGTGAATAAACCGCATCACACAAAAAGAAAAGGGGATATAGGATTAACTAAAGTTATCGGCGATCTTACTGAAAAAGGCTTTGTTCCGTGCATACCGTTATCGGAGCATCAGGCGTATGATATAATAGCCGTAATCGGTAAAAGCAAAGCCGTAAGGCTGCAAGTTAAATATGCTGCTTTAAAGGAAAACGGCACAGTTGATGTAAGATTTAGAAGAAATTGGGCCGATAAATATGGTGTCCATACGAGGCATTACAGCGAAGATGAGTTTGATTATTATGCGATTTATTGTCCTCAAAAAGATATCATTCTCTATATTCCAAATGCTTCTGATTGTCCCAAGGCTATACGATTTGATAAGCCCCGAAACAATCAAAGGCAAGGCATAAAATGGGCGAACGATTACCTGGAAATAAAGCGAGAGTCCTCAGAGACTATACGCCACACACCTGAAATGGTGAAGACATAGTCCAGACTGCAATTCTGATGTAAAAATCAGATGCTGAAGAAATTCAGTGCGGTATGCTAAGCAGAGGGTCGCGTGTTCGAATCACGCCGGGCCTGCCAATATCAGGATACAGGGCTACCCCACCTTATAGGTGGGGACGGCCTTGACTTTGGAGCGGGGCGCCTCGGCCGGATGGCCTCGGCATTTCCTCGGACATTGCGTCCTCGGTCACAGGTTCCTCCGAAGGAGGAAGGGGACTGGTCTATGTTTTGTAATAAGCCTTGTGTAGACCTGTCCCCCCTAAGGCAAAGGACGAAGGGGACAGGTTCCTCCGAAGGAGGAAGGGGACTGGTCTATGTTTTGTAATAAGCCTTGTGTAGACCTGTCCCCCTAAGGCAAGGGGACAGGTTTAGCTTTGCGGTGAGAACCGTCCCCAGCGTGGAGCGGGGACAGGTTTAGCTTTGCGGTGAGAACCGTCCCGGATTTACTATGGTGGGTGTAGCTCAGCTGGATAGAGCGCTTGACTGTGGCTCAAGTGGTCGCCGGTTCAAATCCGGTCACCCACCCCATATTTTAGATCTTCCATATTGCAGAGGGAGATGGTTCCGAGGGTTTAGGTAAAGCAGGATTTTACTTGACATAGCTCTACCTAAATGATATAATACCAACTAAATTTATACATTAGCGCGGGGGACGATGTTTGATATAAATCTCGGAGATTGGCTGAAGGAAAAGGCGACCGGCGCCGTTACCGAACTTATACGCAAGCAAAAACGTATTTTGATAAGCGATACCACCTTAAGGGACGGCGAGCAGGCCCCCGGGGCAAGCTTGAGCATAGACCAGAAGCTGGCGATCGCCAGGCAGCTTGACATCCTGGGCGTGGATTCCATAGAAGCGGGGTTTCCCGCCTCAAGCAAAGAGGATTTTGAGGCCGTCAGGCTTATCGCATCCAAAATCAGAAGGCCGGTAATCTCCGCGCTTTCAAGGTCAAGCAGGAAAGACATAGAGGCGACCGTTGAGGCCCTGAAGGGCGCCAGGCAGTGGAGCATATCCTTATTTTTGGGGACGTCCCCTATATTAAGGAAATACAGCTTAAATAAATCACAGGAAGAGATAATCTCCATCCTTAAAGACGCTATAAAATTCGCGAAGAAATTTACCGACAGAATCGCCTTCGGCGCCGAGGATTCGACCCGTACGGAGCCCGATTTCTTGCACAGGGTTTACGAAGAGGCCATAGATTCCGGCGCGGTCGTCATAGGGATTCCGGATACGGTGGGATGGCTTGTCCCCGAGGAGGTAAAGGATATGATAACGGGGATAAGAAAAAATGTCCGGAATGTAAACAAGGCCCTTTTAGGCGTCCATTTTCACAATGACCTGGGCCTGGCGGCGGCAAACACCCTGGCGGCGGTCGAATGCGGCGTCAATGTGGTTCAATGCACCATAAACGGGCTGGGCGAGCGCGCGGGGAACGCGTCATTAGAGGAAGTCGTGATGGCACTTAAGGCGAGAGGAGATTATTATAAGGCCTCCGTCAATATAAACACAAAAAAGCTTTTCGCCACAAGCAAGCTTGTATCGGAGCTTACGGGAGTAGAGGTGTCGCCGAATAAGCCGATTGTGGGGAAAAACGTTTTCGCCAGCGAGGCGGGAATCCATCAGGCGGCGCTGCTTAAGGACAGGAGGACTTACGAGATAATCAAACCGGAGGAGGTGGGCCAGGCGGGTACCACGATTGTCCTCGGAAGGCATTCCGGCAAACACGCCATTAATAACCGCCTCAAGACGCTTGGCTATAAGCTGAGCGAGCCAGACAGCGATGATATGCTTGGGGCGATTTACCAGAGATTCATGGAGCTTGCCGTAACCAAGAAGGAAGTGACCGAAAGCGAGCTTTCGGATATAGCTAAGGAAATGCTGGAAAGGAAAAAAAATGGATAATAATATTCTTGGGTTGAAGCAAAGATCGCTTGAGAGGTTTAACAGGTGGTCCGAAAATTATGACAGGTGCTTTTTGCAGCATTTGGTGTTTAGGAATTCCCACGATATGTTTCTGCGAGAAATAAATCCTAATCCCCGGGTTAACATGAATGTCCTTGATGTCGGTTGCGGGACGGGGGAATTCATATTTCGTCTGGCGGGATATTCCGATAATCTCCGTCTCAACGGACTTGATTTTTCCTCGGATATGATAAAGACGGCTAAGGCGAAATCGTCCGAAGATAGGATTAATTTTAAGGTGGGCGACGCCGAAAATCTCCCCTACGAAGACGAAAGCTTCGACGTTATTACCTGCTCCAATTCTTTTCATCATTATCCAAACCAGAAAAAGGCGGTCTCGGAGATGCACCGCGTGCTTAAAAAGCGCGGCCGGCTCATGATAGTGGACGGCTCCAAAGAGACGCTTTTAGGTAAATTTATATTCGGAATTTTCGTGGAAAACTGGGAAGAAAAGGTCTATCATATGCTGGCCCGGGAGATAAGAGAGCTTTTTCACAAGACCGGATTTAGAAGCGTCATGCAGAGAGGTTTCAACCGGCTTATACCGCTATTGTTTACTTCCGGGACAAAAAATAAAAATTAAAAAATAGATCCTTTTCGGGGACGGTTCTCGCCGCCAGAGGAGGACAGGTCTACGCAAGGCATATTACAAAGCATAGACCAGTCCCCTTCCTCCTTCGGAGAAACCTGTCCCCTAACTTGACACTTTGAACGTCGTTCAAAGTGTCAAGTTATTTTTAAAGTCGTCAGTCAATCAGCTTTCAGCTTGCAGCTGTCAGCTCAAGGCCTTGCCTGCGAAAAGCTAAAGCGTCAAAGCGTCAGAGCGTCATAGATAGAACCCGCTAACTACTGAACCCTGTACCCTTTTATTATTTACGGGAATATTTAACTTGGGATTTTAAGATTTATAGGGTATATTAATATAAAAGGACGGCCGGGAAAGGCGCGGGGCGCTATGAAAATCGTCATTCAAAGGGTAAAGGGCGCAAAGGTGACTGCGAAAGGCCGTAAAACCGCCGAGATAAAGGGCGGTATATTGCTTTTTGTCGGCGTGGGCAGGGACGATAAGATTGAGGATATAGGGCGCGTTTGCGAAAAGATCGCGAACCTGCGCATATTCGAAGATGAGGGCGGTAAGATGAACCTGAATGTGAGACAGGCCGGCGGCTCCGTATTAAGCGTTTCGCAGTTTACCCTTTGTGCGGATGTGACAAAAGGGAATCGCCCGGGGTTTGATGCTGCCGCCGAGAGAGATACGGCGGAAAGGCACTGGGCCGCGCTGAATGCCGCGTTAAGGGAAAAAGGCATAGAGGTCAAAGAAGGGGTTTTCGGGGCGCGTATGGAAGTGGAGCTGATAAACGACGGCCCCGTTACAATAATCATTTAAAACTTGACAACATAACGCGCGCTGTTAAAATAGGAAAAAATGATGGCCGCGAACCCGATCCACCTACGAGGTGGAGAAACAGGGGTATATGGATATACAGAAAAAATGGGAAAAGACACTGGCGGAAACCGAGGTTATAAGACCCCGCGTGCCGGAGCTCCTTACTTTTAGCTCGACAGACCTGCCTTATATATTATTGTCCGAGTCCGTCATCAATACCGGCGATACCGTTGTCCGAAAAGGCGCTGTTACGGTCGAAAAGCCGTCTCTGATACTTCCGGCCGGACTTCCGCAGTTCAAGGGCTTTGAGGTGAAAAAAGACCTGCATATAGACGCTAATATGCTGGCGAATTTTCTCGTGGTAAGGGGCGTGAGGTTTCCCTCGCTTAGGTATAACAACAAGACATATTCGGTGGATATATTCGAGGGCGGCATGAGCAAGGCCGCGGATTACTATCATGATAGATTGAAGCGCAAAGAAAATACGACCACGGCCCTGGTCACGGGCCCGCAGGACTGCTGGCAGCTTTCCCTCATAGTATATGTCTGCACGCAGGTAATCAAGTCGGCGGACGGCGATGTAAGGCGCATAATGGATGAGTTCAGAAAAAAGGGAGAGGGCTCCTGATTTATGCCGCCGCGCGGACGCGGCGGATACATTTATAATCGCGCGCTCGTAGCTCAACTGGATAGAGCGACTGGCTTCGAACCAGTAGGCCGCAGGTTCAACTCCTGCCGAGCGCGCCACTTATTTGACAACCAGGCGCGTCTGTAAAACGCGGCTTAAGGTATCCTTGAGGGCCTGAATCCGGTGTGCCCGGTATCGTTGGTCCGGCCCGCCAAGGCGGTGGATCAGTCAAAACGGCGCGTCTTTAACGACTTCATGCACAGGGAAAGATTTTAAGCTCCTGCACGTGATACTTGCTTTACGCGGGCGTGGTGGAATTGGCAGACACGCATGGCTTAGGACCATGTGGAGAAATCCTTGGGGGTTCAAATCCCTCCGCCCGCACCAACGGTTATACCTCCTTTTTTCCTTGAAATAAGAATCTATTATGATAAAATAAATACTCTAATATAGTTATTCGAGCCCGCATAGCTCAATTGGCAGAGCAAGACACTCTTAATGTCGAGGTTCTAGGTTCAACTCCTAGTGCGGGTACCACTTTTTTAACAGGCCCCTTAATTTTTACGCGAGGGTAGCTCAGTTGGTAGAGCATCTCGTTGCCAACGAGATGGTCGCGGGTTCGAATCCCGTCCCTCGCTCCATATTTTCACAACCTCAACAGAAAGGAGAACAGGGCAGAAAATGAAGATAATGGATTTCCTGAACAAAAAGGCAGTGAGCGCGGACATCGAATCCACTGAAAAAGAGGGCGTTATAAGAGAACTCGTGGATTTACTAGCGAAGGCAGGGGTCCTGAAGGGCAAAAAAGAGGATATAGTCGGTATATTGATGGCCCGTGAGGTATTAGGGTCCACCGGCATAGGGCAGGGGATAGGCATACCGCACGGAAAGTCCCCCAACGTAAAATCTCTTGTAGCCGCTTTCGGGTTGTCCAGAAAAGGATTGGATTTCGAATCGCTGGACGGCGAGCCCACGTACATATTTTTTCTGTTACTTGCGCCCGAGGATTCGGCCGGACCGCACCTTAAAGCGCTGGCCAGGATATCGCGCCTGTTAAAGGACAAATATATAAGGGACACCCTAAAAAAGGCCAAAAACGAGAAAGATATCACAAGGATAATATCCGAAGAGGACGAAAAGAAGCGCTGAAAAAAAGCGGATGGAATGAAGATGAGTAAACTTAAATGGCTTATTCCGGGTATGGGCGTCAAAAGGTGGCTTTTTCTCCTTATGTTGAGTGTAGCGCTTATATCCATGGGGTTTGTCGTTATGACGGTGAACGAAAACGCGAACACCAGGGCGGGCGCCGGACTGGTGATTATACTCGGCATCGCCGGACTCATAACCGGCGTGAAAAAAGTGGTAAGGTCCGTGGTCGCGGTCTTTCTGCCTCAGCGCGAATCGGAACTTGTTGATATAGTCTATCAGAAAAGATACCTTGAGCGCGGCTCAAACGTGGTGGTGCTCGGAGGCGGCACAGGGCTTTCGGTCCTACTTCACGGATTAAAAAATTACACAAGCAATATTACCGCGATAGTCACCGTTGCGGACGATGGGGGCTCCTCGGGGCGGTTGCGCGAGGAATTCGACGTTCTTCCTCCCGGGGATATAAGAAACTGCATCGTCGCCCTTGCCGACGCCGAGCCGCTAATGAGGAGGCTGTTTCAATTTCGTTTCAAAGAGGGGAGAGATTTAAAGGGCCACAACTTCGGAAATCTTTTTATAACGGCAATGTCAAAAGTCACCGGGGATTTTGAGCAGGCCGTCAAGGAGTCAAGCAGGGTCCTGGCGATACGCGGAAAGGTCATCCCCTCGACACTTTCCAGAATCAGGCTTGTGGCGGAGCATAAAAACGGCGAACTGACAAAAGGCGAAAGCAAGATACCCGAGAAGGCGAACCCCATAAAAAAGGTGTTTCTGGAGCCCAAGGATTGCGAGGCGACGGGCGAGGCCCTCGAGGCCATAAGGGGGGCGGATGTCATAATTTTAGGCCCGGGCAGTTTGTATACAAGTGTAATACCTACTTTATTGATAAACGGGATATATCAGGAGGTATCGCGCAGCAAGGTCCTTAAGATATACGTGTGCAACGTTATGACGCAGGCAGGAGAGACAGATGGATACAGGGCGAGTGACCACTTGAATGCCATTATATACCATACCACGAAAGATATAATGAATGCCTGTATCATCAATACGGGAGGCATGCCCGGAGGCCTGCTTGATAGATACAAAAAGGAAAACGCCGAGCGCGTGGAACCCGACCGCCAGAATATACAAAAGATGGGATACAAGGTTATAGGAGCGAACGTGATAGACGCCAGGGACTACATAAGGCATGATTCGCATAAGCTGGCGCGCATAATAATGGACTCTATAGGGGAATACACCAGGCGCGGGGAGATATAGACGGTGCTTAAGGAAAAAAAGATCGTGATAAAAAATGAATTGGGCCTGCACGCGCGTCCGGCCGCCATATTCGTTCAGATAGCGAATAAATTCGACTGCGATATACTGGTAAAACACGGCAGGCGCGAGGTAAACGGCAAGTCCATAATGGGCATTCTGATGCTTGCCGCGGGAAAGGGCTCCAAGATAACGATAAAGGCCGAGGGGCCTGACTCCCGGGCGGCCATGACCGAGCTTGAGAAGCTGCTTGCCGGAGAATTCGACGATACCCTCCTTAAGAAAAATATAATCAAGACGAAGAAAGATATGTCCGCTAAAGGCGGTCTTGTTTCCAGCGAGGAAAAAGAGGACAAAAATGGTTGAGACGATATTAAAGGGTTTGCCTGCCGCGCCCGGAATAACTATCGGCAAGGCGTATCTTATAGACAGCGAGGATTTCTCCGTCAATAAAAGACGCATAAGCGAGAAACAGCTTCCGGAGGAGATAAACAGGTTTCAGGACGCCCTCATACGGACGAGAAGCGAGATACTGAAGATCAAGGACAAGATATCCAAAGAGATCGGCATGGAGCACGGCGAGATATTCAGCGCCCATCTGCTGGTCCTCGAAGACACGATGCTCATAGAGGAAGTCATCGCCAAGATGAAGAAAGACAAGATATGCGTGGAGTATGTCTTTCTTGAGATACTGAAGAAGTATATAAACACCTTTTCGAAGATGAACGACGAATACCTCAGAGAGCGCATAAGCGATATAAACGACGTGGGCAAGCGGGTCCTCAGGAATCTTCTCGGGGCGAAACAGACGTCCCTGAGCGAATTGAAGGAAAAAGTGGTGATAATAGCCTATGACCTTTCGCCTTCGGATACCGCGATTATGCATAAGAAAAACGTGATAGCATTTGCCACCGACATAGGAGGCAGGACCTCTCATACTGCGATTATGGCGAAATCCCTCGAGATACCTGCGGTTGTGGGCCTCGAGAAGATAACCAAGGTGGTGGAGAACGGCGACGTTGTCATCGTAGACGGCAATCGCGGCGTAATTATAGCGAAGCCCCAGAAAAAAACGCTGACGAGGTATATTGCCGAAAAGAAAAAATACGAGAAATTGGGCAGGGAGCTGGAGACCTTAAAGGACCTGCCGTGCGTTACGCTGGATGGCCACAGAGTGGAGCTGGCCGCGAACATAGAGTTTCCCGAGGAGATACATTCGGTATTAGGGCACGGCGCCGACGGCATAGGCCTTTACAGAAGCGAATTCTTTTATATAAACAGATCGGACCTGCCTTCGGAGGAGGAGCAGTATAACGCGTATAGGGACGTCGCGCGCAAAATGGGCTCAAGGCCCGTCATTATAAGGACCCTGGACCTGGGAGGCGATAAATTCCTGTCGCAGTTCGAGCTGCCGCATGAGATGAACCCTTTTATGGGATGGCGCGCGATAAGGTTCTGCCTGGCGCGGCCAGACGTGTTCAAGGTGCAGTTGAGGGCCATTTTAAGGGCCTCGGCCCACGGAGAACTCAAGATAATGTATCCCATGATATCCGGCGTAGAGGAGGTAAGGCAGGCAAACGTCATACTCGATGAAGTGAAGAGAGAACTGGAAGGGAAAAAGATACCTTTCAACAAAGATATAGAAGTGGGGGCGATGATAGAGATACCTTCGGCCGCGTTGACAAGCGATATCATAGCCAAAGAGGTGGACTTTTTCTCCATAGGGACTAACGACCTTATACAGTACGCCCTGGCGGTCGACAGGGTAAACGAAAAAATCGCCTATCTGTACGAACCGGCGCATCCGGCGGTGCTGCGCCTTATAAAACATGTCATAGATAACGCGCATAAGGAAAAGATTTGGGTGGGGATGTGCGGGGAGATGGCCGGCGACCTCGCCCTCGTCTTGATACTGCTCGGGCTGGGGTTGGACGAGTTCAGCACCTCTCCCATCGTCCTGCCCGAGATTAAAAAGATAATAAGGGCGTTTAAGATTTCCGACGCCAGAAAAATGGCCGAAAAGGCGCTTACCCTGCATACCGGAAAGGAAGTGCAGGAATTCGCGCGCCGCCGGCTCAAGGAAGGCCTTCCCGAATTCGAGACATACTCGGGAAGTTATTAGAAGGAGATATTGATGACGGATGTGTCTTTTAAGGCAGACAGGATAAAGGCCCTCGATAAAAGCGGTATGCTCACTTTACTTTTGGGTATGGACGAGCAGCTTATAAAGGCCGGGGAAATAGGCGCGCGCTTCAAGGCGAAGGGCATATCGGCCGCCGGTATCAAAAACATCGTATTCACGGGACTGGGCGGTTCGGCGATAGGGGCCGATTTGATAAGGTCCTATACCGCCGCGGAGATAGACGTGCCGATAACGGTGAACCGCAATTATACCCTGCCGGGTTTCGTAGGTAAGGACACACTTGTTTTCGTCTCAAGCTATTCCGGAAATACCGAGGAGACATTAAGCGCCTATACGAAGGCGCGCGAAAAAAAGGCGAGGATGGCTGCGATAAGCTCCGGGGGAAGGCTTGAGGAGCTCGCGATAAAACAGGGCGTGCCTTTTATAAAGATACCCTCCGGGCTTCCGCCGAGATGCGCGCTGGGATATTCCTTCATTCCGCCCATGCTCGCGCTGTGCGGCCTCGGGCTTATTAAAGATAAAAAAAAGGACATAGGCGAGGCGGCGCGGACGCTTAAGGAAATCAAAGGTAAATTGAGTCCGGAGGGTCCCGAACGGGAAAACACCGCGAAAAAAATCGCCTCCTTTATTTACCGCCGCTTTCCGATTATCTACGGCTCGAACGATTACATAGACGTGGTCGTGACGCGGTGGAGGGGCCAGCTTGCCGAAAACGGCAAGCATCTCGCCTCGAGCCATATCTTTCCGGAGATGAACCACAACGAGATAGTGGGCTGGGATTTTCCGGCCGAGTTGATGGATGATTTCGCGGTCATATTCCTGCGGGACAGAGGCGATCATAAGAGGGTGGCCAGGCGCATGGATATAACAAGGGATATCTTAAAGGAAAAAAAGATAAAGGTTATCGAAGTCGCCTCTCGGGGCGAGGGCCTTTTAAGCAGGATGCTGTCCCTTATTTATATAGGAGACATGGCGAGTTTTTATCTCGCCGTACTTAACGGCGTTGATCCTACGCCGGTTGAGAGGGTAAGCTATTTAAAGAAGGAATTGGCAAAGGAGTAATTATGAAGGCGTTGATACTGGCGGCAGGATACGCGACAAGGTTATACCCGCTCACCATAAACCGACCGAAGCCGCTTTTACCTGTCCGCGGCAGGCCGATGATAGATTATATCATGGACAAATTGGAGGAATTGCCGGAGGTGGATGAGGTATACGTGGTCACCAACAACAGGTTTTTTAAGCATTTCGAGGAATGGGCCGCGCGGCACAAAAGCTCAAAGAAGATAACCACCATAAACGACAAGACGCTCAGCAACGAGGAACGGCTGGGCGCTATAGGCGACATGCAGCTCGTAATCAAGGAGAAGGGGATAGACGGTGACCTGCTGGTCATAGCGGGGGACAACCTGTTCGCGTTTAACATGCGGGATTTTATCGATTTCGCGAAGCGGCATTCGCCGAACTGCAGCATAGTGCTTCATAACATCGGCTCGAAAGAAGAGGCGCGGCGCTATGGCGTGGTCAAGACGGATGAGGACTCTAAATTGCTTAGCTTTGCCGAGAAACCCGCGCAGCCGGAATCTACCCTTGTGGCGATATGCCTTTATTATTTTCCGAAAGATAAGCTTAAGAGAGTTTCGGAATACCTGGAGGAATCCAAGCATAAGGACGCCCCGGGTAATTATATCAGCTGGCTTGTGGCCAACGACAGCGTTTACGGTTTTGTCTTCGACGACGAATGGTATGACATAGGGGACAAAAGCATTTACGAGCACGTAAAAGACAACTATAAAGGATAAGTTTAAAAGATACAAAAACCAAGAAAAGGCGCGTTAATTACGGAGGGACACAATGTCCAAGGCGAAAAGCAGGCATCTTTTTACATCGGAAAGCGTAACGGAAGGGCATCCGGATAAGATATGCGACCAGATTTCGGACGCGATAGTCGACGCCATATTCGAAAAAGACCCGAACGGCAGGGTCGCGTGCGAGACCATGGTAACTACGGGGCTCGCGGTGGTGGCGGGGGAGATAAGCACGTCCTGCTATATCGAGATACCGAAAATCGTCCGCAATACGATAAAGGAAATAGGATATACGAATCCGGTTTACGGATTCGATCATTTGACGTGCGGGGTCGTTACCTCCATACAGGAGCAGTCTCCGGATATAGCGTTGGGCGTGGACCCGGGCGGGGCCGGCGACCAGGGGATGATGTTCGGTTACGCTACCGACGAGACGCCCGAATATATGCCGATGCCGATCGTCTTCGCCCATAAACTCGCCGCGCAGCTGGCGAAGATAAGAAAAGATAGACAGGTCGACTATCTAAGGCCGGACGGCAAGTCACAGGTAACCATGGAATATGACAACGGGAAGCCCAAACGCATAACTGCGGTGATCCTGAGCGCCCATCACGACTCCAAGGTCAAGCTTAGCGAGATAGGGCGCGATTTGAAGCGCCTGGTGATAAAAAAGATCCTGCCAAAAGGCATGATGGATAAAAATACCGAGATATTTATCAATCCCACCGGCAGGTTTGAGGTCGGCGGGCCGCAGGGCGATACCGGGGTTACGGGCAGAAAGATCATAGTCGATACATACGGCGGGGTGGGCTCTCACGGCGGAGGATGTTTTTCGGGAAAAGACCCTACAAAGGTGGATAGATCCGCGTCGTATATGGCCAGGTATATAGCCAAGAACATAGTCGCCTCGGCCCTCGCGAAAAAATGCGAAATACAGCTTGCCTATGCCATAGGTGTCCCGGAGCCGGTAAGCGTTATGGTCAATACATTTGATACCGGCAGGATTTCCGACGAGAATATAGTGAAGCTCGTAAGAGAGGTATTCGACATGCGCCCCAAGGCCATAATCGAGCACCTGCAGCTTAGGAGGCCCATATACAGAAATACTGCCTGTTACGGCCATTTCGGCAGGACCGAGGAAGGTTTTACTTGGGAGCAGATAGACAAGGCGGAGGATATCAGGAAAAAGGCCAAGAGGATGTAAATTGACAAGGCATCGGTTAGCGGTTGCCAGGTCACCGGTTACTTATCTATAAAGGAGGCAGATGAAATACGACGTTAAGGATTTAAGGTTCGCGAAGAAGGGAAAATTGAGGATAGAGTGGGCGTCGGAACATATGCCCGCGCTGAGGATGATAAGACGAAGATTCAAAAAGGAAAAACCTCTGGCCGGCACCAGGATAGCCTGCTGCCTGCATGTTACCACAGAAACAGCCAACCTCGTTTTGACTATGAAGGCGGGAGGGGCGATAACATCGCTGTGCGCGTCCAATCCGCTGAGCACGCAGGATGACGTGGCCGCGTCGCTGGTAAAGGATTACGGGATACCTGTTTTCGCGATAAAGGGCGAGAACGAGAAAAGGTATTACAGGCATATAGACAGCGTTTTGGATACGAAGCCGGAGATAACTATGGACGACGGTGCGGATCTTGTTTCCGCGATACATATGAGGAGAAAAGAATTGGCGGCGGGAGTTTTGGGCGGCAGCGAAGAGACGACAACCGGCGTAATAAGGCTGCGGAGTCTGGAGAAAAGCGGCAAACTGCTTTTTCCCATGATCGCCGTCAACGATGCCGATACCAAGCACCTTTTCGACAACAGATACGGCACGGGTCAGTCCACTATCGACGGTATCGTCAGGGCGACGAATATCCTGCTCGCGGGCTCTAAGGTGGTTGTCTGCGGGTACGGATGGTGCGGAAGAGGCGTGGCTATGCGCGCGAAAGGCATGGGCGCTATGGTATATATATGCGAGACAGATCCGCTTAGGGCCCTGGAGGCGATTATGGACGGTTACGAGGTAACACCGCTTAAAAAGGCGGCGGCGGCCGGCGATGTATTTGTTACCCTCACCGGCGATACCAGGGTGATAAGCGCCGAGCATTTTAAACGGATGAAGGACGGCGCGATTGTGGCCAACGCGGGCCATTTTAACGCGGAGATAGACATACCGGCGCTCAAAAAACTCTCCAGGGCAAAAAGACGCGTCAGGGATTTTGTGGATGAATTCACTCTTAAGGACGGCAGAAGGATAAACCTGCTCGGAGAAGGCAGGCTTGTGAATCTCGCCGCCGCCGAGGGGCATCCTGCCAGCGTCATGGATATGAGTTTCGCTAATCAGGCGTTGTGCGCGGTATATGTCAAGAAAAACGGGGCGGGACTTCAGAAAAAGGTTTACCCCGTTCCTAAAGATATAGACAGGCAGGTGGCGCGTTTAAAATTAAAATCTATGGACGCCAAGATAGACACCCTGACTGCGGAGCAAGAGAGATATCTGGCCAGCTGGGAACTTGGGACATAAGGCGGGGGCCTTTTGTTATGACAAACTCGCATTTTGTGAAAAGGATAGCGGTGCTTACGAGCGGGGGTGACGCGCCCGGGATGAACGCCGCTATACGCAGCGCGGTGCGCACCGCGATATATAATAAACTTGAGGTCTACGGCGTACGCAGGGGGTATGCCGGCCTTATCGATGGGGATTTTTTGTCTCTGCAGGCGCGCAGCGTGAGCAATATCATAACCGAGGGCGGGACGATATTAAAGACATCAAGGTGCGAGGAGTTTAAGAGTAAAGAAGGGCAGAAAAAGGCGGTCGCGCAGTTAAAGAAGCGCAAAATAGACGGCCTGGTCGTGATGGGCGGAAATGGTTCTTTTAAAGGTGCGCACAAGCTCGCCGCGGACTGGGGGATCAGGGTTGTCGGAGTGCCGGGGACCATAGATAATGACATAACAGGTACGGATTATACCATAGGCGCCGACACGGCGGTCAATACGGCTCTCGACGCTATCGATAAGATCCGGGATACCGTGCACAGCATGGAGCGCATATTCATAGTGGAGGTTATGGGCAGGAAAGAGGGATTTATAGCTATACGAGTCGGGCTTACGGGAGGGGCCGAGGATATAATAGTCCCGGAGACCGAATATAATATAGAGGATATGTGCGATGACATCCGCGAGGGACGGAAGAAAGGCAAGATAAGCTGGATCATAGTGCTTTCAGAAGGCGTTGCTCCGGCCGAAGACGTGGCCGGGCTTATTCGGGAAAACACGGGATTCGAGGTGAGGTCTATAACCCTCGGACACGTCCAGAGGGGCGGCTCGCCCACCGCGATGGACAGGCTGCTTGGGTTGAGATTGGGGGCGGCGGCCGTGGAGGCGCTGATAAAAGGCGCGACGGATAAAATGGCCGGTGTCGAGAGGGACGCGATAGTCCTGACGGATTTTGAGACGGCATGCAGGCATTCGCGCAGGAAATCGGACCTGGACAGAGAGCTTTACAAGCTGACCAAGACGCTCTCGATTTAGAAAAAGGCGCGCGCGGCGCGGTTTAGGCGGTAAGATGCCGCACCCGGCGCGAAAAAAAGGGGGGTATAAAAATAATGTCTACAGAAAAGGTATTATCGCTTAGAACGAAAAACACGGTTGATAAACTGGGTGCGGACAGCAAACTCATGCTTTTAAGCGGCCATTCTATATTCGATGTCCTGAGAGACAAGAAGGTGATAATTATGGCGTGCAATATAAGGATAAAACACGTTGTCCCGGGTATAATGAGGGCGGCGGATGAGCTGGACGCCATAGTCGGGTACGAAATCGCCAGGACAGAGGCCAATCTCGAGGGCGGCTATACGGGTCAGACCCCCTATACGTTTTTTGACATGATCGCCGGATACGCGGATAAAATGGGCTTCAAAAAGGTATTTTTCGTACACGCGGACCACACCAGCGTAAAGGATAATTCAGAAAAGGAGTTTAATACGGCCGAGTCCATAATAAAGGCCGCCGTAAAGGCCGGATATAACTCGGTGGCAATAGACGCGTCGCACAACAAGGTAGACGACAATATAGCGATATCCGCCAAGCTGGGCAAACTGGTGCAGGAGGCGGGCCTCGGCCTTGAGGTGGAGATAGGAGAGATAAAGTTGATACAGGAAGGCGGGGCGCTTTCCACGGTAGAGGAGTCGCTTGAGTTTATAGGGGGGCTTGAGGCCCGAGGTGTTAATCCCGACCTGCTGGCTATAAATAACGGCTCGAAACACGGCAATTACGCCGCCGGCGAAGAGGTGCACATAGATTTAAAAAGGACAGGCGATATAGCCGCGGCCATAAGAAAATACGGCGTGACCATAGCCCAACACGGGATAACCGGTACGCCGCTTAACTTGATGGGTCAGTTCGCGGATCACGGCATCAGGAAAGGGAACGTGGGCACCGAATGGCAGAACATAGCCCACAGACATCTGCCCAAGGACCTGATGGATGAGATCAATAAATGGTGCAAGGACAATAATCAACCGATTAAAAAATCCACCAAGCCGTTCAAGGAAAAGATAGACGGCATACCCGAGGCGAATAAAAAGGCGATAGAGGAAGAGGCCTACAAAAGGGCGAAGGAGTATATAAAGGCATTTCGCGCCGAAGGCACATCCGGCGCAGTAATAGACGCGCTCGGCAAGTAATAAGGCGGGCGCGCTATCTGTGCCTTGATATCAATACAAGTCCGGCAACGGCGAAGAGTATGTTGGCGAGCCAAGCGGATATTATAGGAGGGATAAATCCCGCCTTGCCGAAGGCGAGGCTCACGGACATCATCGCGTAATACGCCAGCACTATTACCATACTTATTCCGATGCCTATGAGTAGGCCGCCGCGCCTCATATGCGCTATGGCGAACGGCGAGGCTATAAGGACCACTACGAAGTTTGCGAACGGAAGCGCCGTCTTCTGATGCAGGTCCACTTTTAGATTGCGTATCGTGGTCCCTCCGGTAAACGAAAGGCGTTCGATATAATTATTCAGGTCCTCGAAGCTCATAAATTCCGTTTGATGCCGCCTTTTTCTAAAATCCTCCGGCCCCTCTTTTATGTTAAGATAGCTCTCCTCGTGAAATTCGGGTTCTCCTTTTATGCGGCCGGTGTCGTCCAGCTTGAAAAACATCAGGTTTTTGCCTAGCCAGCCGCTGTTGTCCCAGCTGGCCTCGGTCGCGGTCGTCTTTGAAACTATATTTTGAGTGGCATCCTGTCCGTATATGATGATGTCTTGAAGGATGTTTTTGTATACCTTATAACGCCTCGCGTAGATTATTTTATTCTCCTGTCCGTAAAAAGCGATATTCTCAAGCGTCTTATCTATCCTTTTGGCCTTTTTCTTTTTCTTGGCCATTTCGATCTTTTCCTCCTTTATCTCAGAGGCGTTCATGGCGGAGTCGGGCACTATCCTGTCGTTTATGAGGAAGACAAAGACACTGATTATAAACCCGGCGGCTATAAGAGGCCTCAATATGCGCATCAGGCTTATGCCGCTTGAGCGCATCGCGGTTATTTCGTTATGCCTATTGAACATACCGAGAGAATACATGATAGATACAAGCACGGCTATCGGCGATGTTTGGACGATTATGAGGGGTATAAAATTAAGGTAGTAGGGGATAAAAAGCCACAGGTCCACTTTGTTTTCTATCATTTCGTTCAGCTTGTCAAAGAGGTCTATGACCACGTAGAGAAGCACAAAGGTGAGGAGGCAGAAAAGAAACGGCGCGACGAAATTTTTTAACAAATACCTGTCGATTATCTTCATTTACCTTCTCACCGTGAAATGCATCATTACCAGACCTATTGCGATAAGTATGATATTGCCGAACCACATCGCGAGCCATATGGGAAAGACGGACTTCGTGGCCAGCACCTGACCGAGGGCAAGCAGCAGCCAGTATACGGTTGCCAAGAGCAGGGCCATACCTATACCGATCGATTTTTCGCTCCTTCTGGTCGTTATGGCCAGGGGCAGGCCTATAAGTACAAAGGCGAGGCTCGCGAAAGACCCGGCTATTCTCTTATGCAGGCGACGCATAAGCGGCTTTGGGTCTATGCCCTTTTTTTTGAGGCCTTCGGCGTTGGCCCTCAATTCATCGAATGTCATCTCCTTGGTCTTCTTATTGCTTTCCTGCATAGTGGAGTTATCCAGTGTAAGGGTTATGTAGTACGTCTTGAAATTGAGCTTATAAAAATGCCTCGGGTTCATCGGATTCGGCTCTTCGCTGGTGCCGTCTATCAGTTTTAGCTTTACGGTATTTTTATCGGGGAGGGAGATGATCTTGCCTTTTTTCGCGACAACCGTCCTTGTGGGTCCGGAGTCCTGCGGCTGATATATCCTTATGTTGTTTAATACGGTCTCGTCTTTGCCGTAGTTAATGTCGTATATAAAAAGTATATAGTCCTTGAAGCCCCTTATGAATGTGCCCGCCTCCAGATATGCGGACGGCCGCCTCAGGCCCAATTCCTTTATGAGCATACGGGCCCTATAATGCGCCACGGGGACTACCTTGTCATTCAGGGGCACTGAAAGCACGCTTATAAGCAGGCCGAGCATGACCGCGGGCATCGATATCCTGTATAGGTTGATGCCGCCAGCGCGCATCGCGATAATCTCATTATCGCTTGAAAGCCTTCCGAAGGCGAGCAGGACCGCAGTAAGCACGCCCATAGGTATGGTATAACTCAGGAGTTTAGGTATCAAAAACACGAAAAGCTTGCTGACATATACAAGCTCGACGCCCTTATTGATAACGAAATCGGCGAGCTTTACCATACTGCCCACCAGAAACGCGAATGTTATAACGAGAAGCGAGAGTAAAAGCGGGGGGATGAGTTCTTTTAATATGTAATTTCTTAATATTCTCATTTTTTCACGGATGGTTTAGAAAAAATACGCGCCTCGTCGGGCCTCTTTGCCGTATATATCATACGCTCCGCGCCAGCGTCAGGACTTCCACACAGTCGGCGCCGGCCTTTTTTATAACATTGGAACATTCGTTGGCCGTGGCGCCCGTTGTGAGCACATCGTCCACCAAAAGTATTGTTTTGCCCAGCATGGAACGGGGCCGGCTTACTTTAAAGGCGCCTTTTATATCGCTGATTCTTTTGTTTTTTGACGAGGCGATCTGAGGCCTGCCCGGCCGCACCCTTACAAGATTTTTATTAAGTACGGGCACGCCGGAACTTTGAGACAGCCAGATCGCCAGCAGGCCGGACTGATTGAACGTCCTTTCTTTTTCCTTGTCTCTGTGAAGCGGGACAGGCACCAGCCAGTCGAAACGCCGCATGTCCATATATTTTTCCGCGAATTCGGCCATCAATTTTTTAAAGAGACGCCCGGACGCAGCCCTGTTTCCGTATTTGAATTTATGGATGCATTCCCTTATAGCGCCTTCGTAAACGCATACGGAACGGGACGCGTCAAAATGAAATATATCCGTATTAATAAGAAAACCGCCGGGATCTGTCTTTATGCCGTTATAACAGTCCCCGCATAGGACCCCGCCGGAAAATAGAGCCATGCTCCTGCCGCAGGCCTGGCAGCGCGGAGGGTACGCAAGGCCCAGGACGGCGTTTGTTATTGCCTCGGGAAGCGCGGCAAATGGAATTTTCATGAAGGATATGATACCATTTACGTCCCTTTTTGTCAATGAGCGCTTTTTGGTTTAGGGTTTAGTAGTTAGCGGGTTATCCGGTGAACGGGTTACAGGCCTTATCAGCGCCTTGTGCTGACAGCTGATGACTGCAAGCTGCAAGCTGAATAGACGAAGGGGACAGGTTCGTCCGAAGGGGACAGGTCTAAGTTCGGAGCGGGGACAGGTTTAGCTTTGCGGTGAGAACCGTCCCCAAAAATATTCTCCACCTACGAGGCGGAATGGGTTCCGGCCGCTTCCGCTGCATTTGATTTTTATATCGGGCTATGATATACTTGCCATAACATCATGAAATTGGTCGGCGAGATAAGGGGATATAAAGAGGCGCCGCGGTCAAACCGGCGGAGCCGAAGGGGGAGGCAAAATGGCGACGCGTAAAAGATTTATTTTTTCGGCGATACTTCTCATTGTTTTTTTGATCCCGGGCTGTTCCGGAAGAGGCCCCTCGGAAGAGGTAGTGGCCAGAATCAATGATTACGAAATGACGGTCGAGGATTTTCAGACCGAATCCGGAGAGATCATCAAGGGGGGCAGGGTGGTCGGCGGCATCCCTATTATTAAGGAAGACATATTAGACGCGTTAATCACAAAGCAGCTTATCCTGCAGGAGGCGCAGAGAAGGGGCCTTGACAAAGAGAAGGACTTCATGGAGACCATAGAGCTTTACTGGGAACAGACCCTTATCAAAAATCTCTTAAAGGAGAGATTCGCTAAAATAGTCAAGGACATAACGGTCTCGGAAGAAGAGATCCGCGCCTATTACGAGAAAATGAAGCGCGACATAAAGGCGAAGGTGATTATATGCGGCGAAAAAAGGGCGGCCGAGGAGCTTCTTAAATTTAAGGGGGACGCCCTCGAGAGGGCGCGCGGCAATCCGGATAGGTTTTCGCTGTTATATACGCTTCCGTCGAGGGTCTATAATATGAGGGAGGACGTCTCGAGGCTGGAGGAGTGTATATTTAATATACCGGAGGGCATCGACAGAGAGGTGGTGGAGATAAACAACAGGTGGGGCCTGATACTCATAGAGGAAAGGATACCCTTCGAGCCGGCCCCGCTTTCCGATTTAAGAGAAGCGATAGTAAAGCTGATTAGGAACGATAAATCCAGAGAAACTATGGATTTATGGATAGAGAAACTGCGTTCAGAGGCGCGTGTAAAGATAAACAAGAGGATCTTGAGCGAATTGGATTAGGGTTAGTAGTTAGCCGGTGAGCCGGTTAGCGGGTTAGCCGGTTGATGGTTAACCGGTGAGCCGGTTAGCGGGTTAACCGGTTTCGGGATAAGGCCTTGGGCTGATGGCCGAAGACCGAAAGCTTATGACTAGATTCCTGGCTGCGAGGCGGAAATATTTCCACAGAGGAGGATTGTATGACGGCGTTTCGATCGGGAAACAGGCGAAGGAGATATTTTGTAAAAAAGGATTTTCAGACGAGATTTATATTGAAATTTTGTATACCGATAGCCCTTACGGCCCTGATATCGGCGGTGGTCTTGTACCGTTTTTCGGGACAGGGCGTCGTGACGGTGTTTGAAAATTCAAGGCTTGTTATAAAATCCGGGACGGAATTTATAGCTCCGGGGCTTGTTTTAAGCATCCTGGTTTCCGTATTTTTGGTAGGCGCGGCGAGCGCGGGTGTTTTGTTTTTTGTTTCTCACCGCATAGCGGGCCCGCTTCATAAGACCGAGGAATCTCTTATGAAAATGGGCCGGGGGGACCTTGGTTTCGATATAAATCTTCGAAGAGGGGATGAGGCCAAAAAATTGGCCGATTCCTTTAATTCGGCGTCGCGCGGCTTAAGCGGATTGGTGGGCGGATTGAAAGAAGAGCACTCCAGGATGTATTCGGCCGTGCGAAGGCTTGAGGCGCTTGCCGGAGATACCTCCGGGCTTTCGGAAGACCTCAAAAAGGCCGTTAAGGATTTGAGCGCATCCGCCGCGGCGCTGGGTAAAAAACTGGATAAATTCAAAATAAGGTGATATGCCGGTGTATAAGATAGGTCCTTGCGCAATATCGCTATTCGTTATTCTCACTCTATGCCCTCCGGTGTTTGCCGACGGACCCGGAATTGACGCGGAAGGGGCCGGGGAGAAATGGGTTGTCGTCGAAAGCGCCTATACGACCGCGTATGTCAGGGGCGGCCTGGATCTGGATGCCGTGAGCGCGAAGATAGACGTGGGATTCGCGAGATACGATCCTTTGGAGAGAAGGCTTTTTTTGAATAAAGGGCTGCCGGATAAAGAACGGCTCGCGATGAAGCTGGACGCGATTACAAGAAAGGCCAAAAATATACTCGATATGGATCCGGAAGATTTTCATGTAAAGATAAAGATATGCGAAAGCGACAGAGAGCTCGAGGAGGCCTATAAATCCATATGCGGAGAACACAGAAGCTACAAGGGTTTTTACGTCCATAAGCTGCGCACCGTATACGTCTCTTTTGAGAGCATGTCTGAATCGGTAATCGCCCACGAAATAGGCCATTCCATTATAGACAGTTATTTTACCATCCTGCCTCCCGAGAAAATCAGGGAGCTCCTCGCCTGCTATGTCGATGTGCACCTCAAAGATTGATCAGGGTTCGTCCGAAGGACGAAGGGGACTGGTCTATGCTTTGCAATAGGCCTTGCGTAGACCTGTCCCCCTAAGGCAAAGGACGAAGGGGACTGGTCTATGCTTTGTAATAAGCATTGTGTAGACCTGTCCCCCTAAGGCAAAGGACGAAGGGGACTGGTCTATGCTTTGGAGCGGGGACAGGTTTAGCTTTGCGGTGAGAACCGTCCCCAGCGTGGAAGGTTAGCCGGTTAGCGGGTAGTTAAATATTACAACCTCCGGGGTTGGACTTTTTTCGTAGGGGACAGGTCTAGCTTTGGAGCGGGGACAGGTTTAGCTTTGCGGTGAGAACCGTCCCCAAAACTTTCTACCTGCGAGGTGGAAATGGTTTAGGAAGGGTATTCGGGCATTACCATTGACATAAATGGGGTAATCATATATAATATAACATCAATAAGTTAAGAGGGTTGCGAAACCAGAGGGGCGCTTGATGTCGGATATTTTTAAGGCGAGACAGGAAAAGTTAGATTTGTTGCGGGGCAAGGGTATAGACCCCTTTGGCGGAAGATTCCCTGTTTCGTCCCAGATAAAAGATTTAATAACACCCTTCAGGGAAGGCGCTAAGGCGGTCATAGCCGGAAGGATTACGGCCAAGAGAAAACACGGCAAGAGCGTCTTTTGCGACCTCCGCGATGAGTCATCTCGAATACAGATTTACCTCAAGGACGACATTTTAGGCAAGAAGGATTTCGATATATTTGATTCCGCGGTAGACATAGGGGACATAATCGGGGTAAAGGGCGAATTGTTCAAGACAAGGACCGGCGAGCCCACTTTAAAGGCGGAGGGCTTTACCCTGCTGGCGAAAAGTCTCCGCCCGCTTCCCGAAAAATGGCACGGCCTTAAGGACGTGGAGACGCGTTACAGGCAGAGGTACCTCGACCTGATAGTAAACAGCCGCGTAAAGGAGATATTCAGGACGCGAAGCAGTATTATAAAAAATATGCGCTCGATATTGGACGCAAAGGGGTATCTGGAGGTCGAGACGCCCATGATGCAGCCCATTCCGGGCGGCGCGGCGGGCAAGCCGTTTAAGACGCACCACGAGGCCCTGGATATGGACCTGTACCTGAGGGTGGCCCCGGAGATCTATCTTAAAAAACTTTTGGTGGGCGGATTCGAGAAGGTGTATGAGATAAACAAGAGCTTCAGGAACGAGGGCATATCCACGCGGCATAACCCGGAGTTTACAATGCTTGAGGCGTATACCGCCTATGGCGATTGTGAAGGCGCGATGGAGCTTACCAAAGAGCTTATAACCGAAAGCGCCAGAAAGGTGCTCGGCGGGACAAAATTAAAATATCAGGGCCGCGAGATAGACCTCGATAAATGGGAGGAGGTATCCTTCGCCCGGATAATGGAACAGAGATACGGCATAGGCCCGGACGAGGAAGAGGCGGAATGGATACGGAAACTCAAAAAAAAGGGCATTGAGATAGACGGCAAGGACATATCGAGGACGCAGCTTATAAATATTATAGCCGATCTTTTAGAGCCGAAGGCCGACCACCCGGTTTTCGTAATAGACATGTTCAAGGACCTCTGCCCCCTGGCGAAGGTCAAAAAAGACGCACCCCTGCTGACAGACAGGTTCGAGCTTTTTATAGGCGGCATAGAGGTGGCGAACGCCTATTCGGAGCTTAACGACCCCATAGAGCAGAGGGATAGGTTCAAGGAACAGGCCGAAGGCGGCAGGATTGACGAGGATTTCGTGAGGGCTCTCGAATACGGCATGCCTCCGGCCGGCGGACTCGGGATAGGGGTAGACAGGATAGTGATGCTCTTTACGGACTCCGCTTCGATCAGGGACGTTATTTTGTTTCCGCAACTTAGAAAGGAATCTCAAACGACGCAACCCGGAGAAGAGGCCGATGGGCGTGCTTGAGCGCGAAACCGGCAGAGCGTCGATATAAACGATATATATGAACTGGCGGTTTTTAGTCGCGTGGAGATATTTCAGGACAAGAAGGCGGGATAAGTTTATTTCCGTAATAAGCGTTATTTCCGTCCTGGGCGTCGCGGTCGGCGTGGCGGCCCTTATAACGGTGCTTGCCGTTATGAGCGGCTTTGACAGGGAGTTGAAGGCCAGGATTATCGGGACCACTCCGCATATTATCATAGAGGGCCACGGCGGCATAACCTGCCCGGACGCGTTTTTGGAAAATACGCTGTCGGCGAATGAACAGGTAACGGGTTTTTCGCCTTTCGTGCGCGGCCAGGTAATAGTCAGAAAAGGCGAATTGTTCAGCGGGGTCATACTTAACGGGATCGACGAGGATACGGAGCGCTCCGTAACGGATATAAGGCGTTATATAAAAACTCCGGCGCGCGCCCTGGGCGTGACAGGCGTCTTTGTGGGAAGCGAGCTCGCAGGTGAACTTAAACTTAAGACAGGAGACACTGTCGCGTTAGTGTCGGCCGTTTCAAGCGAGCCGCGCGATTTTAAGGTAGAGGGTATTTTTCATACAGGATTATATAATTTCGACTTGAGCAACGTCTTTGTGGGACTGGATGCGGCCCGCGAGATGTTCGGCGCCGGCAGGATGGCCACCGGAATGGCCGTCAGGATACGAGACGAGCTAAAGGCGCCCGGCGTAAAGCGCGAATTGGCCGGACAACTCGGTTTTCCCTATTTCATCAGAAGCTGGATGGACTTAAACAGCAACCTGTTCGGCGCCCTGAAGCTTGAGAAAATCACGATGTTCGTAATTTTGACCCTTATCGTGATAGTGGCCTGTTTCAATATAGCCAGCGCCCTTATCGTGAGGGTGGTGGAGAAGACAGGGGACATAGGAATTTTAAAGGCGATCGGGTCATCGGGCGGCGATATCGGCGCGATATTCAGATTAGAGGGGTTTTTTATAGGCGCTATCGGCACCGCGTTGGGTGTCGGATTGGGGGTCCTTATAAGCTGGGCTCAAAAGGCCTACAACATAGTCCGCCTGCCGCGCGATATATATTACATAGACGCCCTGCCGGTTTACATAAATTGGCAGGATTCCCTGATAATAGCCGTTTCGGCGATTTTTTTGAGTTTGGCCGCCACCGTTTATCCGTCGCGCCAGGCGGCGCGCCTGGAAATCGCGGACGCCTTAAGGTATGAATGATGCGCGCCGTGGACAGATATATGCTGAACGCCAGGGGCATCGATAAGAGTTATTACGCCGGCGGTAAAAAAATCAACGCCGTGAAGGGCGCGGATATATCCGTAAAACAAGGGGAGTTCGTTCTTATAGCTGGGCCTTCGGGCGCCGGCAAGTCCACCCTCTTACACGTATTGGCGTCTTTGGACAGGCCGGACCGCGGAAAGGTTATACTTGAGGGCGTTGACATATACGGATTACCCGATAAAAAACGCGCCGCGATACGGAACCGTAAGATAGGATTTGTGTTTCAGTTCTATCATTTACTTCCGGAGTTTTCGGCCCTAGAGAACGTGATGCTGCCCGGGATGATTGCGGGCGGCGATATCCGGAAATTGAGGCCGAAGGCCGAGGGGCTTATGTCAAGGGTCGGGCTTTCCGGAAGGACAGGGCACCTTCCCTCGGAGCTGTCGGGCGGGGAACAGCAGCGAGTGGCGATAGCCAGGGCCTTGATCAATTCGCCGGAAATCCTGTTTTGCGACGAACCCACGGGGAACCTGGATTCGCGCAGCGGCGGATCGGTATACGAACTTATTCTGGATTTAAATAAGACCGGCGGCGTTACGCTTGTGGTGGTGACGCATCAGAAGGATTTTTACGGCGCACCGGCGAGGCGGCTTGAAATAAAAGATGGGATTTTAACGCAGGGTATGGTATAATCGGCGAAAGCCGGCGAGGCGGCGCCACGCACTCTATTTAAAGGGGGATATATGGGGCTTAAGGTCTACATTAACGGAAAGTTTTACGAAAAAAGCAAGGCCATGATATCGGTGTTTGATCACGGCCTTCTTTACGGAGACGGGGTTTTCGAAGGCATCAGGTCCTATGGCCGAATGGTTTTTAAGCTTGATGAGCATATCGACAGGCTGTATGAATCGGCCAGGAGTATCATGCTTGATGTCGGTATGTCGAAAAAGGCGCTGGCCGAGGCCGTCGTGGAAACGCTTAAAGAAAACAACCTTAAGGACGCCTATATACGGCTGGTGGTGACGCGCGGACAGGGCGATCTCGGGCTCGACCCGAGAAAATGCAGGAAGGCCTCCGTGATCATAATAACCGACAATATCATCCTTTATCCGGAGAAGTACTACAAGAAAGGGCTGTCGCTTATCACCGTGGCGACAAGGAGAAACATACCGGAGGCGGTAAACCCCCAGATAAAATCGCTTAACTACCTGAATAATATCCTCGCGAAGATCGAGGCGGTGCATGTTGGCTTTGAGGAGGCGATAATGCTTAATTCCGACGGTTATGTCATAGAGTGCACCGGAGATAATATATTTATCGTCAAGGACGGCGCGCTTTTCACGCCGCCCGCGTATCTCGGCGCCTTGAGGGGTATAACAAGGGGTTCGGTTATAGACATAGCGCGTTCGCTTAAGATAAGATTTTCCGAAAAGGTGCTGACCAGGCATAAGCTTTTCAACGCGGATGAGTGTTTTCTTACAGGGACGGCGGCCGAGATAATCCCTGTTGTGACTATAGATGGAAGGACCATCGGCGACGGTTCTCCGGGCGTGATGACAACGAGATTTATGAAGGGATTCCGTAAGCTGACAAAAAGCGAAGGTGTAAAATATTAAAACAAGGAGGCTTTAATGAGGCCCAAAGTGCGTCATCGCAGAAAATACCTGGTCAATAAGAATCTGCAGTTGTCGTATAGCTGGCTGCTTATCGTATGCGTAGGCCTGGTCATTCTGATTTTCGGCCTGTCGCTTTGGTATTTAAACAAGATACATTTGGATCTTTTCCAGAAGATAGTGGGGGAGAAGGCGATGCCGGAGCAGTATATATCCTCTATACAGAACCAGTTTCTTATCGGTATCCCCCTCGCGATAGCGGTGATTTCGTGCCTTCTGCTTTTTATGGGCATATACACCAGCCACAGGATAGCGGGCCCTATGTACAGGATGACAAAAAGCATGAATATGATAGGCATAGAAAACCGCCTGGACGCCATCCAGATACGCAAGAAGGATCAGTTAAGGGAGATGGCCGACGCCTTCAACTACATGGTCCATACGCTTAAAGACAGGACATACCAGGATATGCGGCTCCTGGATCATGTGAGAGGCAAGATAAAAGAACTTTACGATAGTATCAGGGGCGAGAGCATCGATATAAGAAAACTCTCCAACCAGGTCAAAGACATAGAGAGGCTCGCAACAGAGCTGCGTAATAAAAAAGAGGCGTAAAAAAGGGGCCGGATATGTTATGCGATATGTGCGGCAAAAATGAGGCGACAGTCCATCTTACCGAGATCATCAACGACCAGATGACAAAGCTGCACCTCTGCGAGGCGTGCGCGAAGAAAAAAAGCGCTCAGATGGAAGAGCACTTCGGTCTCGACAGCCTTTTGGCCGGGCTTGTGGATTTAGGCAGGCCCATGGAATCCGTCAAGGACAAGAGGCTTAAATGCCCGTCCTGCGGCCTTACCTATAACGATTTCAAAAAATTGGGGAGATTGGGGTGCGACCGGTGTTACGAGACGTTCAAGGAATATCTGGTGCCGTTGTTTAAACGGATACACGGTTCGGACTTCCATACCGGCAAGATGCCGCGCAGAAAGGGCAGGGCGGCGCGGCCTAAAAAGGTAAATGTCGAGGAACTTAAAAGGCGGCTTAAGAGGGCGATAGAGCTGGAGGAGTTTGAAGAGGCCGCGCAGTTAAGGGATAAGATAAAGAAGTACGAACCCAAGTGAGGAAAAAAGGATGAAGTTGAGCGATCTTGTCAAACAGACAGGCGAGTGGCTTAAGGGCGAAGGCGGTGACGCCGATATAGTGATATCAAGCAGGGTGCGTGTGGCGCGCAATATAAAGGGCTATCCCTTTTTCCATTGGGCCGGCAAAAAAGATAAGGAAGCGGTGCTATCCGCAGTCGAGGGGGCGTTAAAGGCCTCGAGATATATGAAGGGCGCCCTGTTTCTGAATGTATCAAAGCTCGATGACATAGACAAGCAGTTTTTGGTCGAGAGGCACCTTATGAGCAGGGAGCACGCCGTAAGCGACGGGGCAAAGGCGCTGGCGGTCGATGAGAAAGAAATCATATCCGTTATGATAAACGAGGAGGACCATATAAGGGCGCAGGCCATACAATCCGGTTTTAACCTTATGGAGACATGGCGTGTCCTCGATTCCCTCGACACCGAGCTTGACGGCAAATTGGAATATTCCTATTCTAACAGATGGGGATATCTTACGGCCTGTCCCACCAATATCGGCACAGGGCTCAGGGCGTCGCTCATGCTGCATCTGCCGGCGCTGGTAGTGACAAACCAGATAGGCAGGGTCCTGCGCGCGATAACAAAGCTGGGGGTTGTCGCCAGGGGCCTGTACGGCGAAGGGACAGAAGCGACCGGTAATTTTTTTCAGATCTCAAATCAGGTCACTATGGGCCATTCCGAAGAGGATATAATAGATAATATAGAGAAGCTCATCAGGCAGGTGGTGGGCAGGGAAAGGAGCGCGCGCCAGTATTTGCTTATGCACAATAAGGCCGCGCTCAATGACAGGATATGGCGGGCTTACGGGACTTTGAAGAGCGCGAGGATCATAACCAGCGACGAGACCATCCGGCTCTTTTCCCTGATAAGGCTCGGAGTGGACATAAAGTCGATAACGGATATAGACAGAAAAATCCTTAACCAGCTTTTCATATTGACCCAGCCGGCCCACCTTCAGAAGATAGAGGGCAAGAGGCTTTCGGCTACCGAAAGGGATATGAAGAGGGCGGATCTTATAAGGTCGAAGCTGGGATCTTAGGCATAAACGGCCTTCGGAGGCCGACAGGATTTTAATTTTTCGGGAGGAAGAGAAAAAATGGCGATGTTTAACAGATTCACAGAAAGGGCAAGGAAGGTTATACTTTTGGCCAAGGAAGAGGCCAAGAGGTTTAACCACGATTTTATCGGCACGGAGCATATATTGCTGGGGCTTGTCAGGGAGGGCGAAGGCGTCGCCGCCGCGGTTCTGGCGAACCTCGGATTGAGCTCGGAAAAAATACGAGTTGAGGTCGAGAGATTGGTAAAGGCGGGGCCCAGCACGCTTGTCTCGGGCGATATCCCGTTTACGCCTAAGGCGAAAAAGGTCATGGAACTTTCTATGGACGAGGCGGTCTCCCTGGGCCATAACTATATCGGCACCGAGCATCTTCTCCTGGGGCTCTTGAGGGAAGGGGAGGGGATAGCGTCGCAGGTCTTATCCAATCTCGGACTCGACCTCAATAAAGTCAGAAGCGAGATTATGAGGCTTCTGGGATCCTCCACCCCGGGATTCGGTTTTACCCAAAAGCCGCATAAGGGTACGGCCGCCGGCACAAAAAAGACACCCGCCCTTGACGCGTTTGCCCGCGACCTCACGGAACTCGCGAAACAGAACAAACTCGACCCCGTAATAGGGCGGAAGAACGAGATAGAAAGGGTAGTGCAGATCTTAAGTAGAAGGACCAAAAATAATCCGGTTTTGCTGGGAGAGGCCGGCGTGGGCAAGACGGCTATAGTGGAGGGCCTCGCGCAGAAAATCATCGCCGGAGACGTCCCGGAACTGCTCAAGAACAAGCGCATTCTTATATTGGACCTCGCCCTTATGGTGGCCGGGACCAAATACAGGGGCCAGTTCGAGGAAAGGATAAAGGCGGTGATGGATGAGATAAAACGCTCCGATGACCTTATCGTCTTTATAGACGAGCTGCATACGCTTGTTGGGGCCGGAGGCGCCGAAGGGGCCATAGACGCGTCTAATATCCTCAAACCCTCGCTATCAAGAGGCGAGATACAGTGCATAGGGGCTACTACGCTGGATGAATACAGAAAACATATCGAAAAGGACGCCGCCCTGGAGAGGAGATTTCAGACCATTATAGTGGAGCCGCCCAGCGTGGATGAGACCATAGAGATATTAAAGGGCCTGAGGGATAAATATGAGGCGCATCACAAGGTGAAGTTTACGGATGAGGCGCTTGAGGCGGCGGCGCGGTTTTCCGACAGATACATAAGCGGGAGATTTCTTCCCGATAAGGCCATAGACGTGATAGACGAGGCCGGTTCAAGATCAAGGCTGGCCACTATGACGGTACCGTCCGATTTGAAAAAGATAGAGGACGAGATAGGCAACCTGAGGAAAGAAAAAGAGGCCGCCGTTGACAGCCAGGACTTCGAGAAGGCGGCGGAGTTCAGGGACCTGGAAAGAAAGGCGAAGGACAACCTGGTAACCGTAAAGAAGGAATGGAATAAGGAAAAAAGAGAGACCGAGGTAAAGGTCACCGAGGAGGACATCGCCGCTATAGTGTCTAAATGGACCGGGATACCGCTTTTCAGGCTGGAGGAGAAGGAAAGCGAGAAGTTCCTTAAGATGGAGGAGGGGATAAAGAAAAGGGTGGCCGGGCAGAAAGAGGCCATTTCGGCCATTGCCAGGGCCGTCAGGCGGTCAAGGGCCGGGATAAAAAATCCCAAGAGGCCCATAGGGTCATTTATATTTATGGGACCCACCGGCGTGGGGAAGACGCTTCTCGCGCGTGTCCTGGCCGAATATATGTTCGGGGATGAGAACGCGATAATACAGATTGATATGTCCGAGTATATGGAGAAGTTCAACGTCTCCAGGCTTGTCGGCGCGCCTCCCGGATATGTGGGGTACGAGGAGGGCGGACAGTTGACCGAGAGGGTCAGGAGGAAACCGTATTCCGTAGTCCTGCTCGATGAGATAGAGAAGGCCCATCCGGATGTCTTCAACATACTTCTTCAGGTGCTCGAAGAAGGCCGTATGACCGATTCCTTCGGCAGGAGAGTCGATTTTAAAAACACGATAATCATAATGACTTCAAACATAGGGGCGGAGGCCATGAGCAAACAGGGGGGCCTGGGCTTCAAGCCGGCGTCGCAGGAAGACGAGGATTATAGGGACATGAAAAAAAGGCTGCTTGACGACGTGAAAAAGACATTCAAACCGGAGTTCCTAAACAGGGTCGACGATATAATAGTATTTCACGCCCTCACCAAGGAAGACCTGTACCAGATAATAGAAATAGAGGTGGCGGAGGTGAAGAAGCGGCTGATGGAGCAGAATATAGAGATAACACTTGACGGCGCCGCGAAGGAGTTTCTGATAGAGAAGGGATTTGACCCTGTCTTCGGCGCGAGGCCGCTGAAGAGGACCATACAGAGATTTCTAGAAGACCCACTCGCCGAGGAGATCATTTCCGGAAAGTTCAAGGACGGCTCCAAGGTCAAGGTCTTAAAGAAAGGCGATAACCTTGTTTTCAAATAGGAATAAGAATGATAAAGACGGGCCCGCGGGGCCGGATTACGCGCGCGCGGAGATAAAAAGCGAATTGAGGCTTTTCGGGGAGCCGTTCCGCCGCGTTAGGAGATGGCCGGGCGCCATAGGCGGCAGGTTCGTGGAACTGGTCGGCTATGTGGGCGGCGCCTTTATACTTTTAGGCCAGACGATATTCTGGCTGTTTGTTCCTCCCCTCAAGAAGAAATCCGTTCTTGAGCAGATGGACAAAATAGGCGTAAAGAGTTTGCCTATCGTATTGCTGACAAGCCTATTTACCGGGATGGTACTTGCCCTGCAAAGCGCCTATCAGATGCAGCGTATGTCTGCGGAGATGTACATTGCCTCGCTCGTCTCACTTTCGATGGTCAGGGAGCTCGGACCGGTGCTTACCGCGCTTGTGATAGCGGGCAGGGTGGGCGCGTCCATTACGGCGGAGCTCGGGACGATGAAGGTAACCGAGCAGATAGACGCCCTCGAGGCGTTGGCCAGCAATCCGGTCAAGTATCTTGTGGTGCCGAGATTCCTGGCGCTCTTTATTATGCTGCCGCTTTTGACTGTCTACGCGGATATAATAGGTATAATAGGCGGTTACATCATAGGTGTATTTAAACTGGGCATAGCGCCCAATATGTACTGGAGGATGACATACGACCCTCTTGTATTTAAGGATGTCTTCACGGGCCTGATAAAATCCGTTGCATTCGGTATAGTGATAGCGATAGTCGCCTGTTTCCAGGGCATGAATACCGAGGGCGGGGCCGAAGGCGTGGGCAGGTCGACCACGCTCGCCGTAGTGGTAAGCTTTATAATGATAATAGCCACGGACTGTTTCTTTACCGCTTTGTTTTATTTCGCTTTTCGCGTATAAGAGACGGCGCAAGACAAAAGCGGCAGCGAGGAAAGATTATGATAGAAATAATAAATCTAAGCAAATCCTTTGAGGACCATCTTGTCCTGGATAACCTCAATTTAAACATAGAGAAGGGCGAGACGATGGTCATCATCGGCCGCTCGGGATGCGGCAAGAGCGTGCTTTTGAAGCACATCATAGGGATTATGAAGCCGTCGTCCGGCCAGGTCATTATAGACGGGGTCGATATAACCAAGATGGACCAGAAGGAATTGAACGACTTCAGGATGAAGTTCGGCATGCTTTTTCAGGGGGCGGCCCTTTTCGATTCTCTTTCTGTCGGGGAGAACGTCGGCTTCGCGCTGTATGAGCATACCAAATTAAGCAGGATGCAGATAGAGAAAAGGGTCAAGGAGTGCCTCGGCCATGTGGGTCTGGCCGGTATAGAGCACCTCAAGCCCGCGGAACTTTCCGGCGGGATGCGAAAGCGCGTGGGCCTGGCGCGGGCCATAGCGGTCAATCCGGAGATCATAATGTACGACGAGCCCACCACCGGAGTCGACCCGATAATGGGCGACGCGGTGAATGAGCTGATCATCGATCTTCACGACAAGCTGAAAGTGACTTCCATAGCCGTGACTCACGATATGGTAAGCGCTTACAAGATAGCCAGCAGGATAGCCATGCTTTATGAGGGCAAGGTAATAGAGATAGGCACCCCGCAGGAGATAAAAAACACGAAAAACGCCATAGTCAGGCAATTCGTGACCGGCGCGGCGACGGGTCCGATAACCGACAAGAAGACAGCTTGACGGCGCCGCGGCGCGGCGGGGCCGGACGGCGGACATATTTAACGGAGGAAAATATATGAAATCCATTTCTTTTGAGGTAAAGGTCGGCATCTTCATATTGATAGGGCTCATAACACTTTTTATAATGATATTCTCTATCGGGGACATTTATTTCATCAGGCCGGGATACCGCATCAAGGTGATCTTTAATTTCGCCAACGGCATCGGGATGAACGCGCCCGTGCGCGTCGCCGGCATCGAGTCCGGGGAAGTGGACAACATAAGGATTTACTACGACAGCAGGGAGCAGAGGACAAAGGTGGAGCTTTCCGCGTGGATAAAGAAGGACGTCCCTATAGAGGAAGACGCGAAGGCGGTTATAAACACGCTGGGCCTTCTGGGGGAAAAATACCTTGAGATATTTCCCGGGGAAAGCAAAAGATTTTTAAAGGAAGGCAGCGAGCTTGTCGGCGTTGACCCGGTGTCCACCGAGAGTATGACCGCGGATTTGAAGGAGGTCCTGGATTCGATGAAGGTCGTTATGAGCAGGCTTGAGACAGGGGAAGGGACTATCGGGAAATTTTTGACCGACGAAGGTGTTTACAACAACATAGAGGAATTTACCGAAGATATAAAACGCAACCCGTGGAAATTGATGAACAAGCCGAAAGGCGAGTGAGACAGGTTTTTCAGGGTTCATGGTTAGCGGGTCAAGGAATAAGGCGCTAGCGAGCCCTTAAAAAAAATAACTTGACACTTTGAACGTCGTTCAAAGTGTCAAGTTAAGGCGTTAGCAAGGCCTTGGGATGATGACTGAAAGCTGACGGCCCGCTTACAAGGTTGAAATGGAGCTTGGAATGGTCAAGCTTAAGCAAAAAACGATTTTCGCCTGTCAGAATTGCGGTTATCAGTCGTTGAAGTGGCTCGGCAGGTGTCCCGACTGCAGCAGCTGGAATTCATTGGTGGAGGAGACAAGCTCGCCTCTTTCCGAGGCCAAGGCCGGACCGGATGATTTCAGGGTCTCGTTTTCGAGAGAAACGCCGCGTTCGGTGCGCGATATAGGGACTGCCCGGGAGGAGCGGTTTTCGACGGGAATGCGCGAGCTTGACAGGGTCATAGGCGGCGGTGTGGTGCCGGGCTCGGTTATATTGATAGGCGGAGACCCGGGCATAGGAAAGTCCACGCTCCTGCTACAGGCCTCCGATTCGCTGGCGAAAGGCAAAAAGGTCCTTTACGTAAGCGGGGAGGAGTCCTCGCGGCAGACAAAGATGAGGGCCGACCGGCTGGGCAGTGCCTCCGAAAATCTTTTTATCGTAAGCGAGACGAATTTAGATTCGATAACGGACAGCGTCAATAAACTAAAACCCGATTTCCTGATAATCGATTCGATACAGGTCATTTATAAAGACGCGCTTTCCTCCGGGCCGGGCACCGTGAGCCAGGTAAAGCTGTGCGGCCAGGAGCTGATATTTATGTCCAAAAAATCGGGCATACCCGTGTTTCTGGTGGGGCATGTAACCAAAGACGGAAGTATCGCCGGGCCCAAGGTACTTGAGCATATGGTGGATACGGTCCTTTATTTTGAGGGCGAGCGCAATCTGAATTTCAGGATACTGCGCGCCGTCAAGAACAGGTTCGGCCCGACAAACGAAATCGGAATATTCGAGATGACCGCGGGAGGACTGAAAGAGGTCTCTAACGCCTCGGGCATTTTTATCGAGGAAAGGCCTAAGGGCATATCGGGGTTCGCCGTCGTTCCCACACTTGAGGGGACAAGGCCGCTTTTGGTGGAGGTCCAGGCGCTGGTCAGCCCCGCCAATTTTACGCTTCCGAAAAGAGAGGCAAGGGGCATAGATTATAACAGGTTGTCTCTTATAGCGGCGGTCCTTGAGCGCAGGTCCGGATTCGATTTCGGCAGGTTCGATATATACGTAAACGTCGCCGGAGGCGTAAAAATAGCGGAGCCCGCCGTGGATCTCGGTGTGGCGCTGGCAATCGCCTCTAACCACCGCGACCGGCCGATTTCCTCGGACTGCGTGGCGATGGGGGAGGTGGGGCTCGGCGGGGAGATAAGGGGCATAGGCCATCTCGAGAACCGTTTGAAAGAAAGCGCGCGCCTGGGATTTAAGAGGGCCATTATACCAAAAAGCGGTTCGCAGGGCATATCGAAAGAAAAAACAGATATAGAACTCATACCTGTATCTTTTTTAAAAGAGGCGCTCGAGGCGGCAATGGGCGGGCGGCGTTCGCGTTAGAGGATAAGGGCGAGCGGCCCGTCTATCCGGAGGGAGCGGGCGGAGGGAGGTGGATTATGGTGACTATTTTATTCGTAAGAATATTTTTTGGCGTATTAAGCGTTGTGGCCGGTTATTATATAGGTTCTATTTTTTCGTCGGCGAACCCCAACTGGCCCATGGCCGGGACAATCGTCGGATTTCTGGGGGCGGTCCTGCTTATAGGATCCGAGATATTTATGCGAAAGGTGTCTCTCAGGAACCTTTCCGCCGGGCTGGCGGGGCTTATATTCGGCATATTTATGAGCTGGGTCCTTACCACCGTTATAAAACTGATACCCATGGGGCAGGATATATATCTTAGCGTCCAGATTGTCCTTACGCTTATATTCTGCTACCTGGGCATGGCCATTGCCTTAAGAGGCAAGGATGAATTCAGCCTGATAATACCTTATGTGAAATTCGAGAGGCGCGATGAGACCGAGCAGCTTATAGTGCTTGACACCTCCGTCGTGATCGACGGCAGGGTAGCCGACATATGCCATACCAAATTTTTAAGCGGGCGCCTTGTGATCCCGCGCTTTGTTTTAAAGGAGCTCCAGCAGATAGCGGATTCCCCCGATTCCCTTAAACGCAATAGGGGGCGCCGCGGCCTTGACATATTGAACAAGCTTCAAAAAAGCTCCTTTATAGACGTGAAGATTTCGGAGGAGGACTTCCCCGACATGACGGAGGTGGACGCCAAGCTTATAAAGCTGGCAAAGGTGCTGAGCGGAAAGATACTTACCAATGATTATAACCTGAACAAAATAGCCGAGCTGCAGGGTGTGATAGTCCTCAACATAAACGATTTGGCCAACGCCTTGAGGCCGGTTGTCCTGCCCGGAGAACTTATGCAGGTCAGGATAACCAAAGAGGGCAAGGAGTATAACCAGGGCGTCGCCTATCTGGACGACGGGACGATGGTGGTGGTTGATAACTCCAGACATCTTATAGGACAGGGCGTAAAGGTCACGGCGACGAGCGTTCTTCAGACCTCCGCCGGCAGGATGATTTTCGCGAAATTGGAAAATGAGGGAAGAAAACGTTAAGATAAAGATTGCCGCCGTCGTGCCGTCCGCCGGCGCGGGCAGGCGTTTTAAATCCAGGGAAAGAAAACCCTTCGCGAATCTGAACGGAAGGCCTGTCTTGTCCTACGCGTTAAAGGTCCTCCAGTCATCGCCCGTTATCGGGGATATAGTGCTGGTGATGAGCCGGCCGCTTCTCGGGGCCGCGAAAAGTCTGGTGGCCCGGTACGGCATCACAAAGGTAAGCTCTATAGTGCCCGGGGGGAAGACAAGGTCGGATTCCGTCAGGAAGGGGCTGCTGCGCGTAGATAAAAACGCGCCTTTTGTTTTAATACACGACGGCGTCAGGCCTTTCGTTACGGGGGATGTTATCAGAAGGACCGCGGAGGCGGCGTTTAAATATGGGGCCTCGGTCTCGGCCGTCCCGGTTAAGTCCACTATGAAGATAGCCGGAAAATCCGGCATGGTAAGGTATACGCCGCCCCGGGATTATATCTGGGAGGCGCAGACCCCGCAGGTGTTTAAGAAAGGCCTTATCGAAAAGGCGTACAGGAAGGCGGCGCGCGCAGGGACGCCGGGGGGCCGGGCGGATTTTACCGATGACGCCGCGCTTATCGAAGGTATAGGCGCGAAGATAAAGATCGTACCCGGCGATTATAGGAATATAAAAATCACGACAGCCGAAGACATCAGGATCGCCGAGGCGCTGGAAGGGATCAGGTAAAGACGTGATAAGAATCGGCATAGGGTATGACCTGCATACATTCGCCGAGGGTAGGCGCCTTGTGCTCGGCGGCGTGGAGATACCTTTCGTAAAGGGCCTCCAGGGGCACTCTGACGGTGACGTGGTCCTGCACGCCGTGGCGGATGCGCTTCTCGGCGCCTCCGGCAATGGGGACATCGGGGAGCATTTTCCGGATTCTGACGATAGGTATAGAGACATAGACAGCGCTCTGATCCTTAAGGATGTCCTCAAGCGGCTCAACAAGGACGGATGGCGCCTCAACAATATAGACATTATCATCATACTCGAGGAGCCAAAGTTAGAGCATTTTAAAGAAAACATCAGGGACTCTATAGCCGGGATAATGGATATAGACAAAAGGCGCGTTAATATAAAGGCCACGACCGCGGAAGGCGTGGGGGCGATAGGAAAAAACGAGGCCGCGGCTTCGCAGGCAGTAGCCCTGATAGAAAAGAGATAAAGACACGCGGGATGGATACGGCGCGATGGCCGCGCCGGGTTTCCGGACGCCTAAACAATGGGCCCGTTAAGGGAGGCCGCAGATGAGTTTACTTTATTTGTTGCGCGATATTCTGATATTGACGGCCGCGTTTACGCTTGTTTATGCGGTTTTCGCGGCGCTGTTTTTCAAAAAAGAGATAAAATCCGCCATGGAAAGGGATCCGGCAGCTACATACGCGCTCGAGGTAATACTGACGTATTCCGGATTTCATGCGATATTCATACATAGGATCGCGCGCGCCCTGCGCAAGGCGGGAATTCCTTTTTTGCCGAGATGGGTCTCGCAAGTCGGCAGGGCCCTGACAGGCGTAGAGATACATCCCGGCGCGGAAATAGGCGAGGGCCTGTTCATAGACCACGGGATGAGCGTGGTCATCGGGGAGACGACTGTCATAGGAAGTAATGTGACTTTATTTCAGGGCGTGACACTGGGCGGGACAGGCAAGGAAAAAGGCAAGCGCCACCCCACCATAGGCAATAACGCGGTAATCGGCACGGGTGCGAAGGTGTTGGGAAACATAACGATAGGCGATAACGTGAATATAGGCGCCAATTCCGTTGTCATAAGGGATGTGCCGGCGAACTCTACCGTCGTTGGGGTGCCGGGCAGGATCGCGAAGAAGGAAGGTAAAAAGGTGCCAGGTATAAATCTCGATCACACATCTTTGCCGGATCCGCTCGCCGGCGCGCTCCAGCGGCTTCAGGGCGAGATAGACAAGATAGAAAAAGAGATTAAGGACTGGCATCATGGAAAAGACCAACAACCGTGACTGGGGACAAAATAAAAAAGGGGACAAATAAAAAAGGGGACAGGCTACTTTTTCTAGCCTTGTCCTATTTGAAAAAGTAGCCTGTCCCCTTTTTTTGCTCTATTTGAAAAAGTAGCCTGTCCCCTTTTTTTGCTCTATTTGAAAAAGTAGCCTGTCCCCTTTTTTTGCAAGGCAAAACTAAAAATGCCCATTTATATATATAATTCCTTATCGAGAAAAAAAGAGAAATTCAAACCCCTGAAACAGGGCAGGGTAAGGATGTACGTATGCGGGCCTACCGTGTACGACGACAGCCACATAGGCCACGCGAGAGGGGCCTTTGTCTTTGACGTGGTAAGAAACTATTTTCGGCATAAGGACTTTAAGGTTAAATACGTGCGCAACATAACCGACGTGGATGACAAGATAATAGAAAAGGCGCGGCAGATCGCCGGCGATACGGGAGACCTTAAAAAGACCGCCAGAGAAGTCGCGGGACGCTACCTTAAGGGATACAACGATGACATGAGGGCCTTAGGGATAGGGGAGCCGGACGCCGCGCCTCGTGCGACCGAACATATAGATGACATGATAGATATGATAAAGGTCCTTTTAAGGAAAAAATACGCCTATTACTCCGGAGGCGATATATATTTCAGGGTGAAAAAATTCAAGGGCTACGGCAAGTTGTCGCATCAAAGTATGGAGATGATGGAATCCGGGGCATCCGCGCGGAATCCCGGCAATAAAGAGGACCCGCTTGATTTTGCCCTGTGGAAAAAGTCGAAAGAGAGAGAGCCGGTATGGAAGACCGGCGGCCTGGAGGGGAGGCCCGGATGGCACATAGAATGCTCGGCTATGAGCTTGAGGCATCTTGGCGGCACATTCGACATACACGGAGGCGGGATAGACCTTATATTTCCTCATCACGAGAATGAGATCGCCCAGGCCGAGGCCTGCGGCGGGAAGAAATTCGCGAAATACTGGATGCATAACGGTCTTCTTACGGTAAACGGCCAGAAGATGGCGAAGTCGCTGGGCAACTACGTGAGAATACCGGACTTCCTGGGACGCTACGGCGACCCGGATATTTTAAAGATATTTTTTCTCTCAAGCCATTACAGAAGCCCCGTGGACTTTACCGAGAAAAATATAAAAGCGGCGGAGGAGGCGAAAAAGAGATTTACCGTTTTTTTCGATAAGGCGGCGGGATTAGGCCGGGCCGCGCCTTTGGTTTCGCTTAAGGGCGCAAAAGCGGCCCGCTTCCGTCGGGCGCTGAAGGCGGTGGAGAAAGAATTCGAGAAGGCGATGGATGACGATTTTAACACGGCCATGGCATTAGGAGCGCTCTTTAACGCCGTCAAGACAGGAAACTCCGCGCTGGATTCCGAAGGGATGGCATCCGGCGATAAGGCGGCGTTTATATCCGCGCTTGCCTCGGCCATAAAAAAGCTGGGGGCCGTTTTGGGACTGAGTTTTCGCGGGAAATCGATCCCGCAGGCCCTCGCGGCGGCGGTGGAGGAAAAGATAAAGGCGCGTGATGAGGCGCGCAGGGCGAAGGATTATAAAAAGGCCGATGATATAAGAGGCGAGATTCAATCACTCGGGGTGGTCATTGAGGACACGCCCGGCGGCACAAAATGGAGGATGAGGTGAACCCCATTAAGGCCAAAAACAGAGAGGCGTTGATAGCGCTTTTGTTTCTTCTTCCCAACCTCCTGGGTTTTCTTATTTTCGATTCGATACCGGTGCTCACATCCCTGGTCTTGAGTTTTTTTGACGCGAGGCTGGCGCCCTGGCCGCAGGTGTTGACGGCCAAGTTTGTCGGATTCGGCAATTTTATCAGGCTGCTCGGGTTCCAGCTGAAAGACGCGTCCTGGGTGCCTAACGACCCGAAATTCTGGCGCTTTACCGGAAACACGCTTTTTCTGATGATGGTGATACCGCTTCAGATATTCGGCTCGCTTATCCTCGCCTTGATAATGAATAAAAAATTAAGAGGGGTGGTGGCCTTCAGGACCATATACTTTTTGCCCACCATAGCCAACGGCGTGGCTATATACCTTTTATGGCAGTGGGTATATAATCCGAACTTCGGGCTTCTCAACAGTATGATCGCCAAGGCGGGCGATATATTCAACGTGAGAATACAGGGGCCGCACTGGCTTTCCTCCGAGGTCTGGGCAAAACCGTCCCTTATGCTTATGGGCTTGTGGATAGTGCTGGGAGGCCATAACGCGATTTTATATCTTGCCGCGTTGCAGAATATACCCAAGGATTTTTATGACGCCTCCTCTATAGACGGCGCGAGCCCATGGCATAAATTCTGGTATATTACGTGGCCGATGATAAGCCCGACCACATTTTTTATTACCGTAATGAGCGTCATATTCGGTTTTCAGAGCGGTTTTATGCAGGCCTATATAATGACACGCGGCGGTCCCAACGGCGCCACTACCACGCTTGAGTACTACATATTCAAAAATCTCTACGAGTGGCACCACGTGGGGTACGCCGCGACGGTGGCGTGGTTTTTGTTCATAGTGATATTTATGATTACGCTTTTCAACTGGCGCTTCGGCGGAAAGGTGGTCCATTACTAAGTTACAAAGCACTAGGCCACCAGTTGCCGGGCCGCCAGTCACAAGTATCGGGGGCTTTAGAACGGGAGAGTCAATGAGGGCAGATAAAGAGCAAGGGGTATCGGAGATACTGCTTAGGTCAAAAAGGAAAAGGGCGAGAAAGGAATTGCTCCTTAAGACGGCGGCGTATTTCTTTTTGACGCTCGGCGGTATTTCGATGATACTGCCTTTTTTGTGGATGATATCCACTTCACTGAAGGAGGCCCAGGCGATATACACATTCCCCCCGAAGTGGATACCGGATCCGGTTATATTCGAGGCGTATATCAAGGTATGGAAGATAGTCCCCTTCGCGAGGTTTTATTTTAACAGTATCTTCGTGGCCTTTTGCGTGACCGCGGGGCAGGTTATGACCAGCGCCTTCGCCGGTTACGCCTTTTCGAGGCTGAGGTTTCCCGGAAGAGACAAGCTTTTCTTCGCCTATCTGGCGACGATGATGATCCCATATTCGGTAATACTCGTGCCGGTATATATTCTGATGGTTTATTTCCGGTGGATAGATTCCTATAAGGCCCTTATACTGCCGGCGATGTTTACGGCGTATGGGACATTTATGCTGAGACAGTTTTTTATGAGTATACCGAGGGACCTTGAGGATGCCGCCAGGATAGACGGCTGCAGCCTGTTCGGTATATTCTGGAAGATCATCCTTCCGCTTTCCAAACCCGCGCTGGCCACCTTGACAATGTTTACTTTTATGGCGTCGTGGAATAATTTTATGTGGCCCCTTTTGGTCACGAATTCCACAGAGAAGGCGACGCTTCCGGTCGGCCTTTCTTATTTTCAGGAGGTCTATCAATACACGCAGCCGGACTGGAGCCTTCTTATGGCGGGTTCGCTTTTGGCGGTCCTGCCCGTAATAATCGTATTTGTCTTTAACCAGCGGTTTTTTGTCGAGGGCATCAAGCTTACCGGGATCAAGGGGTAGGCCAGGGG
>Ga0272442_10001005_pt1 | contig 43683 bp, 39 predicted proteins | sample SSMForm2O_FD_200262 | JGI IMG/M metagenome (GOLD analysis project Ga0272442, IMG submission 200262) | Marine sediment archaeal communities from Little Sippewissett salt marsh, Falmouth, MA, United States - SSM-Form-2O | ecosystem: Environmental > Aquatic > Marine > Wetlands > Sediment ...
TGCGGGTCAGCATAACAGGCTGGGGGCAGGAAAGGCCCCGTGCATCAACGGTCTCATTCATGTCAGCACTACTCCTCTATATTTTTTTTCTCATGGTAAGGCCGATAACCAGGCATGCGATGATTCCGATAATGACAAACAGGGACCCCAGCGGTCCCGTTCCCCCGGGGCCGCTGGCCGTCATAAAGTTGTGAGCAAACCCGGCACCGACAATCATTCCCATCACAAACACTGCCGCGTCACCGTCGCCTTCGCCGGACAAAAAGAGCTGCCGTCCCGGACACCCGCCGGCAAGGGCAAATGCCAGCCCGGCAAGCACCATGCCGCCGAAGTTCCACACATGATCGGTGTGGGCCACGGGCTGGCCTGCAAAGCCGGGGGTGAACTGCCTGAATAAAATATTGATCGTAACGGCGCCGATGACCAGGGCAGTCACACCGAGCATGAGGTGAAAATCGCGTATGAGAATAACGTCCCGTATCGCACCCATGGTGCAAAAACGGGTGCGCTGGGCAAGGCCGCCCACGATAAGCCCGGCAACAAGGCTGATAATAAGCGGCGCATGTTGCGCGCCCGGGCCTTTCGTGCTGAAAAAGAGTGCTCCCGATTTCAGCTCGGGCCTGATTATCAGCAGCAGGAGGAGGCCGGCCATGCACGCCGGCATAATAAGGCCGACCGACGTATAGGTTTTCTGATTTCTTCCCAGATTATATCCTGATCTGATGAACATGACCCCTATCCAGATTCCCGCGGCAAGCCCCGCGATGCCGGGCAGGGAATTGGCGTCACCGCCCGCCAGCCGCAGCAGCGCCCGCCACGGGCACCCCAGAAATACCAGGGCACCGATCATGGCAAAAAAACCGAGAATAAAGCGAACAATGGGGGCAGAGCCTGCCCGCGGCCTGAATTCACCCGCCGAAACGGATGAGACCAGTGCTCCCAGGACAAAGCCGATGATTTCCGGCCGAATATACTGCACGACCGCCGCGCGGTGAAGACCAAGGGCACCGGCAATATCACGCTCAAAGCAGGCAACGCAGATGCCCATGTTCGCGGGATTTCCCAGCTTTTGCAGCAGGGCTGCTATAATGCCGATACACAGTCCGACCGTAATAATCCCTTTTTTTGTCGTAAAAAAGTTCTTCATAGCGATCTCTTAACCTTCCTGAGCATATAATAATCGAGGGGCATTGGTATTTAAAATAGATAATATCAATATGTCGGAAATTTTGTATCGAGATAATCTATTTGTAAACCGGCAGCAAATAGCAGTATCTTACATGGTATGAACCGTTAATGAAATTGAAGACATTATGGAGAGAGGGTCTCCTTATATTCGGTAAGAAAGTCCAGCAATGCTTTACAGAGTGGCGAGAGGGTACGTTTTTTTTCACGTATTATATAAAACGTGCGCTGGAGGTTTGTATTTTTTATGGAAATTTTTTTCAGCGTTTTTTGTTGTATTTCATCCGCGATTGCCAGTTCCGACATAATGGAAATGCCGAGCTGTGCCTTGACTGCCTGTTTAACAGCAGTTGTACTGCCCATTTCGGCAATGATATTCATCTGTTCCGGTGAAAGGCCCATGGCATGAAGGCTTTTTTCCATGCTGGTTCGTGTTCCCGACCCTGGTTCTCTCATAATGAACTGTTCGGCTGCCAGCTCAGGGACATCAACAGAGGACCTGTTCCACCAGCGGTGGCCCCGGGGCACAACAACCACGAGCTCTTCGTCAAAAAAGCGCGAAAACTGCAGCCGGGGATTTCGTATCTTTGCACCGACAATGCCCATCTCTGTTTTGTTGTTGATAAGATCGTCGACAACCCCTTCGGTGTCGGCAATCCTTAACGTTAATTTTATAGCAGGATAATGCTGCTTAAAATTTCCAAGCAGTGTAGGAAGAATATACTCCCCGGGAATTGTGCTCGCCCCGAGCACAAGCCGGCCGCTCTTTTTCCCGAGGAAATGTTCGAGGGAGTCCTTGGCCTCACCCGTCAGGGAGATAATTTGTTTTGCGTATCGGTAAAGAATATCTCCGGCCCTGGTCGGCCTGACCTCTTTCCCGAACCTGTCAAACAGTTTCGCACCGATAGAGACTTCAAGGGCCTGTATGTGCTGGCTGATGGTCGGCTGGGTGAGATACATCTGCTTTGCAGCTTTGGAGAAGCTCTTAAGTTCGTACACCTTTAAGAGGATTTTCAGTTTGTGGGTATCAAGCGTTGAAGTATCCATCTATAGAATTAAGTTATGAACAGCATTTATATTTATTATATAAACTATAGCAGACCGGGGGAACAGCAATCAAGTATTTAATGTGACGGATCCCTCTAAAAAGGTTTTCGTTGAATGCCGCTTACTGAAATTATATAGTTACCCAAGAGTCTTCAATGTGAATACAGACAAAAATGCAAACGCGTTTGGTATATGCTCATGAGGTTCTACACATTACTCCTGTAGCGTGATTGAGAAATAATGGAATATATGGTTGCAGTGATTCTGTATCAACCAATCTATTTAAAATTTCAATAAAAAGGAAAGATCAATGGTGGACAAGCTGGAACTGGTTAAAACCGTAAAAGCGGCAGGCTGAGCCGCAAAATTATCTCCGGGGGACCTGGAGGACGTATTGCGTGAGCTGCGTATAGAACCCGACGACCGGCTGCTTACCGGGCATGGTGATAACGAAGATGCCGCTGTTGTGCGCTTTCCCGCAGGCAAAGCACTGGTTCAGACCGTTGATTTTCTTACACCTATCGTCAACGACCCGTACCGGTTCGGTCAGATAGCGGCTGCCAATTCTCTGTCCGATGTGTACGCCATGGGCGGAGAACCCTATAGCGCAATGAATATTGTCTGCTTTCCGGCAGAGAAACTCTCACACGACATACTGCGCCGGATTCTCCAGGGAGGTATCGACAAGGTCAGAGAATCCGGTGCGGTTATGGCGGGGGGGCACAGTGTCCGTGACGATGAGATAAAATACGGGCTTTCGGTAACCGGAACAATAGACCCCGACTGTGTTGCTACAAACAGGGGGCTTGCTGTGGGCGATCAGCTGCTGCTGACAAAACCCATCGGAACGGGGGTGCTGTCAACGGCAATAAAGGCGGGGTGGGAAGGAAACCGGGAGATGGAAGAGGCCCTTCATTTTTGGTGCGCCCGGCTTAACAGCACTGCCGGCAGGCTTATACCGTCACTGGGCCTGAAGGGGGCAACCGATATAACCGGTTTCGGGCTGGGGGGCCACATTTTGGAAATGGCCCGTTCATCGGATGCGGCCGTTACCCTCTGGTCCGACAAGGTACCATTGCTGGACAGGGCCGCTGAGCTTGCCGGAATGGGAATGGTCCCCGGAGGAAGTTTCGCAAACAAAAAATTCTGCAGCTCGCTGGTGCATACTGCCGAAACAGTCGATACAATAACCGTGGATCTTATATTTGACGCACAGACGTCAGGGGGCATTGTGCTGTCGGTTCCCGAGCAGCAATTGCAGCAGGCTCGTGACATGCTGCTTGAGGCCGGAGACCTTGCCGCACATATCGGCGAGGTGACGTCATATGATTCGGAAAAGGGCAGGCTGCGTATACGCTAGAAATACAACAAGTAATTCTTGATTTTTGCTAAATCGTTTTCCGGCCTGTCAGCTTGTTTGCGTTATATGTATCACTTGGACCCTTGAATCCCGGCAACTTCGGTTCCTTATCCGAAGGCTGTTTCATCAGGGCACTGCGTAGTGTTTTTGCAGAAAGTCCTTTATCTGTTGTTCCTCCGCAGGGGTCAAGGTGAGCCCCCGGGCCTTCATCCCGAATATGACCGTATCCCAGTTTTGCGCAGTTTTTTTCACTCCGTACACCTTGGCCACCTTGTGACAGGTCCCGCACTTTCGGTTGATGAGCGGTGAGCGTTTTTGCGTGCAGCCCCAGAGGGAGGGTGCTGTGATAACAGCCACAATGATGAAAAGAGCTGTTTTTAGGCGCATATCTTATCCCCTGTTCATCATCGTCGCGTGCTGAACGGCCGAGTCGGTAGCATTCATGAGGGCTGAACAGCACAGGGCGTTTTGAATTGCAATGGCCGCTCCTGAGGCGAAAGACTGGACTTTCAGCAGGTCGTCACTGGTAAACATGTCCTCCGATGTGCTGCTCAGGTTTACAACCCCCAGGATTTCATCCCGGTATGCAAGGGGGACGCAGAGTATTGCTTTTATCTGCAGCTCACCGGGCTGAAAGCGCATGTCTGCCTCTGCCCTGTTCATAATGACGGCCCTGCCGGTTTCGAAAACAGAACCTGCAATACCACCGCCTTTTTCAAAGAGCATTTTATTTTCAGCCTGCAAACCTTTAGCGGATTTGATTGATAAGGTTTTTCCGTCCGTATCCGCGAGCATGATGGATGTGTTATCCGCATGGACGATGTCGGACAATGTCGTGAGTACGAAATCACAGATTTGATCGACAGTGAAAAACGACTGCACAACAGCGGATTTGTTTTTATTTATGGCAATGATTTCTTCATCAAGAACACGCACCCGCTTGCTCAGGGTTTCGATGATCTTGAACGCAAGGGTGGGATCTTTGCTTATTGTCGTAAAAAGCTTCTTCCTGTCGATACTCAACACACGGGCGTCGCCGTCGGCGACGGCACTGGCGGAGCGGGCCATTTTATCAAAAAGGGACATCTCGCCGAAGACTTCTCCCGCGTTGATGGTTGCTATGGTAATGTCTCCCTGATCAGATGATTTCGTAATGCCGATCTTTCCCTCCTGCACGACATACATTACCTCGGATTGATCTCCTTCTCTAAAGAGATATTCACCGTTTGCCAGGGCTTTTCCAAGCTCACCGTTTTTCACCGTTTCCTCCACACGTCATATTTGTTATACAGTGCTTACACAGGCCGAGAAGCAACCTGCAATCGAAGGCGCTCAGCACAACTTCTTTAAATTTTTTATTACCGGTAAACATGTCCCAGATCATTGAGCTCATAAGTTTTTTACCGCCGGCGCGCCCCTGCTCGTTTTGAATAACACTGAGCATCCCTTTAAGCAACACTTTATTCCTCCGGTATATATCGGTGACAAGAAAGAGATATTTCCCGAAAAAATTGTCCACAACGGTGTTTCGGTAGGTTGTGTAAAAATTATCACGGAAGGCCTGCCGGTGAACACCATGAAGAATTGCCGTGTTTGCAGCTGCTTTGCCCATGTAATATGCCGCGCCGAGGCCGTCTTTGTAAAGGCGGGTAGAGCCGGCGTCACCGCAGACGACGACCCGGTCATCAAACGCGGTGCGCGGCGCGGCTACATTGAGCTTGGGCAGGCAGAAACAGCCGGGATCATAGATGCCCCTGTCGGGCATAATGTTTCTTACCGTGGGAAGGGAAAAAAAATCATCAACGGTTTTTTTACGTATATCGGTGCCGAGAATACAGGCTGTTACGTAATTGCCTTTGGGAATTATCGCACCCAGCCGTATGTTTTTGTACGGCAGAAGAAACGAATGAATGGAGTGGCCGAAATGTGTTGCTATTGTTTCGTGATCAAAAAAGAATTCCGCGACCGCTCCTGTTGTCGTCTTCGGTCTGGTATAGCCGAATTCCATGTCCTCAAAGACTTCAGCAGTCGTGCTGTTTAATCCAAAAGCGCCGACAACCAGATCAGCATGCATGATTTCGGTGTTCCTGGAAAACAGGACCGGCTGTTTATTAGCGTATTGTATTCGGTCAATTTTAACCGGCTCGTGAAGGGCCCCTTCATGGATGGCCCGGTCAAGCAGATACTGATCAAAACTTTCTTTTTCTTCGCCCGTTTTACCCCGTGGGCCTCCGCCCCTGTACACGGTGGCGATTGTCCGTTCATGTGAAGGGGTCTGTATGAGGGTGCTTCCATGGTCGGTATGGAGCATGAAGGAATCAATACCTTTCTGCACCACCGAACCGGGAAGCACTATTCCCTCAAGGGCGAGTGTCTGGATGAGAATTTCAGATATGAGCCCGCCGCATCTGTTACACCCAGCCGGCCCTTCCCTGGTAAAGTCCTTGGGCTCAAAGATGGTAACGGTTATTTCTTTGCCCATCATTCTGGCCATTTTAAGGGCAAAGATACTGAAAAACGTACCTGTAGGACCGCCCCCCACAACGGCAATCCGGGCACCGTCTTCCAAGGTTAAAGGAGAATGCATTTTTTAACCATTGTGTTGTATGAAGATATACGGAATCGTCTGATCAAACACGACCCTTTGCTTGTGATTTATGTATATAGTAAAACAGATATTTGTCAAGAAACAGTAGACCTATAAGAACAAAAAAAACAGCTGCCGGTTGGATTTACCGGCAGCTGTTTTTTTGTCTTGCTGGTGTGCAACGACACACCACCTGCAACGGTGCAGGAATGCTTTATTTATTAGAAATGAATAACCATGTCGAAGGTGATACGGTCCTGCATCAGGCTTTCCTCATCATCGGTGAGAGGAAATTCATAGGCGACGCCGAAATCAAGATTTTTCATAAGGCGGGCACGAAAACCGAGCGCCAGGCTGACAAAATTTCTGTTTTTGTCCGAATGCCGGGCCCCCAGGTTAATAACATCACCGCCCTCGAATTCTGCAATGCTGGGGACCAGATTGTCGCGGTCGCCCTCGTCGATAACATGGAAATGGTTCAGCTCGATGAGGGGAAAAAATTCGGGGTGACGGCATAGCTTACATGCCAGCTGTCATACAGCATGGTGCTTTCCTCATCATCGTCAAAAGGAATGATGCCGCCCACGGTTCCGGCAAACTGGAATTTATCGAAACCTTTCAGGAACGTAAGAGCCGGCGCCACATTGCCGTCTCCATTGCCCTGAAACACTTCATGGCTTCCCTGTGAAAACTCAAACAAAACCTTTCCCGAAAGGATGAATTCTTTTTCAGGGTTATAGATAAATGCATATTTCAGCCCTGCGGCGAGGTCTCCCCAGCCTTCTTCATCATCGAGCGTTTCGTCGGGGTTGAAATCAATATAGCCGTCCTTTGCGGCAACGATGGAGAAGCGCTCGTTAACGGCGTAGTTCAGCCTGACGGCAGTAAGGTGAAGGTCTCCGTCGAGATCCACTTTGCCGAGGGTCGTCTTGATGCGATTGGGAAGGTCCTGATACGCATGCACAATGTGGACATAGGTCTCATTGCGGGCGTCGTCGAAATAGACCGGGTTTGTGACGGGTTTAATAAACCGTGCAAACGGTTTCTCTGCATCGCATGCCGGCTTTGCATCACCTGCCGTGCTGTTTGTGGTCATCATGAACATACATGTGCTGCCGATAGAAAATATACAAGTCGTTTCTTCATGTGTAATCCTTTCTCCTCTCCTTTTGTGTTGAACATTACTTTCACGTTGAACATATTATGCAGAGACATGCTGCCCGGTTTGAACCGCGTCAGCTATCTGTCCGGCACCCTTTTATCGCTTCACCACCTCCTTTCCTCCGAAGGGCCTTTGTACACAGCGGACTTCGTGCGTTATTGTGTTTTGTTACGAAGATATGTTGTGGTGAGAAAGCTCCCGGACAAGAAGCTTTTCCATATCCGGGAACTTCTCCTGTAAAACGGGGGTCAGTTCCGTTTCCATCTGTTCATAGTGCTGCGGCACAATGCAAAGGAAGACTACCTCAGGGCATTGGCCCATCAGCTCTGCCTTGCACAGAACATCGGGAAACGTTACTTCGTGGGCCGACGTCGCGGCGGGAAGGTAACGATCCATCTCATCCTTGCTGAAACGGTACACGGAACCCGGGGCATCATCTATTTTTACCACATCTACCACTATCAGGTGGCCGGTGCTGCAGATAATGTCAAGAAGGCCGTACCCCAGCGTTCCTCCGTCAACAAATTTCACACGCCCGTTAAGCCGATGGCGTGCGGAAAACCAGTTGACAAAATGTACTCCAAATCCCTCATCCTGGAGCAGTATATTACCGAGCCCCAGGACGGTTATGTGCTGTTTTTCTTCCATGTGATCCGGTGTCGTGAAAAAGCCCTGTTCCCACCTGAATAAGCATTACTGCTGTTCAACGTTTTTAAATATTTTCCCCGAGATAATCGAAGAAACGGTTCCCTCGCCGAATACCACATCATACCAGAAGGCCATATAAACATGCACCACAAAAAACAGTATGAACAGCCAGGTCACGATATGATGTAAAAAACGGACGCCTGCCAGTCCCCCCAGAAGGTTCTCAACCGGCTTCAGCAGGCCGTAGACCACGTCGGTAAGACCGGTATGGTAGCAGGCGCCTGTAAGAATAAGGCCGGTAACCACCATGAACAGCACCATGAGCATGAGGCCGGTATAGACCAGGGACTGGAACGGCCCGTACAGGTATTTGTCCTCATGGGGCTTGTTGGTAAGCAACGTGTAAAAGCCGATCTGTCTGATCATGTTTCTCCAGTCTGTCCAGGCAAACATATCACGCCAGTCAGCGCTGCCTTTGGAGAACAGTGTCAGATATCTGCGCCAGATAAAAACAAAGCTGAGAAGCACGCCGAACAGAATATGCAGGAAACGGGCGTCTCCCATCAGAAATTTTTCAGTTGTTTCACCGCTGAACACGGTGAAGGGCCGGGCAATATAAAAGCCGGTTGCTATCAGAATGATGATACAGGCGGCCCTGGCCCAGTGGGCCAGTCGGATGGGCCTGCTCCATTGTTTTTCATTAGGTTGACTATCCATAGAATCCTCCTTTCTGCAGGCCTACAGTACCTTGAATTCCCTGACCCGATCGGTCCTGGGATCGATTATATGAACCGCGCATGCCATGCACGGGTCAAAGGAATGAATGGTTCTCAGCAGTTCCAGGGGCTGGTCTATGTTCGCGAGCTTTGTGCCGACAAGCGACTCCTCATAGGGGCCCCGTTTCCCGGCCTTATCACGAGGAGAGCTGTTCCACGTTGAAGGAACGATTGCCTGGTAATTTTCAATGACCTTGTTCTCAATTCTGATCCAGTGACCCAGTGCGCCCCGGGGGACCTCATTGAGACCGCGTCCTTCACCGGATTCAGGCACATCACAGCGTGTCCACGTCCGGGTATCTCCTGATTTAATATTCTGGACAAGCTCGGTAACCCAGCCAGCCGTGCGGTCGGCCACAAGCTTTGTCTCCAGGGCCCGTGCTGCGGTTCTGCCGAGGGTGGAAAACAGGACCGTTACGGGAAGCCCCGTTGCCTCCAGGGTTGAATCGACAAGGGCCTTGATTTCCGTATGCCCCTGGGCGTAGCCGACGATGAAGCGTGCAAGGGGGCCTACCTCGCAGGGCATCTCGTCGTAGCGGGGGGCCTTGCCCCACGTATATTTTTCGTCACCCTTGACATTGCCGTTGCCGTCAAATCCCGTATAGTCGGGCTCTGTTTCACCGTTGTAGGGATGACGGGCCTCGGCGCCCTTGTACCATGAGTGTACAACCTCTTCGGTTATCTTTTCTTCGTCGATGTCCATGGGGTTCGCAATATCGCCTGCCTTCACCACACCCTTGGGAAGAAGGGTCTGATGCCAGTCGTCATCCAGCGGGAAACCGCCGTAGCAGAGGTAGTTTTTGGTCCCGGCACCGATACCTTCCAGGCCCTCGTCTTTATAAAGGGGTGCTGCCATGAGCACATCGGGAAGGTATGCTGTTTCTACAAAGTTTTTCATCTCATTCAGGCGGTACAGGTACTGGCCTATGCGATGTGAATCAAGGGCGTCCATAACGCAGGTAACGCCGCCGACAACAAGGCTCTGGGGATGGGGGTTCTTGCCGCCGAAGATCGCCATCATCTGGGCGCCTGTTTTGGAAATATTCAAGGCATCCAGGTAGTGTGAAACCACCACCAGGTTCGCTTCAGGGGGAAGCTTGTATGAGGGATTGCCCCAGTACGCGTTGGCAAACGGACCGAGCCGGCCTGATTCCACAAATGTCGTCAAACGTTTCTGTACTGCCCGGTAATGGGTTTCCGAACAATTATAGGGGTTTTCATGATAGCTTTTAGCAAGCTCAACGGCCTTTCTCGGATCGGCGGACAGGGCGCTGACGATGTCGACCCAGTCAAGGCCGTGCAGGTGATAGAAATGCATGATGTGATCGGTTATGTACTGCGCTGCCTTTATGAGGTTTCGTACCAGCCGCGCGTTGGGGGGCGCCTTGACACCGAAGGCATCCTCGCACGCCAGTATGCTCGCTTCATAATGGGAGTATGTGCACACGCCGCAGAAGCGCTGTACCATGAGCCCGGCGTCCCGGGGGTCGCGGCCCTTGAGTATTTTTTCAATGCCCCGCCACAGGGTGATGGAGCTCCAGGCGTCCTGAATGGTATTGTTTTCATCAACCTCGACTTCTATCCTTAAATGTCCTTCGATCCTGGTAATGGGATCTACAACAATTCTTTTACCCATGGAATGTACCTCCTCGTTATTATAGTGACCATGGCAGGCCGATTAGTCCGATTATTATTCTTTTTCCTCAGGTTTATGGCGTTTGACCGCTGTTGCAATGCCGTGTACTGCGATTCCTGCGGCAGTAACTCCCAGCAGGGTTGCGCCGATTGTGTCCACTGTTTTTTCACCGCCGCCGATTGTTTTTTCAGAGATGGGTTTTTCAAGGGGCGCCATGGTGTCCCAGAATCCGGGCTCGGTACAGCCGATACACCCGTGTCCTGCCATGACCGGCCATGATATCCCGTCATTAAAGCGAATTTTACTGCAGTTGGCGAAGGTATACGGGCCCTTGCATCCCATCTTGTACAGGCACCAGCCTTTTTTCGCATTTTCATCACCCCATTCTTCAACAAATTCGCCTGCATCATAGTGGGGGCGGCGCTCGCAGTAGTCATGGATACGTTTTCCGTATGCCCATATGGGGCGGCCGAGGGTGTCAAGGGGCGGAAGACCACCGAACAGGAGGAAATGAAGGACGGTGCCCACAAAATTTGCCGGGTTGGGAGGGCACCCGGCGATGTTGACCGTCTTTATATTTAATGCTTCGCTGATGCCCACCGCGTCGGTCGGGTTCGGGCTCGCAGCCTGAACATTACCGAAGCTTGAACAGCTGCCGATGCATATTGTTGCGGCGGCACGGGAGGTTACTTCCCGGGCAAGCTCAACACCGGTTTTGCCTTTTGAACCCAGGGTGAGAAATTTACCGTCCATGCCCAGGGGCAGTGCTCCTTCAATGACACAGACAAATTTGCCGTCAAAATCCTCAAGTGCTTTTTCAAGATTTTGTTCGGCCTGGTGACCGGCCGCCGCCATAAGGGTTTCGTGATATTCCAGGGAAATAGTGTCAAGGAGTATATCATCGACATCGGGGTATGAGGTTTTCAGGAACGATTCGCTGCAGCCGGTACACTCTGCAAAGTGGAGCCATACTACCGGTACCCGGCTGAAGTTTTCTGCCGCCTTTGCTACCATGGGGCGGAACATGGGCGGCAGCATCAGCGCAGTGGTCATAATGGAGGACCACTTCAGAAAGTCCCTTCTGCTGATGCCGCGGTCCGACAGGCACTCGGCAAATTGTACCCGGGGCTCTGGAAGCTCCTGGTCCATCCTTTCCATGTGGGCCCGGCAGTGTTCCATGAGCTGCCGGTACTGTTTTGTTACCGTGTTCTTATAGTTGTCCTTGCTTCCCATAAATACCTCCTCTTGTAATGATTTTACATAAAACAATACTTTTACGTAGTTCGGTTGAATGGATCAGGCCAACTGGGAAAAGCAGATTAAACAGGGTCCCCTCTCATGAAAAGCAGCTGCTAATCTATCACAAAAAAATATTTTATAAAACAATAAATATTAAAATATTTAATTAGCATGCAAAATATTCAATATTTTTAGAAATGTATAATATTTATAAATTTAATTTCAGAATAGCATGTTTATAAGTAGTTGTGACACAAAAATACACTACACGTATTCATGATCATTGTCGGTACCGTAATGTGCCTGCGATGTCAGGCGGATGCCACAGTACTGTCTGTAAGATAAAACAGAGGGGATAGAAACAGAAGAACGCCACAATGCAGGTCTCGAGAAGGGGGTTCTTGAGGGTTTAGTCCCGCATCATACATGAGTATCGTTTGTTGTTCATCCCGTTCTATCCCCTTGCTTGCTCCGGGGAAGACAGTGTATGGCCGGCGTAGTCTTTACTATGGCTGTGCCGGCAGAACCATAAAAAAAAATTGATATGGAAATTGACAACAAATTATATTTTTTACAAAAAGCTGTCCGTGGTATATCACGGTACGCGGAGATGACGGCCTCCTGTGCATGTTACGTTAAATAGCTATTTTTTCCGGACATATTGCCCGGAACGGCACGGTTTCGGTAAAAAAAAACCGTTATCCCGGAGGATGACGGTTTTGCAGAGCTACAGTCTGATCCCCCTTTCCCAATGCGGGAGGCAGTCACCTTTCGATGGCCACCCTATCGGCTATGGCTCCATGACCGGTGGTGTTAGGAGCAGCAGCTCGAGGTTATGTGACTAATTCCCTCTCAGCATAAGAGAAAATAAAAAGAAGTCAAACAAAAAATTAGTTGAATGAACAACAAGGCGCTGTTATTAAAGCACTATTGTCCGCTGATAATAACGTGTATGTACCCGTGGTCAGCGATATAAAACCACAGGAGAAGAAACCGTTACGCACCATTTTATACAAAGGGGGAAGCCATGCTTTTTCTAGCAGAACAGGAACGACAGCAGTGGAATAACCTGGGCAGCGAAATCCTGCAGTCTCGGATTTCTCCCCGGGACTGGCAGGGCGACATACGTTCTAACCTCAGGCCTTTTTTTAATTACTATGCGGGAACACTGCTGGCCGCACAAGGACAGGAACACCTGGGGAAACAGTGGTTCATTGCCGGCGCTCAGGTTGAAGAGGACGGACTTTTTTCAAACGCATTTGCTGCTGCATTTCTTGAGCGGCAGAACAACCGCTTTGTGATGCCGGAACCGGCTTTCGCCGACCCGCGCCCCTTTGTTCATTTTGCCGGTGTCCCCGTTGTAAAGAAATCACGGGAACACTTTATAAAACAGTGCGGGCATTCACTTCCCCGGTTCGGCCACCCGGTGAAAATCATGGATATAGGATGCGGAAACGGCGCCCTTGTTGTTTCTCTGCTGCATCACCTGCAGGATGAAGAGAAGATCAGGGACGTGGCTGAGGTTCTGCTTATCGACCAGTCGCCGGCAATGATTGAGCTGGCGAAGCAAACGGTTGCAGACGAGCTGCCCGGGACAACCGTGCTTACCAGCAACAACAGAATAGAAAACATTTCAGGCGATATTAACGGCACATATGATATAGGGCTGAGTTCACTCGCATATCATCACATGCCTTTTGAACAAAAACAGGTACATCTCGGAAAATTGAAACATCTGATCGATCATTTTATTATTTTTGAGCTGGATGCAAACAATGACCTCCCGGAACTCTATTCTCCCGAGCTTGCAATGTCGGTCTATCAGTCATATGGAAGGATTATCGACTTTGTTTTTGCCCACGATGCACCTGTTGAGGTTGCCCAGGCATGTGTTGACTGTTTTTTAATGACCGAAGCCGTATCGATCCTGACCCGGCCCCGTGGGCAGCGTACCGATTACCACATGCTCCGGACCCAGTGGCGGCACCTGTTCGACACGGAGCTTGGACCGGAGTTTGTGTGTTTGTGCGACGCGGCCTGTTATGCTGATGAGTATCTCGAACTGTTCACCATGCACTATGGCCGCTAGTGTCGTGTCCCTGAAATATATTGAATAATTAAAAAAAGAACAAGTATGTTCGTGATTGAACCAGGCGGCAGAAGGGGCCGAGGGTCCAAGGGGCCAGGGGAAAAACAATGGGGCCTATTTCACTTGTTTTATCGTGGTTGTCTCCTTGCCCGGGCGTGACAGGCCCAGAATGTTAAACAGCCCCGGTGCCCCCAGGCTCATCCAGCCCCCCATAACCAGGGCGTACAGAAGCTGGACAACCGTATACGCATCAGATTGCCTGCCGGGCGATATTTTTATCGACAAAAGCAGCAGTGCACCGATAACGGTAAGGCCGATGCAATAACGGACACAGCAGGTTGTCCCTGATACCTTTGTTGAAAAAACTATATACCGGGAGCGTACTGCCGCACCGATACAGGTCCCGCACAGCATACCCGCCTGCCGTATCATGTACGTGTCGGCGTTCAACAAAAGCAGCCCGACAGACAGGGCAACCGATAACAGCACATGGGTGCCAAGCGGCCTGGAGACAACCCACCTTTCAACAGCCGGATGCAACCGAAGGTAAAGCAGGAGAAGTATGATGCCCACTATCCATCCTGCAAGCACATCGGTTGGGAAGTGTACGCCAAGGTAAACCCGGCTGAAACCGATAAGCACAATCGTAACGGCTGTTGCCGTCCGGAACCATCGTTTCTCCACCCAGGCAGCAATACTGCCCCACAACACACATGATCCCTGGGCGTGGCCGCTCGGCAAACCATATCCCATGGCTGTTGCAATACCTACCGTTGCGTCAAGCTCACAAGGGCGGGGTTGTGCAAAGAGATTTTTAAGAAAAAAATTGATAAAACCTGATATGCTGACCAGGACCATCACGCGGACTCCCAGGCGGTAATCAACGCACCACAGGAGCAGAGGCACCACCGCCAGTATTATCAGGCCGCTTCCCAGGCTTGTTATTGTATGCAAGACGGTGTTGAGCAGCGGGCTTTGTATCTGCTGGACGGCCCGAATGGCATCAAGGCCCCAGTGCAGCATTGCATCCATGGACACTTCTCCTCAGCAGGCGACTGCCGTATCAACCATTATTGACGCCCTAGTACAGCTCGGGTGATGTGTATATCTTTATAAACCAAATCAGGTCCAAAAACTATTACTTTTTAGACCGGTTTATGATACTTGACAACTCCGGGCGGTAAGAGTAAGTAACAGAGAAGCCGGTTACATAGACCGAACTGTTCCCTGACCGGGATTATACGCGCTTCGTGTACGAACCTTTATACAATAAAGCAACTCGTAAGCTGCCAGCAGGTTTGTGAGGACGATGAAGATACTGCTCATTCACGTACCGGGGAAAACGTTTCGCAAAGCGGCGGAAAAGGGGCGGCCCTACCGTTCTTATGCAGCTACAACGCTGATCCAGCTAAGCGCGCTTGTGCCGCCCGAATTAGCAGCAGACGTTCAGATTGTTGATCTTATGACAACGCCCCTTCCTGCTACATTTCATGCGGATATCGTCGGGATCAGCACATGGACATGTGGCGCTCCTGAAGCATACAGGATCGCAGACTCGGCGCGTCAAAGGAGAATGACCGTAGTTCTGGGGGGGAGCCATCCCTCCCAGATGCCGGACGAGGCTATGGAACATGCTGATGCTGTTGTGGTCGGGCCGGCCGAGCGGTCCTGGCCCCGGCTTCTCCGGGATTTTACGCACGGCTGTTTGCAGCCTGTTTACAGAGATTATACCGATCCTTTTTCCGAATCCCTTCCCCGCCTCAACAGAGGGCTTCTCAATAAACGCAGGTATTACATTACCGACTGTCTTGAGGCCACCCGGGGCTGCCCGAACCGCTGTCATTTTTGCGTTGTAGAGAACAGCACCCGGGGACAGTGCTGGAAGCGTGCCGTCGGGGACGTAGTCGACGAGATCAAGGGCATGGGAAAGAGGGTGCTGTTTCTGGACAGCAGCATTACTGAATTCAAAGCATATGCGGAAAAGCTGTGGCGGCAGCTGGTCCCCCTTAATATAACCTGGTACAGCACCGCGACGCTGCGCTTCGCTGAAGATGAAGATGCTGTAAAGCTGGCTGCAAAAAGCGGCTGCCGCGGTGTGCTCATCGGCTTTGAATCAATAAACCAGGCGTCCCTCAATGGAGTCGACAAGCGCTTCAATAAAACGACCCAATACAAGGACCTCATAAAACGGCTTCATGATCACGGCATTATGGTCCTTGGCTGTTTTGTGTTCGGTTTTGAAGGGGATGATCCTGCGGTCTTTGAGGCAACGGTTGAACTGGTGGACAGTGCCAGGATTGACCTGGTTCGCTATGCTATTCTGACACCTTTTCCGGGCACGCCTCTTCATGCACTGCTGCACCGACACCGGCGCATCTTGTCCCATGACTGGGGTCTTTATGATACAGAGCATGCGGTCTTCAAACCGGCAGGCATGTCGCCCGTGCAACTTGAAGAGGGTTGGAAATGGGCCTACCTGCAGACCTATACCTGCTCGTCGATGATAAAGCGGCTTGCCAGGTTAAACAACCCTTTTATACTTTCTGTTCCTGCAAATCTGCATTTTCGAAAAATAGCCCTGGAGTTTAACCGGACGACGGATGACGGGGGTAATTCCCCGTCCCGGTCTGCCGGGACTACCCTCGCTTGAGCAGCTTGCTGCGGCGGGCCAAAAACAGGAAATAAAGGACATGATGATACTGGACGGCGGAAAAATTATTGGGTTCCCACCCGCTTTTACCGCTGTTCGGCATCCGGAATCACGTATCTCCAGGCATTATTGATTCACCGTAAAAATTTACTCGTTTAGGTCAACAACAAAAAGTCGGCAGCCCGGTTGGGTCCACGTATATGAAAATAACTTTTATCAGACCAAGCATGAGCGGCATGAGCTATCCGTCTGCGATGCAGCCGCTTTGCTTTGCCGTGCTCCGGGGGCTCACGCCGCCGGAGGTGGAGGTAGATCTCATCGATGAATTTATTGAAGCGGTGCCTGAGCATATTGAAACGGACATTGCGGCCATTACCGTTCAGACGTTTACGGCCGCCCGTGCGTATACCATTGCCGACAGACTGAGGAAAAGGGGAATTACCGTTGTCATGGGGGGCTATCATCCCACCTTCTTACCACGGGAAGCTTTACAGCATGCCGATTCTGTGGTTGTGGGTGAAGCCGAAGGGGTCTGGAAAGGCGTAGTCGAGGACTTCACCAGGGGCAGGCTTTCAGCCCTGTATACCGGCAGCGCCCCGCAGCAGCGCGAAAACACCGTATACGACAGAAGCCTGTTTGCCGGAAAGAAATATGCTCCTGTTACACCCGTGGAGTTCAGCCGGGGCTGCGGGATGTCCTGTGAATTCTGTTCCGTCAGTTCGTTTCATAACGGCCGGCATACATACCGCACGGTCAGGGACGTAATTGAAGAGATTGAGCGTATAGAAACAAAGATCATATTTGTTATCGATGACAATATACTTGGTAACATCCGCCAGGCGCAGCGGTTTGTACGGGATCTGATACCCCTGAAAAAGAAATGGTGGTGCCAGATAGGTATCGGTGTTGCCCGGGATGACGGACTGCTTGACCTCCTGGCCGAAAGCGGATGTATTGCCGTAATGATAGGATTTGAATCCCTTGATCCGGACAATCTGCGTCAGATGAATAAAACAGCAAATATTTCTCTGGGCGATTACGCGTCTGCCGTCAGGAAAATAAAAGAGCGGGGTATAATGATCTACGGCTCGTTTGTTTTCGGCTATGATCATGAAACGGCAGCAACAATTAAAGGATCTTTGCAGTTTGCCAGTGAAAATAAATTTTTTCTCAACAATTTCAATACCCTCAATCCGCTGCCGGGCACACGGCTGTACGAGCGTCTTAAACGGGAGAACAGACTGCTGCATGATGCATGGTGGCTTGATGAACGCTTTAAATACGGTGAGATAATGTTCAGGCCGGCGATGATGGGCGCACCGGAGCTGAAACAGGCATGCATTGAGGCGCGACTTGCGTTTAACAGCCTGGGGGGGATTTTAAAACGGTCTTTCGACCGGAAGGCCAATATGCGTTCCATTACAAACCTCGGCATGTTTGTTGCAGCAAATCTGGTCGCCCGCCGAGAGATTCTGATTAAAATGAAACAGATTCAGTAGGAGAAGACCCATGGCGTGTCGTGACGGGCACAGGTTGAGACTGCTTCTTATCATGCCTGACGGGCGAATACACAAGCTGAAGCTCGGCCCCATTGATATGTCCTTTCGGGAAGCGCCCCTTACCCTGACAACCCTCGCCGGCCTTGTCCCGGAGAACCTTGATGCTGAGATCTCCATTGTCGACAGAAGCGTGGGCCAGCGCATTCCCTATGGGGAGGATTTTGATCTTGTGGGCATCAGTCTGCTTACGGGCACGGCCACCGAAGGATATGAGATTGCCGATACATTCAGGGAACGGGGAACTGCCGTTGTCCTGGGGGGTATACATGTTACGCTGATGCCGGATGAGGCGGCCGGGCATGCCGATGCAATTGTTACCGGTTTTGCTGAACAGACATGGCCCCGGCTTTTACGGGATTTTACAGAAAACAGGATGGAAAAAAGATATGATTCCCGCACGACCGACATCAGCGGCATACCGCCGCCACGGCGGGATCTTCAGAAATCTCTTGGGTACCTGATGCCCAATGCGGTCTTTGTAACAAGGGGATGCAAAGGAGACTGCGATTTCTGTTCGGTGCCGGCGGCGGCGTTCGGCTGGAGCAAACGGCCCATAGGGGCGGTGATAGAAGAAGTCAGAAATCTTAAAAGCAAATATTTTGCCATTACCGATGTTCATTTGACGGCCGATGCTGCATATGCAAAAGAGCTGTTCAGCGCACTGATCCCGTTAAAAAAACGCTGGGGGGGGCTTGCCTCAACACGTGTTGTGGATGATCCCGAGCTGATGGAATTAATGCGCAGGAGCGGCTGCTCATACCTGCTGCTTGGATTTGAGACGTTTAACGCTGCATCGCTGCACAAAATGGGCAAGGCTTTTAACAGGGTGAATCACTATAAACATGTCGTTGACGTGCTTCATGATAACCGCATTACCGTGCAAGGCTGCTTTATTTTCGGACTTGATGAAGACGATACAGGCGTTTTTGAGCAGACGGTAGATTGCGTCAATGAACTGAAAATAGATATTCCGCGCTATGCCCTGTATACCCCGTATCCCAGGACCCGCCTCTTTGACCGCCTGCAGGCCGAGAACCGCTTGCTTCACGAGGACTGGTTCTATTATGATACACAGCACGTTGTTATCAGGCCTGCACAAATGACCCCCGGCAGGCTGGATGAAGGATTCAAGTGGGCATACAAAAAAACATTTGCCGTCGCATCAAATCTGGAACGCTCCCTTGCCTCAGGCGGTCCCCTGGTGGTGACGTTTCTGGGAAATCTTGCCTACAAACTATATGTAACAAGGCTGTTTGCCGATACCAACCGGTTTCCCCGCGAGGTCCTGGCTGCAGGGCAGCATGAAAAAATGGTCTCGTGAAACATCCGGTGCATCAGCGGGTATGCATCCTGACCGGCTGTCCGGGAAGCAGCCTGCTCCAGCCCGGAGTTCTTTCCAGGCAGGGGACCTTAAGTGTACCGAGACGGTGACGTTCCATTTTTTTCTCAAGGTAGCGTTCCTGCGCGCCCGGGTTCAACAGGTATCCCGTCACCGGTGCAAGCTGACCCAGGCGCCGACAGTAGGCATAATGAATATTTTCACACAAGCGTTGGTCCGTTTCCTCAAGGAGTTTTTCAACTGCCGACGTATCGGCTATGCCTTCAAGGAAGAGAACATAGCAGGGAACAGGACCAGCTGTTTCAGGTGCAATGAAATAAAACCGGGGGGTGAAGCCATGACGGGTGAAACATTTTTCAAGGACCGTGCGGACATGGGCCTCATGCAGTTTCTCGCCGAAATGGTCCGAAACAGTCTCCGTTTTTCCCATGAACTGCAAGCAGGGCGCCCGGCCGCAGTAGCCTGCAACGCGGACAAGATCATATAACCGGTACCGGTATAATCCTCCGCTGGTGGTAACGATTACCTCATATACATGGTCCTTCTCCAGCTGGTGTGCAAGGTATATTTTGCCGTCGGCCGCATCCATGAATTCGAAGAAATGAACGGTAATCGCCAGAATCGGAGCGCACGGCTCAGAACCGCTGATGTGAAAGGGAATTGTAATGGTTGCCTCGGTTGCAAGAAGCCCCTTTGCCTGCACCATAACACCAGGAAACTGCTGTCGGATGATTTGGGCAGAACGTTGTGCCCAGCCGTCTGCCCAGCAGCTTATCAGCTTCAGACGGGGCCAGATGCCCGTCCATGCTACTGAGCCTTGCCGGCCTTTGTTTCGATGCAGGAGATCGCCGATCTCCTTTGCCCGGGCAGGCGCGCAGCGGAGCACGGACTCAAGGAAACGACGAACATCATCTTGCAGATGCACATCGTGATGAATGCCCCCCCGTTCTAGGTCCGCTAGTAAACGGTCGCTGTTCGAGGCAAAGCGCTCAAGCAACAGCGTGAGAAAGGACGGATTCCAGATTGAGATCCATGTTAGTTTTTTTTCGGCGAGCAGAAACAGCAGGGTAACATAATACAGGTCTTCTATAGCCTCGATATGATGTACCGCAGGGGGAACAGCCAGAGACCTGCGAAAAAAATGTTTTCGTACCGGGCCGAAGTACTCCTCATCCTGGTCAAACCCTACGGGCACACTGCTTTCATAGGTATGGGGAACCGGCTGCATGGGCGTGAACACCCAGTAAGCGCTTCCGTATTTGATTCCCGGCACATGGGCGAACAGGTCTCCCAGCCAGAGTGAAAGCCCTTTTTCAAAATCACGCTGCAGCCCGTCTGTAAAGGGCAGCAGCTTTGAGGCGGAACTGGTGCCGCTCGATAAATGGAGCTTCCTGACGGGGTCCGAGGTCAGTATGCGTGCGTCACCGTTTCTTATCGCATCAATGTAGGGCCGGTAATCTTCATAGCATGATACGGGGACTTCATCCCGGAAGGCCTGTACCGACGTGATGCGGTTAAAGCAGTGCTGCCGGCCAAAAAGCGTTTCAGTGTTTTTTCTGACGGTTCTCAGAAGCAGCTGCTGCTGCACGGCGGGGACATTTTGCAGGGCACGTAATAAAGCCATACGGGCGGGGACGCAGCTTATGTGCCACAGGCAGTTTGATATGCTGGTGAAATTATTCATTGCAGCACTGATCCTCGGTTTTATTGCCTCCGTGCAAGTCTGTGTAGTATGGACGGGCGTATATTCTCAGGCTCAATACGCGCGAGGCACAACAGCTCATCTCCTGCCGCGTAGCCCGGATTTTTTTTCAGGAAAAAATCGACATGGCGGTTCCTGAGGCGTGCGCGGGGAATTACTGCAAGGGAGTCGCGCAGATAACAGCACTCCGGCGAGGCAAAAATTATCCCTTTTCCCGGGTCGTAGCGTTCAGGATACCGGCGTTTTCCAAGATCATCCATAAGCAGCCGTATACCCGGCGGGGTGGAAAAATCGCAGCAAGGAAAAAATGCCTTAAAGTACAGCGGTAAAAACCGGTAGGTTCGTATTCCCATTGATAGCAGCATCCAGTAAAGGGGCAGAGAAGGGTTTTCTTTCCACATGCTGAGCATCCATGTGATCAAGGCCATGGGAAAATCCGTGCTCCCCCAGGCGGATGGGGCGACAATGGTATCACCTGAAAAGATAATACGGCAGTCACGACCGTCCAGGGTATGCGTAAAAATTTTTTGTGTTGAGAACCCCAGAAGGGTTTCCGACCGTGAATCGAACAGGAGAAAGACAAGGTCTTTTTCTTTGAGATCAGTATGAAATGTTTCAGGCACAACATTATCGAAGTGGTGATCAAGCAGATTAAGCAGAGCCGCTTTTTCCCGGGTTTTCAGACCGGCAACAGAACACAGCTTTGTCGTGTAGGGCATGATTAATACCTCCGGACTCTTTATAATGAACCCAGCTCAAGATAGGGAATCATCTTGTTCAGCTGTTTATGCCTGTTTTCTGTATTATTCCAGGAGAGCACGTACATGTGGCTTTCAAACAGAACATGGGGCTGCCGTTTAATACAGGCATTCAGCGGGTCCGTTTCATGCAGACCAAGCAAAAGAAACGGCAGATCACCTTTTGATCTGCAGCATAGATTGATCCTGCCGAGCAAGGCGGAAAAAATGTCAGGCCGGTCACCGGTAATACACATAAGTGCCAGCATGCGGCAGTTAAGCTTCGATCCCTGGTCAGTGCACGATGGGGAGGGCTGTGACCCCCGGTGCGCAGGATCCAAGATAGTGCACATGTCGGTATATGCTTTTTCGTCATGAACATGCCACTGCCGGAAGCCGGTCTGATTCCATACGCCGAGGGTGCCCACAAGTTCACCCCCCTGCCGCGCCAGAAAAATATCGTTGACGGACAGGCCTTTCAGAAGCCCGGAGCGGCTGAGAATGTCATCTTCCGAATAGGAAGGAAAAAACTGCCGGCGAGGTCCGTGATTCCGAAAAAAGGTAATAATTGCAGGAACGTCGGCAGCTTCAGCCCTGCGCACGGACAATCCCGACACGCCGGTGCTGTTCACGCCTGATGGTGTCACACCGAGCACATAGGTATTATATGTTCCCCATGGTTCAAGCAGCGGAAGCCCTGCACGGTAAGGTGTCAGCAGGGAAAACCCGGCATTTTTTTGCAGGACATTGAGTACCTTCATGTTGCCGGCCAGCACCGTCAATAGGTAAAAGGTGCATTGTCCTGCCTGATGGAGTTGTTTAAACAAACGGTACCCACGAAAAAAAAGAGACGAGTTCCTGTAGCCGGGAGCTATCAGCACGTTGCTCACATACCCGGTCATTTTCGGTTCGGGAATGCCGTTTATGAAGCAGGGTTTTTCACTGCGGGTTCCCAGGGCAACTATTTTACGGCCGTCGCGGGCAACCAGAACATCGGTTGTTGTTCCTTCAACCTGGAGTGCATCAAAATAACAGGGCTCGCGCTCAAGGCGCAGGATACCCGGATTTCCTCCTGCCCCGTAACGAAGGAACGTACGGAGCCGGGATTCCCAGGACAAATCTGCTGTACCTATCTCAACGTGATCCAGTTCTCTTTCCTCTCTATGATGACGCTTCTTACAGTACCGAGGACGGACTGTTGTCGCACTGTGCCCCTGCCGAATCCCGCACTTTCAGAAGTTCCCCCCTGTACGAGGGATCGCCCAGCGGCAGCGAAAATCGTCGGGAGACATCATTTCGCAGAAGCAGGTTGATGAACAGATATGCTGCCAGGACCGGGAAATTGCTGCGGTTGGCGCGGTTATACAGGCGGCGAAAAATCGATTGTATGCTGTAAAACATGCTGCGCGCTTCAATGCATTTTTTTTGGACCGTCTGTACGGGAAGGCCCGTGCGGAAAGGTATCATGCCGTATCGGTATCGATCATCAAGCCACCACCGGTCATAAAGCAGCCGCCCTTCATCTTTCAGCCGTTGATACAGCGGCGTTCCCGGAAAGGGGGTAACATGGTTGAATGCGGTTATGAATATTTTATGTTCCAGGCAGAAGTCGAGAACTTCCTGAAAGCTCTCAAGGCTGTCGTGATCATAGCCGAACAGAAAGGTCGCGTAAAGTCTGAGGCCGTGCTTGTGGAGCCGCTTAACAGCCTCAGCGGGCCCGCCCCGAAGGACATTAAAGCTTTTTTTCATGCGTTTCAGGTTGTCGCTGTCAAGGCTCTCAAATCCGATCAAAATACCCTGGCAGCCGCTGGCCTTCATGAGTTTCAACATATTTTCATCGTGTGTTGCAGAAATGTCGGCCTGGGTTATCCATTTAATCTTCAGGGGGAGCAGGGCCTCAAAAAAGTGTGCGGCCCGGTCGGGGCAGGCCATGATGTTGTCGTCAATAAAAAATATCAGTGTATGTTTCCTGCGGATGATTTTCACTTCTTCTATCAACGTCGGTATGTCACGCCAGTTCTGTGTTGTATTATAAAACTGCTGTATGGCGCAGAAATCACATGCGTAGGTACATCCCCGGGCAGCATCGATAAGGCCTATGGGAAAATAGTTTCGATTGCCGAAAATTGTCCTGTCGGCCATTACGTCGTTGATGACGGGCCGCGCGGCGTTTTTATAAACCCGTTTCATGTCGCCGTTTCTGAAATCATCGATAAGTGCCGGCCACAGGCCTTCGGCTTCCCCGATAACGATCGATTCGGCATACTGAACCGCTTCTTCCGGTACGAGGGTCGGATGAAAGCCGCCCATGACAACGGGAACGCCTCTGCGGCGGTATTCGCTTGCAATCTGATATGACCGCTTTGCCGTATATGTCTCAACACTGATGGCAACAATATCTGCAGGATCATCAAAGTCTATCTCTTCCATGCGGTCGTCCCGGAACGTTATCGTAATATCATCGGGGGTCAAAGCGCAGATATAGGCCGCGGAAAGCGGTTCCATCTGCCACGCCCTGAGATAGGGACGGCCGGGTACTTTGCCGACGCACGGATGGATAATAGTAAGATTCATGTTTGTTGTTGTTGTTGAATAAAATACTCTTCTGCCAGCATGCCGAACCGGTAGATATCATGGTACGTGCCTCTCCAGAAGAGTTCCTGCCGGTACGTTGCTTCCTTAACGAATTCCATGCGTGTTACTATGGAAAGCATTTGTTCGTTGTATGATGCCGTATGAAAAAAAATTTTATGGAGGTTCAGCACACCGAAAGCAAAATCCATAAGATGCAGCAGTATGCGTGTTCCAAAACCCTTATTTGTTTCTTCGGGACCGACAATTATCGACAGTTCGCCGCACCTGTTCTTTGGATGGATATAATGTATCATGCCGAGACCCGCCGGCTGTTTATTATGATCAGCATGATACATAAAGACCCGGGCCCCGGACGACAGCTCTTTGTGATACCATGACAGCAATTCTTCATGTGTCATGGGATGGTACAGAACATACAGGTTTTTATATATTTCTTCTCGATTCAGCCACTGTTGAAGATGCACAAGATCGTCTGGTTCAAAAGATCTTGGACTAAGCGGGGACATTGTGTGCTCCTGTATAGGGTGTCCGGGAGATGGAAACACCGTTATCGATTATTGCAGTTTTATTAGATTTTTCTGAGCACCAGCACGCCGGCGCACCAAGTGTTATTGTATGCCATATAAAATGAAAGAGTCGTGCTGTCAATTAAAAAACGGATAAAATGTGCCGATACGGGAATCAGTTGTTGACTGTTACGCTGAATCGATGCAAAATGCATTGATCCGACATGTTTTGTATGTGCCCGTTGGTACAATGTTAATTTCAATAAGGAGAAGCAACAATGACGCCCCAAAAAATTCTTTTGCCTGACGATGAAATCCCCCGCACCTGGTATAATATCGGTGCAGATATTCGCCTGCAGCCGCCGGTAGATGAAAACGGCAATCCCATAACACCGGATGCCCTTGCAAAAATATTTCCGATGAATTTGATTGAACAGGAGGTCTCAACCGAGCGCTGGATAAAAATTCCCGATGAGATTCTTGAAATACTCTACCGGTGGCGGCCTGCACCCCTCAGGCGTGCCGTACACCTCGAAAAACACTTAAAGACACCTGCACGCATTTACTATAAGGATGAAAGCCTCAGCCCGGCAGGCAGCCATAAACCCAATACTTCCATTGCGCAGGCCTGGTACAACAAGCAGTTCGGGATTAAGCGGATAGCCACAGAGACCGGTGCCGGACAGTGGGGCGCGGCCCTTGCCTTTGCCTGCAAGCTGCTGGGGCTTGAGTGCAAGGTGTATATGGTGAGGATCAGTTTTGACCAGAAACCGTTTCGAAGAATCATGATGAATATCTGGGACGGCATATGTGTGGCGAGCCCCAGCACCGAAACAAAAGTAGGGAGACGTATTTTATCCGAAATACCGGATACCCCCGGCAGCCTGGGAATAGCAATTGCCGAAGCTATCGAGGAGGCTGTCGAGGACAGCTCAGGCAAAACCCGCTATGCCTTGGGCAGCGTTTTGAATCATGTTATGCTTCACCAGACCATCATGGGCCTGGAAGCCAAAAAACAGCTCAAACTGGCGGGAGAAAAAAGGCCCGATATCATTATCGGCTGTGCCGGTGGCGGAAGCAACTTTGCCGGCGTAGCCTTTCCCTTTGCCTATGATAAGATCAACGGCGAGGATATTCAAATCGTGCCTGTTGAGCCGGATGCATGCCCGACCCTTACCCGCGGTCCATTCGCTTATGACTATGGAGACACGGGCAGACAGACACCGCTGCTTCCCATGTATACCCTGGGCCACGGTTTTATTCCCAGGCCGATTCATGCCGGCGGCCTGCGCTACCACGGCATGGCCCCTTTGGTAAGTCAGGGGGTGGTAGAGGGACTGTTTGAGCCGAGAACCTATAATCAGCTTCAGTGCTATGAGTCGGCGATGCTCTGGGCGCAAACCGAAGGGACCATTTGCGCGCCGGAAACAAGCCATGCTATTGCCGCTGTCATTGAGGAGGCCGAGAAGGCCCGGGAAGAGGCAAAAGAAAAGGTTATCCTTTTCTGCTACAGCGGTCACGGGCTCCTTGACCTCTCCGGGTATGAAAAGTTTCTCAATGGTGAGCTGACGAACTACTCCCTTCCGGAAGAAGATCTTCAGGTGTCTCTGGATGAACTGCGGGACCTGCCCAAGCCCGCACGGGAAAAGAGCATACAGAACGGTTAACCAGAGCGCTTGTATGGGGAAACAAAGTGCATTACCCTATGGAGGGAACACACGTTTGCAGGAGCCCGCTGTTTCACTGGACAGCCTGAAGGATAAAAAGGTAGGGGTTGTGCTGTCTTCCGGATTCTTCGGTTTCTTTGCCCATGCAGGATGCCTGCAGGCCCTGGAGGACCGGGGGATCTCCGTGTCGGGATATGCCGGCAGCAGCGCGGGAGCTATTGTGGCGGCTTTTGCCGCGTCCGGCATGACGGCCGGGGATATTAAAACGGTCATTACAGGGTTAACAAAAGAAGCGTTCTGGGACCCTGAACACCCCCTTTTGACCATCATGGCAGTGCTTCGTCTTTTCAGGGGCTGGCACGGACGCCTCAGAGGGGACAAGTTCAGGAGGCTTCTCGAGTGCATACTGCCTGTTACAACATTTGAAGAGCTCACCATACCCTGCGTTATTGCCGGAACAAACCTGACCCGAAAGAAAAAACAAATTTTTACAGCAGGAAGCCTTGCCGATGCGGTGCAGGCCTCGTGCACGGTCCCCTGGCTGTTTAAGTTCAAAAGGCTTGATGAGGCTCTTTTTATTGACGGCGGCCTCGTCGACAAGGCGCCGGTCGAGGCCATGGCGCATGCCGTCAGGCCGGATGTGATTATCGTTCACTATCTTTTTTCCCGTAATCTTACAGACAGCGACGATGCATTTTTAACACAGAAATTTTCTCCCCACAAAGCATTTACCCTTTCCGTTGACATCGCCCGCCACGAGCACTACCGTGCTCAAAAAAGACTTGTTCGGCAGCAGGGAATCGAGGTCATAGAGCTTTCGGTTCCCGATCTTCCCCGGGTTGCGCCCGACAGCCTGGAAAAAGGGGAAGATGCTTTTGCCCGGGCCTACAGCTACGCACACGATTATTTTTCTTCGTGACGGCGGTCTCGTTTTCCGCCCCCTGTTGTCTCAGAAGGCAGGCAAAAGCTGCAATACCAGCCGCAATTTATCATCTTGACTAAATACACGGAAGGGGATAAAAAGAAAACCTGACGTTCGAAGACGCCGCATTGTGTATGCATGTTCAGTACAACCCGCTGATAGGAAAAGGTGGAAGCGAAGATGAAAGAAATTCTAAAGGAGATCGTTGAACGCACATATTCCGCATGCAGAGAGGAAGGAATGTTCACTACTCCCGGCATGCCTGATTTTGTCGTAGAAGTTCCGCGCAATAAATCGCATGGTGATCTGGCCGTTAATCTTGCCATGGTACTGGCAAAATCGGAGAAGCGGCCCCCCAGGGAAATCGCCCTGGCACTCCTGGACAATATTAAGGACGATACCGGCGTGATCGAAAAGATGGAAATAGCGGGCCCGGGTTTCATTAATTTCTATTTAAAAGAGACCGTCTGGCACACTGTTCTTAAACGTATTGAAGAAGAGGCTGATCGGTTCGGGTCCTGCACCATGGGCAATGGTACGAAAATAATGATTGAATTTGTCAGCGCAAATCCTACCGGGCCCCTGCATATCGGCCATGGCCGGGGTGCTGCCGTGGGTGATGCAGTTGCCAACATTCTGGCATTTGCCGGGTATGAGGTAGAGCGGGAGTATTATATTAACGATGTCGGTGTCCAGATGCAGAATCTCGGAAAGTCGGTGTTTCTGCGCTATTGTGAACTGTTAAAAAAGGAGGTCCCCTTCCCGGACGGCCTGTACAGGGGAAGCTATATATACGGGATTGCAAAAGAAATGATTCTTAAGCACGGCGGCACACTCCTGGAAACACCGGAGCAGGAAGCGGTTGGGCTGTGTACGGCTTTTGCTTCACGCCGGATCCTGAAAGATATCCAGAATGATCTGGAATTGTTCGGCGTGCATTTTGACACCTGGTTTTCTGAAAAGGCACTTTTCGACAGCAACGACGTTCAGGCCTCAATCGCCTATTTCAAGGACCGCGGTCTCGCCTATGAGAAGGACGGAGCACTGTGGTTTAAGGCCTCGGAATACGGCGACGAAAAAGATCGCGTGATGATAAAGGAAGACGGTAATACGACCTATTTCACCTCGGATATTGCCTATCATCAGAACAAGTTCAAACGGGGCTTTAACCATGTTGTGGATATCTGGGGGGCCGACCACCACGGCTATATACCCCGTGTCAGGTCGTTTCTTTCCGCGCTGGACATTAACCAGGATGCCTTTCATGTCATTCTGGTACAGATGGTAAACCTGCTTCGTGACGGCAAACCGGTTGCCATGTCGACCCGCGCGGGGGAATTCGTTACGCTGCGGGAAGTTATTGATGAGGTCGGCACCGACGCTGCTCGGTTCATCTTCCTCACCCGGCGCTCGGACGCCCAGCTTGACTTTGATCTTGACGTTGCTAAAAAACAGAATGATGAGAACCCTGTATATTATGTGCAGTATGCACATGCCCGCATTTGCAGTATTATCTCTTTTGCAGAAGAAAAAGATTTTGCCGTGCCCTCCTTTGACGATATCGATACAGCCCTTCTGTGCGAGCTGGAAGAAATCGACCTGGTAAAAAAGCTCTCGCACTTTCCTGAAGTAATCGAGGGCAGCGCCCGGTCCTATGAACCGCACCGTATAGCCGCTTATCTCCAGGAACTGGTAGCCCAGTTTCACAGTTACTATAATAAACACAGAGTCATAACGGATAACAGGGACCTGAGCACCGCCCGACTTTTTCTTATGAGCGGCATTAAACGTGTGCTTAATAACGGGCTTTCTCTTTTAGGTGTCTATGCGCCCACTAAAATGTAGATTCCCTGCCCATGGCACAGAAGAAATCAAAAAAGAAGAAGCAAAGCTCCGGCAGTGTGAAACGGGCCGTCATACTTACGTTCGGCTCTGCGGCCGCAATCGGAGCGTTTTTTTTCGCAGGATATGCGGTGGACTATTTTACCGCAAAAACCGGCAGGCCGCCTGCATCGCAGTCACGTTTTTTTAACACCCCTGAAAAGCGCACAGCCGACACCGGTAAGCTGCGCAAAAACAAAGCGCTGCGCTTTTTTTCCGACCTTGTCCTGAAAAAGCGGCAACAACATCAGCATGACGGCGCAGGCAGCGCTGCTCCGGCGAAGCGGCAGGACCCGCAACGGGTAACGCCCCCGGTTGCCGACAGGGCGTCCGAAACGTCCGGTACAAAAACAAAAGAAAAACCGGATGTCGTGCCGGAGCATGTGTCCTATACCATTCAGCTCGGCGCATTCCTTGAATCGGAACGTGCCAGATCATTTTGTGAAAACCTTGCAGAAAAAGGGTATGAGCCGTATATCATGGAAGTAAACACGCCGACCCGGGGCACCATGTATCGTGTTCGGGTGGGAGCGTTCCGCAGGATAGAAGAGGCCCAGATAACGGCAAAGCAGATAGAGAAGAACGAAAAAATCACCGTCATGATAACGTCCCGGTAGGTCGGAGTGATGTGCAATCACGCATGGGTGACTTCCTGGAATCCGTCGCATTTTTAAACAGCTCGGCGGTGCATTCCTGGAAGCTTGCTCGTCGTTATTGCCGGAAGCGGGAATCCATGGATCGTCCGGTACCCGATAACGGTACTGCGGGGCGGTTCATCGGCGGTGCATGCATCCACAGGGAGGTCAACCTATGGCAGATTACGGCATGGTTTTTATGACGGCTTCATCCCGCCGGGAAGCAGAGACAATTGCGCGCCACCTGGTAGAGCAGCGTCTGGCAGCATGCGCACAGGTCGTCTCGGACATACGGTCCTTTTACTGGTGGGAAGGAGAGATCTGTGATAATCCCGAGGTCCTTTTTATGGCAAAGACAACGGCTGACCTGTTCCCGGAGCTTGCAGCAGCAGTGAAAAGGCTCCACAGCTATAAGGTCCCGGAGGTCGTTTTTGTCCCCATTCAGGACGCCACTCATGCATATCTGGACTGGATCGGTGCAGTAACAAAGCAGTAGTTAATTTTCTTGACAAAGAAAATGATGAATGATATCTGATTTCTTTGTACTTTGTTCAAAAATATAAATATTTATTATGTCAAAATGGCATAGCTTATTGCACCGAATGCGTTTTTTGCCAAATTGACACATTTTCTCGCGGCAATAGACGGGGCATAAAAATCAGGCAGTCTAACATGTTGAATTAGCTTTAAAATAATAGATTGTCACAAAGGTTTTTTTTGGCATGTATTATGCCACTTCTTGTAGACATTTACGAAAAAGAGCATGAAGGGTTTTAAAAACTTTTTACTTAACCCCTGGAAGAAAGGAGACACACATGAGTTTGCAGGCAGATATGACGATACCGATTGATTTCGGGCTTAGTGATGAACGTAAGATGATGATCGATATGCTGAAGAAGTTTAAGGAAAAGGAATGTCCCAAGTTGAAAATCGGCGAATGGGATGAAGAACAGCATTTTCCCGTTGATGTATGGAAAAAGCTTGGTGATGAGGGCATTCTGGGTGCGTGCTTTCCCGAGGAGTACGGCGGAACAGGCGGTAACATTGTTGATGAGACGCTGATTACCGAGGAGCTGTCAAACAGCTTTTCAGCTATGGGGCTTGCCTATCTGACCGGCGTGTGCTTCGGCGGCATGTCCATTCTTCATTACGGAACAGACGAGCAGAAACAGAAATACCTGCCGCCCCTTATTGCAGGTGATACCAACTTCTGCCTGTCTCTTACCGAGCCCGGCGGCGGGACCGACATCCTCGGCGCCCTGAAGTCACGTGCAGTCGAGCAGCCTGACGGAACCTTTGTCTGCAACGGCGCCAAGATTTATACCACCGGCCTGCATGTTGCCGACACCATCGTTCTCATCGTAAGAACCGACGATGTGCCTGAAAAGCCGGCACGCGGCCTTACCATTTTTCTTGTTGACCGTGACAACCCCGGCAAACAGGACACCGACGGCAGACTCTTAAACCAGAAGTTCTGTGACGGCATCACCTATCATAAAATTCTCAAACTCGGAAGCCATATTCTTGCTTCTTTTGAAGTTGCCTACGAAGACACCAAGCTTACCAGTGATCAGATACTGGGCGACCGCGGAAAGGGTTGGTACAATCTGCTGGCAACCCTCAACAATGAGCGTATTATTTGTGCTGCAATAACACTCGGCCTTGCACAGGGCTGTCTTGAAGAGGCAAACCAGTATGCCATAGAGCGTGAAGCATTCGGTAAGCCCATCGGCCAGTTCCAGGCAATTCAGCACCAGCTGGCAGACATGGCAACCGAGATCGAGCTTACTCGTCTGATAACCTACAAGGCTGCATGGCTCCAGGCAAACAACCCCACGGATCCCAGTCTCGGCGTTATCGCAAGCATGGCAAAGATGTACTCATCAGACGCGGCATTCCGGTGCACCGACCGCGCCATGAGAATTCTTGCGGGTGCGGGATTTACCATGGAATATCATATCCAGCGCTATTACCGCGACGTTCGTCAGCTCGTTTTTGCTCCTATTACCAATGAAATGTGCAAAAACTACATCGGCCAGGTTATGCTCGGACAGAAAAAGTCCTATTAATTGTGATAACAAGCGTTCAGGTCTCCCGCTCTTTCTGAGCGGGAGACCGCTTTTTTAATGAGTGTTTGCTATCCCGCAGTTTTCCATTCTGTTTGCAACAGGGTGAAAGAGATCCTACCTGTACACTGTTAGTAAATGAATCATGCCGAACAATTTACCGTAAGCAGAATGGATGAAATGATACCTTTTAACCACGATCTACTGGGGAGGTTAAACCATGGAAAAAAAGTTTGACACAAATTTAATAACCAATTTCGGCCCCGACAAGATGCTGCCTGATTTGAAGTTTGCTGATATGGCGTCCGGATTTGATTGCGGCGGCGGAACATACACGGTAACCAAGGATGAGGTAGAAAAATTTGCAAAGCTGATGGGTGACCCCAACACGGGTGAACAGAACGTCCCCGTCGGCATGATTTACATATTCGGTCTGAGGATCTGCTGGGACCGAAAAGTTTTTATCGACCAGGCCGTGCGCGCGGGCGATAAGATTACGTTTTACAAGCCGGCAAAAGTCGGCGATACCATAACCACCAAGCTTTCAATTGCCGACAAAAAAGAAGTCACGAAGGAAAGGGACGGCAAGGTTAAAGTCACGAAGTTCCTGTATATTAATATGGAAACACTCAACCAGGACGGCGACAAGATAACTGATATCCTGATGAGCTTCATGCTGCCTAAAACCATGCAGTAAACCTTTTGTAAAAAGGAGGAATAAAAATGGCTGATTATAATGCTGGTGATGTGCTAGTGTCAAAAAGCATTTCGGTTACCCAGGACCTTATCAACGAGTATGCAAACATCTGCGGCGACTACAATACCCTGCACGTAGATGTGGAAGGGATGAAGGATCACCCGATTTTCGGCGGGACCATCGCCCACGGCACCATCAACGTGGAACCCGTTCTCCAGGCTGTCTGTGCCGTCCAGGCAACAACCTGGCCGAAAGAGGGGACCGTCATCGACCTGCAGTTCAGGGCGCCGGTAAAGCCCGGCATGACCATTTCGAGCAGCCTGAGCGTAAAAGAAAAGCAGGGTGACGTCCTGGTGTGTGATATGCAGATAGTGGACCAGGACGGTAATACCTGTGTGCGCGGCAGTGCCTCAATACCGCAGTAGCAGGGCTGCAGCGAATACCGGAGATTACCTATACAGCAATGACTCAAAGCCGGGACCTATTTTTCTTGGGTTCCGGTTTTGAACACTTATACCAACACAGTGTTAACCGTACTTATTATTGCATGTGGAGGAGCTTAGATGAAAATAAGTAAAGAAACCAAGATTGATCTGTACACGCGCATGGTTCGCGTCAGAACCTTTGAAGACGACACGACAAAGATTTTTGCCGGCGGCGAAATGCCCGGCTTCCTGCACCTGTCACAGGGAGAGGATGCTGTTGCCGTCGGGGCGTGCGCAAACCTTTCAAATGAAGATGCTATTTTCACCACCCACCGCGGCCACGGATGTATTATTGCCAAGGGAGCAGATTTGAAGCCCATGATGGCAGAGCTGTTCGGCCGCATCGACGGCTGCTGCAAGGGCCGGGCCGGCTCGATGCATTTTGCCGATGTGGAGACGGGATGCATGGGGTCAAACGGTATTGTGGGAGAGGGAATGCGCATTGCGCTGGGCACCGCTTTTGCCCAGAAGTACAACAAGACGAAGAACGTCACCGCCGTGTTTTTCGGCGAGGGCGCAACCGGAACCGGTGCGTTTCATGAGGCATTCAACATGGCCGGCACCCTGAAGCTTCCCCTGATCTTTGTGTGCAGCATCAACCTGTACGCGCAGATGACCCCCAAGACGGACCACATCGCCATTGACAATGTTGCCGACCGGGCTGCCGGCTACGGCGCCCCGGGCGTTACCTTCGACGGCAACGACGTCGAAATGGTATACGCTGAAATGGCCAAGGCGGTAAAGCACTGCCAGGCCGGTAAGGGCCCGTACCTGCTGGAGTGCAAGACCTATCGCCATCACGGCCACTTTGAGGGCGATCCCTGCAACTACCGCCCCGAGGGCGAGCTTGAAAATTGGCAGAAAAAGGACCCCATCGTGCTGTATGAGAAGAAGCTGAAAAAGGAAGGCGTGCTGGATGACAAGAAGATCAAGGCCGTACAGGACCAGATTCGCAAAGAGGTTGACGAGGCAGTTGATTTCGCGCGCCAGAGCCCGCAGCCCGATGTGGAGGAGCTGTATAAAGATATTCTGGCCTGATCAGGCTGATGTGTGTTGTGATAATTCAATGAATGATTGGAAATAATTTTACTGGAGGACATATAGATGGCGAAACCAATTAAATTTCAGTGGGCGATAAATCACGGTATTGGAGAAGAGATGCGCAGGGACCCCAATGTGTTTATAATCGGCGAAGACGTGGGAAAGCCCGGCGGACCTTTCGGCGTGACCCGGGGCCTGATCGATGAGTTCGGGGCGGAACGCTGCGTTGACACTCCCATCAGCGAGGGAGCCATCGTAGGACTGTGCTGCGGCGCTGCAGCGGCAGGACTGCGCCCGGTTGCTGAGATAATGTTTATGAATTTTATTACCCTGTGTGTTGAAGAATTCTACAACCAGGCATCAAAGATGCGCTGGATGTTCGGCGGGCAGGTAAAGCAGCCCATGGTTGTCCGTGCCATGACTGCGGGCGGATTCGGCGCCGGTCCCCATCATTCTTCGTCACTTGAAGGGTGGTTTGCAAGCATGCCCGGTATGAAAGTGGTCTTGCCCAGCAACCCGGCAAACGCAAAAGGCCTGATGAAATCGGCAATCCGGGACGACAATCCGGTCCTGTATGTAGAGCCGCTTTCATCCTACGGACTGAAAATGGAAATCCCGGAAGGTGATGATGTCCTCACGCCCATCGGCAAGGCCGAGGTGGTGCAGGAGGGCAGCGACGTGACCGTCGTTTCCATCGGGCGGATGCGCCAGCATGCGGAAAAGGCCGCAGCCAAGCTGAAAGAAGAAGGCCTGAATGTTGAGCTGCTCGACCTGCTGACCGTCAACCCCCTTGACATGGAAAGCATTTATGCATCGGTCAAAAAGACAAACCGCCTTGCCATCATCCACGAAGCGAAAAAGACCATGGGCGTCGGTGCTGAAATTGCCGCCGCAGTCCAGGACGAGGTGTTTGACTGGCTTGACGCTCCTGTTGCACGTGTTGCCGCACCCTTTACCCACATTGCGTTTCAGCCCGCGCTTGAGAAACACTATCTGCCTGATGCAGAGAAGCTGATCGAAGCAGTAAAGAAGCTGGTGGGTTAATTGACGGGGTAATGCTCTCTGTGAATGTGACGTAAAAAACGAAAGGAGTTTATATGGCAACAAATGTAACGATGCCCAAACTTGGCCTCACCATGGAGACGGGCAAGATCGTCGAATGGAAGATCGCGGAAGGCGGGGAAGTCAAGGAGGGCGAGATCCTTCTTATTGTTGAAACCGAAAAAATAACCTATGAGGTCGAAGCACCGGGAAGCGGCCTGCTGCATATTATTGTGCCCCAGGACGGTGAGGTGCCTGTTGCCGACCTGATCGGTATCATTGCGGCAGATAAGGGCGAATATGACAGCGTTGCAGCAGGCGGCGCACCAGCAGCCCCTGCAGCGGCTCCGGCAGAGGTCCCTGCAGCAGCACCTGCGCCGGCCGCAGAAGCAGCCCCTGCAGCCCCTGCACCGGCACGCGCGCCGGGCGAACGTGTCAAGAGTTCCCCGCTCGCCCGAAAGCTTGCCGCAGCGGCAGACATTGATATCAGCTTGATTGCAGGGACCGGCCCTGACGGACGTATCATTAAAAAAGATGTTGAAGCCTACCTTGCTGCAAACAAGGTGCGAATTACGCCCGTTGCCAAAAAGATTGCCGATGCCAACAATATCGACCTTTCCCAGCTGACCGGTACCGGTCCCAACGGGAAAATTACCAAGGAAGATGTGGAGCAGTTTATGGCGGCCCGGAAAGCAGCCACCGCTGCACCGGCGGCAGAGAAGAAAGCTGCCGCTGCCGAGGTTCCCGGCATGGGAGAAAACGACCGGCTGGAGAAGCTCACCGGCATGCGCAAGGTTATTGCCCGAAAGATGCTCCAGAGCTGCACCGAGGCTGCAATGGCCTATATGGTCTATGAAATCGACGCCACCGCAATCCAGAACTTCCGCCAGAAGCTGCTCAAGACGGCGGAGAAAAAGCACGGCCTGCGGGTTACCATCACCGACTTTATGCTCAAGATTACCGCAGCGGCCATCCGTCAGCATCCGGTCATCAATACCCGCTGGGCAGAAGGACAGGGCATTATCTATCAGGATGATATAAACGTGGGTATGGCGATGGCCATTAAGGCCGGTCTGGTTGTGCCGGTTATCCGTACCACCGACAAAAAATCAATCATTGAGATCGCCAAAGACCGTGTAGATCTTATTGACAAGGGCCGCAACGGCAAACTGGGTCCCGATCAGATGACCGGCGGCACCTTTACGCTGTCAGCCATGGGAATGTTCGGTACCGACACGTTTACTGCCATCATCAACCAGCCTGAAAATGCAATACTCGGTGTCGGCACCATCAAGGACCGCGCCGTCGTTGTCGACAAACAGATCGTAATCAGACCAATGATGAATCTGGCCCTGACGTATGACCACCGCACCATCGACGGTGCCGCTGCAGGACAGTTCATGCAAACATTGAAGGAGTATATGGAAGATCCAATGATGATTCTGGCATGATGAACGAAGCGGACCTGAGATAAGGAAGCGCGGGATAACCCGTACGGTAGTATGCTAATTAAAACGAATGAAATACTGGAAAGAGGAGTGTAAGTTATGGCAACAAACGTAACCATGCCCAAGCTTGGACTTACCATGGAAACCGGCAAGATTGTTGAGTGGAAAGTGGCCGAGGGCGGCGAAGTAAAAGAGGGGGAAATCCTTCTGATTGTTGAAACCGAGAAGATCACCTATGAAGTTGAGGCTCCGGCATCCGGGCTGCTTCATATCATTGTACCACAAGACGGCGAAGTGCCCGTAGCAGAGCTGATCGGTGTTATAGCGACAGACAAGGCGGAGCTCGACAGTGTCGCGGCAGGCGCAGCAGCACCGGCGGCCCCGGCAGCCGCACCCGCTCCCGAAGCGGCCGCCCCTGCAGCAGGCGCCGAAGCTGCCCCTGCGGCAGCAGCTCCCGCAGGTGATGTGAGCGTCGTTGTCATCGGCGGCGGTCCCGGCGGATATCCCGCTGCCATCAGAGCTGCACAGCTCGGCGCAAAAGTAACCATTATTGAAAAAGACGAGTTCGGCGGAACATGCCTCAACCGTGGCTGCATTCCCACCAAGGCGCTGCTTCAGTCTGCCGGTATGTACAAGGGCACAAAAGAGGCGGAGCTGTTCGGTGTCAAGGCCGGTGACGTACAGCTTGACTTCAGCACAGTCATGAGCCGTAAAAACACGGTAGTAAAGCAGCTGGTCGGCGGTCTCGGGGGAATTTTGAAAAGTCACGGCATGAACATTATTAAGGGTACCGGACAGATCATAGCCGCCAACAAGGTTAAAGTCGTCGAATCAGGTGAAGAGATCACATGCGATAAAATCATTATCGCGACGGGATCCGTACCCAGCCGTGTTCCCATTGACGGTATTGACCTGGCTATTACGTCCGACGAGGCACTGAATCTTGACAAACTTCCGGGAAGCATCCTCATCATCGGGGGCGGTGTGATCGGAATGGAGTTTGCCCAGATCATGAACCAGATGGACGTTGCCGTAACGGTGGTTGAAATGCTGCCCCAGATTCTGCCTACCGAAGACCCTGAGATAGCAAACGGCTTTGCCGCAATGGCCCGGAAGGACGGCATTGAAATCAACACAAACACTACCGTCGGCAAGATCGAGGCGAAAGGCGATAAGAAAGTTGTGTCCTTCGGTGACCAGCAGAAAGAGGTTGATATGGTACTGGTTGCCGTGGGCCGTTCACCGTTCACCGAGGGACTCGGTCTGGATAAGGCCGGTGTTGCCGTGGAAAAGGGCTTTGTCAAGGTCAACGAATACCTTGAAACCAGCGTAAAGGGCATTTACGCTATCGGTGACGCTATCGGCAACTATATGCTGGCGCATGTGGCAACCGCAGAAGGCGAAACCGCCGCACTGAATGTGCTTGGGAGCCAGAAACGTATGGACTACCGCTCAGTGCCGCGGGCGGTGTATACAACCCCCGAGGTCGCAAGCGTTGGTATGACCGAAAAAGAAGCAAAAGAGAAATACGGTGATATTGAGATAGGTCGTTTCCCCTTTGTGGGCTGCGGCAAGGCTCTTGTGATTAATGAAACAGGCGGGCTGGTGAAAATTATTGCCGACAAGAAATTCGGTGAAGTCCTGGGCGTGGCCATTCTGGGCCCCCACGCAACGGACCTGATCAACGAGGCGGCCCTTGCAATCCAGATGGAAGCAACCTTTGAGGAGATGGCACATACCATTCATGCCCATCCGACCATTGCAGAAAGCATCATGGAAGCCGCCCTCGATGTAGACGCCAAGGCAATCCACATGCCGAAAAAGAGAAAATAGCGTTATTTTTTTTACGGTAAAAAGGCTGGCCGGACTTCCGGGCAGCCTTTTTTATTGACAGGTTCACCTTGACAGCCTTTGCAGCCTGGCCTATAGTGATCAGTTGTTTCTATGCATGAGAGAAATGATCAGTAAGAGCATCATATGAAAATCATCAGTGCACAAACCGCCGGATTCTGTATGGGGGTGCGACGGGCCGTTGATCTTGCCGTTGACAAGTCAAACCTGCCTGGTAAAAAAATACTGACCCTCGGTCCCCTTATTCATAATACCCAGACCGTGGAGATGCTGAAGGAACGTGGTGTGGAGGTCCTCGATGAAGACCGGCCTCCTTCTCCTGATGCGCACATTCTCATTCGAGCACACGGGATTCCTCCGGACAAGGAACATTTTTATACGCAGCGGGGGCATACCATCATTGACGGAACCTGCCCAAAAGTAAAGACCGTCCACCGCGTAATAGAGAAATACCGCGACCAGGGATTTCACATTATCATAGCCGGAGACGAAGGGCATGCAGAAGTGGTTGCGCTGCAGGGCTATGCGGGCACGGCAGGGCATCTTATTCAGTCTCCTGCTGATGTCGACGCCCTTCCCCTGTTTGATAAGGTATGCCTGGTGTCCCAGACTACCTTTGACCGGCGCACGTTCGATGAGATCGCCGACCGAATAAAATCGAAATATCTTAACGCGCGAGTCGCTGTAAAAAAGACCATTTGCTCCGCAACCGACCGCAGGCAGGAAGAGACCAGGGAACTCGCAAAAAGAGTCGACGCCATGATAGTGGTCGGCAGCAAGCACAGCGCAAACACCCTGCGCCTCGCACGAATATCCGCCAAGTACGCACCCCACACCCAGCATGTGGAAACAGAGAATGAAATCGACTGGGAACCACTTGTCGGATGCAAAACCGTGGGTATTACGGCAGGGGCATCCACACCGCACTGGATGATACGGCGTGTTAGGGACCATATCAACTTCCTCGCCCGAAAAAACAGAAAGGGAATTTCAAACGTATTTTGGCAGGTTATTAATGTGATGGCCCATCTTAATATTTTTGTGGCCTGCGGTGCCGTGGCACTGTATTACGCATCATGCTACATGCAGGGATTCCCTTTTACTGAAACAGGTGCCGTTCTTGCTTTTTTATATATTTTGTCCATGTATTTATGGAACAGTCTAACCAGCATTGATTTAACGCAGCATCTCGGCATGAGCCGGTACCGGTTCTATAACGCCCACAAACGGGGGCTTTTTGTGCTGGTGATTTTTTCTGTCTGCTTTCTCCTGGGGATAAGTTATGTCAGGAGCATAGAACTTTTTTATCTCATGCTCATACCAACCATTGCGGGAACCGTATACCACTTTACCATTGTGCCGAAGTCGCTGCGGCGGTATTTTACCTACAGCAACCTTCAAGACATTCCGACCTCGCGTGACCTGTTTGTGGCGCTCGCCTGGTCGGTGCTCATAACCCTCATCCCCCACGCCATACTTCCCCGGTTCGCATTGACACCGACGACATTACTTTTCTTCTTCTGGACGTTTTATCTTGCCTATATGCGGTCCCTTATCTTTGATTTGAAGGATATTGAAGGCGACAGGATCATGGGCAGGGAAACGCTGGTCACGGTGATAGGCGAAATACGCGTGAGAAAGACCATGCATGTGGCATTGTGGGTTGCGGGCATCGGTCTTGTCTGTTTTTCAGCTCTTTCACTGACGACCGATTACCCCTGGCCGGATACGCATACGGGCACATTCCTTTTTCAGATTCCCGTTATTGTCTACCTGTGGCTGTTTATGCAATGGAATCAAAAGATTACGTCGAGTCACGAAAGCCTGTTTAATATTTTTGCCGACGGGCAATTCTTTATCGCCGGTCTTGGCGCGTGGGTTGCCTGTGCTGCTGGATTTTAGCATCGTGTTTCGGAAATACATGTGCTGAATAATATATGAACAGCAGTTATGGTTATGCTTTCAATAACGGCAAAAGGATTCAAGGATTCCAGAGGCCGAGGATTCGAGTGATTTTATAAGGCAGTAAAGAACCTCTCAAACTCCTATAGATCATCTCTGTGTCCTGTTTTTAATTTTTTCACTTGGATCCTTGAATCCCAGGCCCCTCGGACCCTTCTCTACAAGCTGCTTATCCGACAATGTACATTACGAATTTTCAGTACTTATTACAGGTATGCATAAAACACCATACTAGTACTTGGAGATGAATTCCAGGACCGTTTTGTCGAAATTCCGCTTTTGTTCATCAAATGCACCATGCCCGGCCCCCGCAAGCAGTTTAAGGCGGGCATGCGGGAGGATATGTCCGGCTTCATAAAAGGTTGCAGCAGGAAAAAGCCTGTCATCTGTTCCGCCGATTATGAGGGTGGGAGCCGTGATCATATTCAGAACATCGGTTGTGTTATGAAGCATTGAAGAGCGTACCGACGTAATAAAATTAGCGGGATTGAACGGCGTATGGTTAAGCGATCTGTTAAGCAAGGGAAGCGCCCATTCGTGTATGTCTTCGTTCAGTCCGGCATGCATCAGCGATGCAAGGTCAAGGTATAGCTGCCTCCACTCCCCCTTTTCCGCCAGCGCTATCCAGTGTTTCATATGCTCAATCTGTGGGGGATGGATTCTGTGCGCTGAAACAGCGAGTATCAATGATTTGACGAGGCTGGGATGATCTATGGCAACATACTGGGCGATAAGGCCACCCAGGGAAAATCCCATAACAATGCATTTACCCAGACATTTATGCAAGACCGCGGCGCAGTCCGACGCCATGTCCCGTGTAGTATAATCGCGGGGTAAAACATTTTTGCGGCCCAGTATATAGACGGAATGATTACGGCGTGAAAACCGTTTCAGCCACCTGGTACACCAGCCGGCCCTGGTAATGTCTTCCAGCGTTTCACGAATATGGGGAAGGATGACAATAATGTCCGGGCCGTTTTCAACGCAGACATAGGGAAACTCATCGAGCAGATAGCCTGAATGTATGTCCGGGGCGCGCATTTTCTCTCATCTACACATCTGTTCATCACACAAGCATCGTGATAAAAAAAAGCATATTCCATGGGGAATATGCTTTATGAAGCAGCAAAAAATGTTTGTTATTTCATATCGATTTTTATACCGAACATCGATTCAAGATCTTTGTCCGAGACCCTGGTCGTATGGGGAGAAAAAACAGCTTTTTCTATGGAAATGCCTTCTTTGCTGAGCGTATCGCGCATTTCTTCAAAATATTCCCTGTCGATATAAAACAGACCGAAATCAAAAAAGTTATAGATTATCGTAATCATCTCCAGGGCCTGATAAATTTCAGCGGCATTGGAAAAGAAGCCTTCCGATAGAATAAAATCCCACAGCACACGTTTTGCAATAATAATCCCGAAGTTTATTTCATCCAGAGGGATATTTTCTTGATACCGTTCTTTTCCAATCCGGGAAAAGTATGATTTGATCTCATCATGTGCCGCACCCTGTTCAATCCATTTGACGAGATTCTCAAAAAAACGTCTGTTTCTTCTGTGCAGTTCATCATCAGAGAGTTTCTGATAAGATTTCATAGGGGCAGCTTTTTTCACCTGACTTGTCCATTGTGTGCACAATTTATCCGTGTTTGAGCTTATGAGATTGATTAATTTGTTTGATACCATGTTCTCCTCCTGATCTGGTTTTCCTGGCAGCGTTGCAAAGCGCGATTTTACACCCCCGCTTCTCAGCGGAAACAGCTACCTATTATAGTGTTTTTGTAATATATCTCAAGAAAAATATTCGAGATGTGGGGTTGACTGTTTGAGGATATGATACAATCCGGCAGCGTTGCTGCTCGGTTCGCAACGCCAAACGGGCCCTTTTTATTCGCGGCAGTGCATGGGAGGTAATGGTACCGCCTAGGTATCTAACACGTGAACCTTTTTCTTCTGCTGTTTAGGCGCACAGAAAAAACACCATTCTGAACACCCTTTTCAGTGCAATTTTCACCGTACGGGTGTCAAGGTTCCTGGAGGGTGATGATTTTTCCATTAATCATTAAATCCAAGCGCCTCAATTACTCTGTCGAACTCCTTGAAATCGTCAGAGTCGATGTCTATGAGTTCAAAACCAGTGTCGTAGAAGTCGGTATTTATACTTTTGTCGGTCCATTTGCTCTTTGCATCAAAATGAAGAAATTGTTTGTTGCTCAGGTCGGTCTGCAGGAGCATTTTCATATGAAAAACTTTTCCTATTTCTATGGGTTCCTCGCTCATGACCATTATCCCCCGGGTTGTTATATCCACCAGAAAGCCCACAAGATTGTCCGTATCCCTGTCCACTATTTTGAGGTAATAGATGAGGTGGCGTCTTTTAAGACTTCTTTGTTCTGCCATTGCGTTATCCCCCACAGTTGATAGTAGTTTTTTCTGTTGGTGCGCCCTGGTTTTGGGTTTATCTTTTTTTATTTATAACATAAAAACTCTGCTTTTTGAAATAATTAAGAATTATTCATTGCAATAAATTTTTGCGCATGTAAAATAGTATACTTGTGCCTGATAGTGACATGCCGCTACCTGGTCCCGGTATGTTTTATAGGAACCCTTTTATGATTTACGGGGTAGTGCAGTAACGGCAATGCTCACACCCATGTCGCGTACTTCCAATGAAAGCAATAACGACTGATAATCTTACAAAAAAATTCGACAGGCTGGTTGCCGTGAATCGGGTTTCCTTCGAGGTGGCGCAGGGGGAGATTTTCGGCCTTTTGGGGCCCAATGGTGCCGGCAAAACAACGATTATAAAGATGTTGTCGACCCTTATAGCCCCTACGGAGGGCAGTGCCTTTGTCTGGGGCCGTAATATCTTTGAGGATCAGGACGGGGTTCGTCGTTCCATCGGCATGGTTTTTCAGGACCCGGCAGTAGATGATCGTCTCACCGGGCTGGAGAACCTTGATTTTCATGCCCGAATGTACGGCATGAAAAAAGATATACGCAAACAAAGAATTGATGAAGTCCTGCGACTTGTCGGGCTTGAAGAAAAAGCAGGCGTATTTCTTAAAAACTATTCAGGCGGAATGAAGCGGCGCCTGGAAATAGCACGTGGTCTTATGCACTATCCCAAAGTGCTTTTTCTCGATGAGCCCACCCTCGGTCTCGATC
>Ga0272442_10001006_pt1 | contig 43681 bp, 22 predicted proteins | sample SSMForm2O_FD_200262 | JGI IMG/M metagenome (GOLD analysis project Ga0272442, IMG submission 200262) | Marine sediment archaeal communities from Little Sippewissett salt marsh, Falmouth, MA, United States - SSM-Form-2O | ecosystem: Environmental > Aquatic > Marine > Wetlands > Sediment ...
GTCCCACAATACGATACATTCTATCAACGCTGACCACCAATGCAAGAAACTTTCGCCTGTAAATCCTGATTTATCAGCTATTTAGATCTCTCTTCAGAGACCTGAAGCTTTTGGCAGTGGCGTCAATAGGGGCAGTTCTCGCGAGAAGAACAGAAAGGTGCAGACAGGATCATGAAGGACAACCTCAAACTCGGATTCATCGGCGCGGGATTCATCGCCCACTTCCACGCGCGCGCGCTGCAGAACGTCCGTGGCGCGGAGCTGGCCGGGGTGTTCGCGCTGAAGGGCTCGGAGGAACTCAGCAGCCTCGCGAGGGAGACCGGCATCGGCGAGTGCGCGGTCTGCTCGGACATAGCGGAGCTGTGCGCCTGCTGTGACGCGGTCGCAGTGCTGGCGCCCAACCCGGTGCGCCTCGAGATCGTCGAGCAGATATCGGAGGCGGTCAAGGCCGGGGCCGAGCTCAAGGGCCTGATCTCCGAGAAGCCCCTGGGCCGCACCGTGGCCGAGGCCCGCAGGCTGGTGGAACTGGCCGCGGGTACCGGCCTGCCCACCGCGTACTTCGAGAACCAGATACACATGAAGGCCGTCAGGAACGCCCTGCAGCAGCTGGCTCCGCAGCAGAAGGCCATGGGGCCGATGGCACTGGCCCGCAGCGCCGAGGAGCACGCCGGGCCGCACGAGCCGTGGTTCTGGGACCCGACGCGCCAGGGCGGCGGGGTGCTCAGCGACATGGGCTGCCACAGCATCGCCGTGGGCTGGTACGCCCTGACCCCGGTGGGCAAGTCCCCGCGGTTCCTCGAACCGGTGGCGGTGACCGCCGATTGCGCGCTGCTCAAGTGGGGTCAGCCCCGGCACCGCCGGGAGCTGCTGGAGCGCACCGGGGTGGACTACGCCAAGACCCCGGCCGAGGACTTCTGCACCGGGACGGTCGACTTCCGCAACCCCGAAACCGGCCAGATCGTCAAGGCCCAGTTCACCAACTCCTGGATGTACGACAAGCAGGGACTGCGCCTCTTGATGGACGGGATGGGCCCGGGCTACGCCTTCGAGGTCAACTCGCTGAAGAGCCCGCTGGAGGTGTTCATCGGCGATCAGGCCGCGGAGGCCGTGGCCGACGCCGAATCCGCACTGGAGAAGGCCACCGCCAGTCGCGGGCTGCTGGCGGTCCAGCCCAGCGAGGCCGACCTCTACGGGTACGTCGACGAACTGGAGGACGCGGTCGCGGCCTTCGGTCGCGGCGAAGACGCGTTGCTCAACTGGGAATACGGCCTCGAGATTACCAGGCTCTGCCAGGCGGGCTACCTGTCTTCCGAACGCCGCAAGACCGTGGACCTGACCGATCCGGATACGGAAAAGGAGCTGGAGGGCTACACCTCGCTGATCGCCCAGGGCAAGGGCAACGAGGTGCTGGCGCGCTGAGCGGCAAGCGCCCGCCGGCCCGGTGCGGCCGCGGCCGGGGGGAGACACGCGCAGAACTCCGGCGAAGGGGGAAACAACCATGCGCAGGTCCGTGATGACCCGCAACGGGATGGTGCCCGCCGAGAGCGAAAGAAAGCCCTTCGGGCCGGGCCAGCTGCTGGTCCGGACAGTGGCCTGCGGGGTGTGTGCGGGAGACGTCTTCAGCTACACTCAGCGCGGAGAACTGGCCGAGGGCGAGCAGCGCCGCCCCGGACATGAGGGCAACGGTATCGTCGAGGAGGTCGGCGAGGGCGTCGAGGGCTTCAGCCCCGGCGACCGCGTGACCTGCCTGTGCGGGGCCTACGCCGAGTACTTCACCGCGCCGGCCGGCCAGGCCGTGAAGCTGCCGGACAGCCTCGATCCCCGTTGGGCGCTGGGCGAGCCGCTCTCCTGCATGGTCCACGCCATGAACCGCATGACCGTGGGGCCCGACGACCGCGCCGCGATCGTCGGCTGCGGGTTCATGGGCAGCCTCTGCCTTCAGATCCTGAAGAGTCGCGGGGCGGGCTACGTCTGCGCGGTGGACACGCTCCCGGAACGCCGCGAGAAGGCCCTGGCCTTCGGCGCCGACGAGGCCTTCGCGCCTGAGGACGTTCCCCTGCACGAGGATCCCTTGAAAGAGGGGACCTTCGACGCGGTGGTCGAGGCCGCCGGGGTGGGGCCCGCCCTGGAACTCTGCGGGAACATGGTCAACCACCACGGCGCCATCAACATCGTCAGCACCCACCAGACGAACGACGGCCTGCGCACGGTGAACATGTACCAGTGGAACTGGAAGGCGATCACCATTCACCAGGGCCACGTGCGCCGCACCGACGAGAAGCTCGAAGCTCTCAGGGAAAGCGTCGAGCTGATGGCCGCCGGCAGGGTGGACATGCAGTCGCTGGTGAGCTTCTACCCGCTGGACGAAGCCGACCGCGCCCTCCAGGACCTGGTCAACCGCAAGCCGGGCGTCTACAAGGCGGCGCTGGTGCCCTGACTTCCGGAAGAGAGAAGCGGCTAGCTGAGAAGAGGTCGAAGATGACGATGGACAGACTTGCTGCGGTGGTGTTCGCCGCTGTGCTCCTGACGGCCACGGGCCGTGACTGCCTGGCGGGCAGCGGCCCGGGCACGCCCGGCGCTGCAGCGCAGAACGGCTCCGGTGAGGCAACCGGACCGCGCTTCGCATCGCCGCCGAAGGCGCGCTCGAAGGGTGCGGGGATGGTGGTGGAGTTCACCGCAAACGCGCCTACCGACGTAGCGGTCTTCATCCGCGACAAGGGGGGACGAACTGTACGGCACCTGGTCGCCGGGGTGCTGGGCGAGAAGGCGCCACCCCCGCTGGCGGCCGGGAAGCTTGACCAGAGCCTCTACTGGGACGGTACCGACGACGACGGCTACCCCGTGCCCCGCGGCGAGTACCGCGCTGAGGTCTGCCTGGGCCTGCGCCCCGTACTGGACGGCTTCGTCGGCCGCGACCACCGCGACGTCGGCCGGGTCCACGGTCTGGCGGTGGGGCCGAAGGGGAGGCTCTACGTCATGGCCGGTAACGGCCGGGAGACGCGCGGCGGTTGCTTCCGGCTGTACGACGAGAACGGCACGTACCTGCGCACGCTGATGCCCCGCTCGGGCAGGCTCCCGCTCGAGCGGGTCAGGCCCCTGGGCGAGATCATCCTGGAGGGCGGCGAGCATTTCCCACTGGTCCTGTTCCCCAAGTACGGCTCGCGCGCCTACCAGGCACCGGTCGTGGCGCCGAACGGCGACCTGATTTTCGTCAACGGCAGAGCCGGCAACCGCATGGGTTCGCACTTCCAGAGCGCCGAAACCGGCAGGAAGCATCCCCGGCAGCTCCTGCGCATGGCCGACGACGGAGGCGTCTCCGAGAAGGGGTCGGAGGGGCCGGTACTTGGCCGGGCCTTCCGGGGCAAGGCCTGGCGGTCGGCCTGGGGTTCGGGCAAGGGCTTCTCCAACGCACTGTTGTACCTCGCACTGGGGCCCGACGGCAGGACGGTCTACCTCTCCGGATCGCAGCACGCGGTCTTCAAGGTGAAGTGGGGCTCGCCGGACAAGGAGGGATTCGAGAGAGTGGTCGGAACCCCCGGAAGGCCGGGAAGCGGTGCCGGGGGACTCAAGGAGCCCTGCGGCATCGCGCTGGACGCCGAGGGCCGGTTCTACGTCGCCGATCGCGGTAACCATAGGGTGGCCTGTTTCGAAGCTTCCGGGAAGCTGGTGGCGGAGCTCAAGGTCGACTCCCCCAGGCAGCTGGCGGTGCACCCGGCGAAACGCACGATCTACGTGACCTCCGGGTACAAGCGGCAGCGACTGCTGGTCTTCACTGGCATCGAGGCCGAGAAGCCGGCCTTCGGGATGGCGCTGAATTCCTCGTGGCCGCTGCTGGCGCTGGACGCCCGCAAGGCCGAGCCGGTGCTCTACGTCGGCAACGTTGAGTCCGGCGGACGCGGCCGCCGCGCGGTCAAGTCGGTGATCCGCCTGGTTCACCGCGGCGGCAAGCTGGTCCCGGCCGGTGAGGTCACCGGCGGGCGCGAGCCGTTCGAACCCTACCTGCTGGGGGTCGACCGCCGGCGCGAGCTGCTCTACGGCCGGGGCCGTGCTTTCGGGCCCTGGACGCGCTGGAACGGTCGCAGCGGCAAGTCAGAGCCGGTAGAGATGCCCGCGGCACCGCGCGGTGCGGGGGTTTCGGAGCTGAGCGCCGGCCCGCACGGCACGGTGGCGTTTCACGTGCAGTCGCTGTTCGCCAGAATCGACCCGCGCATGCGCCCCCGTCCATTTCCCGCCAGCGGCTCGTTCATGGTCCGCCTCAAGAAGGACTCCCTGCAGCGCGGGGCCACCGACCGCGGCGGCTGCATCACCGCGGACGGCAGCATCTACCACGTGTACGAGTACCCTCGGGGGGTCACCTCGCGGGTGCGGGCCCTGAACCCGGACGGCACGGTCAGGAACAACGACCTGGTGGTGATCGAGTCCGGCTCGGCCGCCGGAATTCGCGTGGACCGCGAGGGCAACGTCTACGTCCTGGACCACCTCAAGCCGGTGGGCAAACCTGTGCCCGACGCCCTGAAGGGCAGGGTCAGGCCCCGGCGCCACAACCCGTTCGTCTACAACTACGGAAGCGTGCTCAAATTCCCGCCCGGGGGTGGCAGGGTGCGATTGCTCTCGAAGAAGAGGCCGCAGAAGCGCGATCTCGGGCCCGGCCGGATGCAGTTCACCACCGCCGAGGGGCGCGGGGACCTGGTTTCCGAAGGTGCGCTGTGGGCCTGGTACGGGGTCAGCATGATCCAGCCCCTGCTGGGACGCAGCGGTCACGCAGACTGCCACTGCTGGGCGCCGCGCTTCGACCTCGACGAGTTCGCCAGGGTCTACGTGCCCGACCAGCTCCGTTGCCGGATCGCGGTGCTGGATACCGCCGGCAACGAGATAACCTCAATCGGGCGTTACGGCAACGCCGACGATGCCGGCGGCCCGAACGTCCCGCTGGCCGATCCCCGCACCGTGGTGGTCTCGAGAGACACCGTCTACGTGGGCGACATGATCAACAACTACATCGCCCGCGCCAGGCTCGACTACCGGCGACGGGCGTCCTGTTCGTTCCGCGTGCCGGGCCGCAAGATGACCGAGCTTGCCGCGGAACTGGCCAGGCGCGGCAACGCGGCCGGCGCACGGCGGGTGCGGCGCGTGATGGCCGCGCAGGAACGCCTGGCGAAGGTCAGGGCCGAGGCAGTCAAGCTCAGCCCCGAGCTGGCTGGCGGCCTGGACTGGCCGGAGGTCGAGGAGGGGGCTCTCAGGCAGCGCAGCACCGGGGAGGTCACAGCGGACGACGTGCGCGCGGCCCTGGTCCTGATCGCCTGTCGCAATCTCGAGGAATGGCCCGCGCGGGAAGCCCGCGCGCTGCTGGCGGAGTATTCGAAGACTTCGCGCAGCCCTCGCCTGCGCGTTGCGGTCGCCTGGGCGCTCTGCGACGGCAGGCTCAAAGAGACCGGCAGGAGCGCGCTCCACGTACTGCTTCGCGATGCGGACGAGCGGGTCAGGATGGTCGCCGCCTACGCGCTGCTGGACCGGGACGATCCCAGGGGCGTCGAGCAGGTGTTCTCGGGATTGCTGGCCGCCGACCGCGACCTGCACGAGCTGGCGGAGACCGCCTTCCGCAAGAAGGTGCTCAGCGAGGACCCGAAACACCCGCTGGCCGGCAAGGTCGACGGCAAGCCGCTGGCGCCGGCCTTCGCCATGGATGCCGCCGCCGTAGAGGCGCTGGCGCAGCTGTGGAGGAAGATCGCCGGCAAGAAGGGCCACTGGTACCTGCGTTCGGCAACGCTCTACTTGCTGGCCCTCAGCGGGCGCAAGGAGGCCGTGCCCCCGCTGCTGCACGCCCTGCGCCTGCCCGAGCAGCAGCGCAACCTGAACCGCGCCATCGCCGGGCTGGGCCTGCACCGCGCGCGCGAGGCGGTGCCGGACCTGCTGGAGTACCTCAAGCGCGGTCGTTCGCCTCTGTGGGGCACGCACGCCTGGAACGGCGACCGCGCCGAGTCCCACGCGGCGGTGGCCCTGGCGCGCATCGGCGACCCGAAGAGCGTCTCGGCGATCATCGAGCTGCTGGACAGCGGGAAGAAGGTGGTCGGGCCGCTGGCGCGCAGGACGCTGACCGACATGTTCGCCGCCGGAGTGCCCCGCGACGAGTGCCTGGTGCCCGCAGGCGGCAAGCTCGTGCGGGTGCGACTGGACAGGTTGCCCCCACGGGCCGAACTCAAGGCCGCCTGGCAGGCGTTCTGGAAGCTCAACGCTGACAAGTACGAGTGGAACCCCAAGGCGAGCCAGCTGAGGCGCAAGGATTCCTGAGACCGGAGGGGACCCGCAGCGAACGGGCCCCCGCGGCGTCATCGACTGTCAAGATCACACCTTGTGGACAAGCGTCGGGCCTGGAGGCATAATTGCCGGCGCTGTCTTCCGGGTATGGCGTACCCCGGTGGGCGACAGCGGTGTAGAAGACACAGGGAGGAGGTGCAAGGTGATGCAGGTGCAGTCACTCTCGAGAGGCTCGCTTGCGGCGCTGGCCTGCTCTGCCGTGTTGGTCTGTGGCGCGGCGTTTCTCCGTGCCGGGGAGTCCGGGCCCGCAGCGAAGGATTCGGCATCGACCCCGGGAGAGGTTACGGTCTACCCCGCGCCCAAAGGCGCCCCGCGCTCCGGCGACTACAGCGTGACCGTCGGCGGCAAGTCGCTCGACGTCTACGCGGTCAAGTCGCAATACGGGAAACCGGTGTCCTTTGCGTACTGCGACATATCCGGCCCGGTCGAGGTGACGGTGAAGGCGCGCTTCATCGACGCGAAGAAGGTGCGGAGCATGTCGCTGCACCCGCTATCCATGGGTATCGCCGCCAGGCGCACTGGCAACAAGGTGGCCCTTTCCGTGAGGAAGCCCTGCTCGGTAACCGTGCTGGTCAACGGCCAGCACAGGAATCGTCCGCTGCACCTCTTCCTGAACCCCCCGGCCGAGCCGCCCCCCAAGGACGCGATTGTCTTCGGCCCGGGCGTGCACAAGATCGGGCCGAAGCCGACGCTCAAGCTCAAGAGCGGCCAGACCGTGTACATCGCCGGGGGCGCCTGGGTCGAGGGCTGCATTCGAGCACGCAAGGCGAAGAACATCGCCATCGCCGGTCGCGGCGTCTTCCACGCCACGGTCGGCAGCAGCAGTGCCGTGCAGTTCGATCAGTGCCGGAGCGTTACCCTCAAGGGGGTGGTGGCTACTCGCAGTTCGGCTCCCGGGTGGGTGTTCGTGGTCAGGGGCTGCAAGGGCGTGACCGCGCGCAACCTGAAGGTGGTGGTGCCCATCACGCCCTCCACCGACGGGTTCAACCCCTGCAATTCTCAGGACGTGATCATCGAAGACTGCTTCTTCCGCACCGGCGACGACTGCATCGCGATGAAGGGCCTCAGCGGCGGTTCGGTCATCCGCGCGAGAGCGCTGCGGGCCGGGACCAGGCTGGACATCGATCCGGCGACCCAGCCGCCCGTCGAGAACATCACCGTCCGACGTTGCGTCTTCTGGAGCGAGTTCAACAACGTGATCTGCATCGGTGCCGAAACCCGCGCGAAGTACTTCAGGAACATCCGGGTCGAGGACTGCGACGTGCTCTACCACGCGCGCTACCACCGGGGCTACGGGGCCTTCTCGATCCTGCCCCTGCACGGCACCGAGTTCCGGGACATCACCTTCGAGAACATCCGCCTGGAGCACATCGAGGGCGAGCTCTTCCACTTCAGGTTCGGCGAGAATCTCTACGGGCCGGAGAGCCCCGGGTTCCAGAAGTTCCCCGGGGGCATCTCGGACGTGACCATCAAGGACATCTCCGTGGGACGCCAGGTCGGCGGGCGGCGCAGCACGTTTCACGGCTGGTCGAAGGACAAGCGGATCCGGGACGTCGCTATCCGGGGGTTGCGTTACGGCGGCAGCCTGGTGCGCGACGCGAAGGGCATGGGCCTGAAGTGCAACGCGCACGTCTCCGGCGTGCGCTTCCTGGACCCGCCCGGAAAGAAACCCGAGGCGGCGCGCTACACCAGGCCCGACCCCAAGGCCGGGCCGCTCTGGCTCACGTTCTTATCGGGCTTCGACGGCAAGGCCGGGAAGAGCTCCGGCGTGGAGCTGCGCGTGCAGGTCTGGGAGCCCGGCTCGAGCGAGCGCGCTACGCTCTTGGAGGCCAGCGTCAAACCGGAGAAGGCCTGGCGCCGGCACGCCGTGAACCTCTCGGCCTACGCCGGCCGGAAGGTCGTGGTGCGCTTCAGCGTAGGGCCCGGCGTCGACACCCGTTACGACATGTTCCAGTGGGGTTCCCCGCAGGTGGTGCGCCTGGAGGGCAGGGGCCGAAAGGTCCTGCTGGACGTCGCCGCCATCTACAAGGGCTCGCGCAAGGGCGTCGTCAGCTGGCCTTACGGCGAGCCCGGCCCGCTGGGCGGCGGCGGGATGATCAGGCTGCACCCCTCCGCGGGCAAGGGCCTCAGCGTCGGCGGCGTGCGCGAGCGGGGCGTGTTCATGCACCCCGCCTGGAAGGACGGTAGACAGGAACCGGTCCTGCTGCAGTGGACGCTGGACCTGAGCGGCGAGAAGAAGCGGCGGTAACCGGCCCGCCCCCGCCCGGAGCTACCTGGTCGTCTTCCCGGGCCTGGAGGGGGCTATCTTGTCCCTGCCGCCGGTGAGCCACTCCAGAGTGAAGCGCGTGAAGTAGATCGAGTGCCACTTGGGCTTGTTGGTCTCGTAGAGAATCCCGATGCTCATGTCGGGCAGCAATACCATGTCCGAGTAGGCTGCGCTGCCCGGTATCAGCAGCCTGCTGTCTTCGCGTTTCCAGGTCCGGCCCTCGTCGTAGCTGAGCCAGATTCGAAGGTTCTGGCGCCGCTGAGGGGTCCCCTCGGGAAGCGAAAAGAGAAGCCGGTTGCGGTCGTGCCGCCGCGCGTCGGTAAGTCGGATCACCCCCGCGTGACAAGGCGCGCCGGTCAGCTGCTTCTCGCCTTTGGGCGGACTCCAGGTCTTGCCGCCGTCTTTGCTGCGGGACACCCAGCGGACAACCGGACCTCTTCCCCCGCTCGCCCTGCGCCCGTTCATGTACACGGTACCGTCGGTCAGCTCCACGATACAGATCTCCTGGCCGACCTTGCCGGGCACGCGATTGCTGACCCTCCAGGTCTTGCCGGCGTCGTCGCTGTAGAGGCAGGCCGTATCTCTTTCCTGCCTGTCGATGCGCATGCAGGGGACCAGCAGGCGGCCGCTGGAGAGCTGGATTCCCCTGCCCTGCCAGGCGATCACCGGCGTGAACTCCTGGTCCTTGCCAAAACGTGCGGGGTCCTCGCATGCGCTGATCGGCGTCTTCCAGGTGCGCCCGTCGTCTTTGCTGTATGTGAAGTGCATGGCGGTCTTCGGCGACTTGTGTCTCCCGGTGCCGCGAGTGAAGAAGGCCCAGATCTTGCCGGTCTTGCGGTCGACGACTACGCCCGGTTCGCCGAACTTGGTTCGCAGCTTACGTCCGTCCGGGCTGATCCGTATCAGCTTGCCCCAGGTCCGGCCGTTATCCTCGCTGCGCCTCACGCAGAAGTTGCCGGGGTGGTTGTCGTTGGGCGAGCAGAAGGCCAGCAACGTGCCCTTCCCGGTCATTACGATGGTCGGTATGCGCGTGCCCTTGAAGACGAGTACGCCCCTTGAAGGGGAAGAGGTGTCCTTCGGGCCTTCTTTCGCGCTGTTCTTCTCTCCAGCGCTGGACTTCGCGCTGCAGCTGATCAGCAGCACCAGATAGCAAACAGTCAGAACGGGTCTCTTGAGGTATTTTGATGACATGAATATCTCCTATGCTTATTCAGCCTTGTCGCCCTTGAACTTGCTGCGGTCCAGTTTGTCCCTGCCTTCGGTGAGCCACTCAAGCGTGAAGCGGGCAAAGCGGATGCTCTGCCAACCGCCGTCGCTTGTCTCGTAGAGGCAGCCGATAGACATGTCGGGAAGAACCACCAGGTCCGAGTAGGAAGCACGCCCCCGTTTGATCATCCGGCACATCTTCCAGGTCTTGCACCGGTCGTAACTGATGTGCACGGCGAGGTCTTTCCGCTTCTTGCGGTCAAAGCCCCCGCTGTAGAGCACACGGCTCTTGTCGTGTTCAGTCGCGTTGGTCAGAAGCACCACGCTGCCGTCGCAACCATTGCTCCCCGGTTCGGTAAGCCCTCGTGCCGCCTTGGCATCTGACCAGGTGAGGCCGCCGTCCTTACTCCAGGAACAGACCCGCTGCCCGTGGCACCGGGAGTTCAGATACAGTGACCCGTCAGGAAACTCAATTACCCGCGACTCGGTGGTTCGCGGCCTGCCGCCGACCGTGCCGCCGATCTTCCAGGTCTTGCCATGGTCGTCGCTGTAGACCACATGCGCGTGCTGCTTGGCATATTTCCCGTCGCCTTTCAGCTTCTCGACATGGAAGGCGGGTATCAGCAGGCGGCCGCTCCTGAGCTGTATGCCGTGGCCCGGTCCGAACCAGTACTTGTTCCCGCCCTTGAGCCACCCGGGCCGGGAAACGTCCTTGGTGACCACCATCGGCTTCTTCCAGGTCAGGCCGTCGTCCTCGCTGCTGGTCAGGTACAGCGGTGCCTTCTTGTTGCGCGCGAAGAAACACCAGATGGTACCGGTCTTGCGATCGACCACCGCGCACTGGTCGCCGATTGAGATATTCTTGTTGCCGCCCTCCTCGTGGATCAGGATCTCCTTGCTCCAGGTCTTGCCGCCGTCGGTGCTGCGCTTGCAGACCAGGTCATTGTTGCCGAGGTCCGAGGAGGTGTGCCGGAACTCGGTGAAGGCGACCAGGGTGCCCTTGTTGGTCTGTACGATCCCGGGAATCCGGTGGCTGCCCTTCCAGACCACGACGTCGTGCGGGGCGCAGAACATCTTGTCGCCGCCGGCCTTCTTCTTCGCCTCCTTCTTCTGCCCGGCCCGGGCGTTCGCGCCGCAGGCCACCAGCAGCGTCAGGGCGCAGCCGCTCAGTGCCAGTGCTCTCTTGCAGTGTGCTTTCATGTTCATTCTCCTCTGCTCTTGAGGCTGGCGGTTTCGAACTTGCTGCGGTCCAGCTTGTCCCCGCCGTCGGTGAGCCACTCGATCGTGAAGCGCGCGAAGCGGATCTGTTGCCAGCCGCCGTCATTGGTTTCGTAGAGACAGCCGATACTCGTGTCCGGCAGGACCACCAGGTCCGAGAACGATGCGTTCCCCGTCTTGATGACCCTGCCGGGCTGCCAGGTCCTGCACTCGTCGTAGCTGATGCGGACCGCCAGGTCCCTGCGCCTCTGCGGGTGGCTCGGGCAGGAGAACAGGATGCGACTCCGGTCGTGGCGCCGCACATCGGTGAGGCGGATCAGGCTGGCTTGACATCCTTGGGTCCCGCGCGGCTCGGTCAGTCCGGGATCGAGTCGCGCGCCGGACCAAGTGTGCCCCCGGTCCTGGCTGCGGGCCGTGACGCGCCGGCCGGCGCCGCGGCTGCGGCAGCTGACGTAGAGCTCTCCGCCGCCGGTTTCCACTACGGTGCTCTGGCCCGAGCGGTGTCCGATTGCTTTGCCGCGTCGCCAGGTGCGACCCCGGTCGTCGCTGTACAGGCAGAAGGCCTGCCCCCCGTGGGCGGGTGCGAGCAGTCGCCCGCTGGAGTGCCGGATTCCGTGTCCCGGCCCGGGCCCGAGGGGTTGGCCGGCGCCCTTGGCGGCATCCATCGACCGCGGCGGGGACCAGGTGAGCCCGTCGTCAGCACTGCGGGTTACCAGAAACTGCCGCGCGTTCCTGCTCATCATCAGCACGACGTCGCCGTCGGGGCCGTCGACGACGGGGCAGGGATTCCCTATGCGGTTCCGGCCGTCGTCGTGAACCAGCCTGGGCTCGCTCCACGTGGACCCGCCGTCGGTGCTCCTTCTGACCATCACGTCGACGTTGCCGCCGGCCGCCACCTCCCAGCGCTTCTCGGCGAAGGCCAGCAGAGTCCCGGCGGGTGTCAACACCACGGCCGGGCTGCGGTGGCCGCTCTTCCAGACCACCGTTTCGCTGAAACCTGAGAACGACCGCGCCTCCCCGCTCCTCGAGAAGCGTGAAGCGAGTCCCGCGACTGGCAGCGCCGCGCCGGCGGCCAGCGCGGCGAGCAGGATCGCAACCTTGATTCGGCCGAACGCCATGGTCCTCAACGTACTCTCGGCCAGCGAGATTGCGGTCCCGCCCGCCGCACCGGCCGCACCCGAGGCCGCGCCGCAGGCGACCGTCACCAACGAGGGCACCAGCGTGGCAGGCACCGCCGTGGTCGCTTCGGCCTCCAGCAGTGCGACCAGCGTCCCGGCGCCCAGCGCCACGCCGCGGCCGGCCAGTCGGGCGCGCAGCCGGGCCAGGCCCTCGCTGGTGCGGCGCTTGATGGTGCCCTCCGGGCAGCCGGAGATTTCCGCGGACTCGCGCACGCTGCGGCCCGAGAGGTAGCGCAGCACTACCGCCTGTCTCTGGCCGGCGGGAAGCGCGGCGACCTCGCGGTCCAGCAAGTCGAGAGCCGCAGTCCGCTCCTCGGCGGACAGTGCGCGATCCGAGTGCGCTTTCCTGAGCATGGCCCCTTCCTCCTCGCGACGCCGGCGGCGCGCCCCGGCCCTGCGGGCCTCGGCGCTCACCCGGCGGGCGATCCCGTGCAGCCAGGCGGAAAGGTCCCCGCCCCTGCGGAACCGACTCGCCCTGCGCGCGAGGACCATGAAGACCGCCTGCGAGGCGTCTTCGGCCTCGTGCGCGTCGCCCACCAGGCGCAGGCACGCGCGGTAGACCATCGGGGCGTAGCGACCGGCAATCTCCTCGAAGGCGCCCTCCTCGCCCGCCAGGTGGCGTTCGATGAGTCCCGCGTCGCTCAGCAGTCCTCCGCTCACAGAAGTTCCGCCTCCAATCTCTCCACCGGCCTATTGGCCGCGGGGGACGAAGGGGTTCGCCCCTTTGTCAGTTTGCGCGGAAGCCGCTGGTTGTCAACAGGTTGCGTTGGAGGGAGAATGCGCCGTTGAACACGAAGGCCGTGTTTCAGGGCCTGAGCCCCGCACTTCTCGCGCGTCTGAGGGCGTGGATCCGGCACTGGGTGTCACTTGGTGCCATTCTACCGGCCTAATGGCCGCCGGGGGCGAAAAGGTTCGCCGGTTTCTGTTTTGCCGCCTCTGCCGCCTGAGCCTTCCCGGCCTCTATGGAATCCTTTCCGTCTGTCAACCATTTCAGCGTGAACCGGCAGAACCGTATCGATTGCCAACTGGGCTTGTGGGCTTCATAGATGCACCCGATGCTTTTGTCGGGAAACACGATGAGATTCGAGTAGGCGATGCGGCCATGCCGTATCACCTTCGTCCGCCGCCAGGTCTTGCACTCATCGTAACTGATGAAGACCATCAGGTTCTCGCGGGTCCAGAGCCTGTGGAGAGCCTTCCCGGTCTTCCCCTTCTTGTCGAGTTTACCGATAGGCACGCTGAAGAGCACGCGGCTCTTGCCATCGCCCCCGGGTTCGTCCGAACGTGTCAGGCGGACAAGGCCGCTGTGGCACCCGTCTCCGTGAACTCGCGGTTGCGGAAGCCCCGGCACCGGCTGCGGCTTCGTCCACGTCTCTCCCTGGTCCCTACTGAGGCACATAGTCCGGCGTCCCATGTTTCTGACGCTCATATGCACATCGCCGTTCTCCAGTTCTACGAACACGGTCTCGGTGGAGAACCGATACTTCCATCCTGGTTTTCTCAGCGGCGGCTCTCCCCAACGCCAGGTCTTGCCGTGGTCGTCACTGTAGATGGTGCTCGGGTACGGCTCAAAGTCCACTTTCCAGGCAGACGGCCAGGCCACAGCGGGAACAATCAGGCGGCCCGATGAAAGCTGTATGCCGCGGCAGGGGCCGGCCATCATGTCAAACCCCGGGCGTTCCAGTCGCACAGGGGCTGACCAGGTCAGGCCATCGTCTTCGCTGCATCTGTAGTAGGGACACATGTCGATTTTCGGCATCTTCGGCCAGGGCGAAAGAACCTTCGCCTTGCTCCATGTCATGCCTCCATCCGTGCTGCGCATCACCTCCGCGATGTTGGGATGGCAGTCGCCGCCTCCCTTCTGGGCGAATGCCAGGAGCGTTCCCTTTGTGGTGATCTCCAGGGCGGGGATTCTCGTGCCTCCTCTCCAGAGGACGCGGTCAAAGGTGGTGCCGTCAAACGTCCCGTGTGGTTTCCTCTTCGACGTTTTCACGTCTTCGCTGTCCTTGTCCTTCACCCTTGTCTTCGCTCGCGGTTTCTCCGCGGCGAGGGCTCCGGAGCAGAGAGCGGCCAGCAGCGCCAGAGCGCATGCGGCCACTGCAGACATGCTGCGGTTATCGTGCTTCATCTTCAGCCTCCTTTGCTCACGTCCGGCAGGATGGTGGAGTCAGAGTGTCCCGCGTGGCCTCTCTTGACGAGGCCTGCACCGCTGCCAGGTTCTGCGAGAGAATCCGGCTGCGACTCGTGCCGCGCCCCGATCCCGCTCTCTCCCTTCTTGAACTTACTGCGGTCCAGCTTGTCCTTGCCCTCGGTCAGCCATTCGAGGGAGAAGCGGGCGAAGCGCACGCTCTGCCAGCCGCCCTCGTTGGTCTCGTAGGCGCAGCCGACGGTCAGGTCCGGGAAGACGATCAGGTTGGAGTACGACGTGCGGCCGTTGCACAGCGCCCTGCACTTCTTCCAGGTCCTGCACTCGTCGTAGCTGATCCACACCGTCATATTCTTGCGACCGGGACCGGCCGGGCCGCTGAAGACGACGCGGTTCCTGTCGTGCAGCCTCTCATCGGTAAGGCGGGCCAGCCCCATCGTGGAGGTATGCTTCCGCGGCAACCCCGCTGCGTCCTTCGGTCTGCTCCAGGTGATTCCGCGGTCCTTGCTGACCGCGTACAGGCGGCGCTGATTGCCGAGACCGTCTCTCATCCGGAAGTTGGCGTAGACCGTGCCGTCGACCCGTTCTACCAGAGCGAACTCGGTGTGGCAGGGGGTCCGCAACAGGGGTTTGCCGGTCTTCCAGGTCTTGCCCTGGTCGTCGCTGTAGATACACACTGGAGTCTCGGCCCAGCCCTTGCCGGGCCCCGGCTTGCCGTAGTCCATGGGCACCAGCAGTCGCCCGTCGGAGAGCTGGATGCCCTGGCTGGTTCCGGTGTACTTGATCTTGAGGTCCTCGAAGTCCTTGTGAACCGACCGCGGCTTGCTCCAGGTGACGCCGTCATCCTCGCTGCTGGCGTACCATACGTGGCCCCGATGAGGTCTGCCCCGGCTGTAGAAGACCCAGACCTTGCCGGTATCCCGTTCGACCACCGGCACCGGGCCGGCGAAGCGAATCCGCTTGTCATAGGCGATGTAGTGATCCTTGCTCCAGGTCTTGCCACCGTCTACACTGCGCTTCATCGCGATATTATGAGGGCCGCCATCAGAGCATTCCCTGGAACGGTCTTCGGTGAAGACCATCAGCGTGCCCTTGGGCGTCAGTACCACTGCAGGCAGGCGGTGGCCGCCTCTCCAGACCTGAACGTCCTGTGGTGCGCAGAAGACCTTCCTGGCGGGGGCCTTCTTCTTGCCGCCGCCGCGCTTCTGTCCGGCGGTGCCTTCCGCGGCGCAAGCTGCCAGCAGCGCCAGAACGCAACAGGTTGCAGACAGGGCCTTGCGGCGAGCTTTTCGCATGCTGCTATCTCCTATGCTGAGTGCCTTGACGGCCGCCGATCCGGTCGTTGCCGTCGGTCAGCCATTCCAGTGTGAAGCGTGCGAAGCGGATGCTCTGCCAGCCGCCGTCGTGTGTTTCGTAGAGGCAGCCGACGCTCATGTCCGGCAGGACCACCAGGTCGGAGAAGCCGGCGCTTCCCTTCTTGATGTGCCTGGGGGGCTTCCAGGTCCTGCACTCGTCGTAACTGATGCGGATCGCCAGGTCCCTGCGTTCCCGGGAGTGCGCCGGACAGGAGAACAGGAAGCGGCTGCGGTCGTGGCGCCGGGCGTCGGTGAGCCGGACCAGGCTGGCCTGGCATCCGCCGGCCCCGCGTGGCTCGGTCAGCAGGGGGTCGAACCGCGCGCCGGACCAGCTCCGGCCGCGGTCGCGGCTGCGGGCCACGGCGCGCCGGCCGCCGCCGTCGCTGCGGCAGTTGATGATGACCTCGCCCCCGGCGCCTTCCGCAAGGGTGCAGGTCGCCGAGCGAATACCAACCGGCGCACCCCGGTGCCAGGTGCGGCCGCGGTCGTCGCTGTACAGGCAGAAGGCCTGATTCGCGTGGGCGGGTGCCAGCAGACGTCCGCTGGAGTGGCGGATTCCATGCACCGAGCAGGTCTCGATGCGCGGGCCGGCCTTCGCCGGTGGGCCGATCTCACGCGCCGGGCTCCAGCTCCGGCCGTCGTCCGCACTGCGGGTAAGCAGCACGCCCCGGCCCTGCACCGTCAGCAGCAACAGCACGTTGCCGTCCGGGCCGTCGGCTATGGGGCACGGAATCCCGGCCCGTCCGGGGCCGGCATCGTGTACCAGTATCGGCGGGCCCCAGCTCTTCCCGCCGTCGGTGCTCCTCTTGACCACGAGATCGACGTTGCCGCCGGCCGCGACCTGCCAGCGTTTCTCGGCGAAGGCCAGCAGCGTTCCGGCGGGGGTCAACACGATGGCCGGGTTGCGGTGGCCGTTTCTCCAGACCAGCGTTTCGCTGAAACCCGAGAATGAACGCGCATCTCCGCGCCTCGAGAATCGCGAAGCCAGTCCCGCGACCGGCATTGCCGCACCGGCGGCGAGCGCCGCGATCAGGATCGCTGCCTTGACCCGGCCCAAGGTCAGGGCCTTGATGGTCCCCTCGGCCAGCGAAACGGCGGTCCCCGAGGCCGTACCCGGCGTCGCGCCGCACGCGAGCGTCACGATCGAAGGCACCAGAGTTGCCGGCACGGAAGCGGTTGCTTCGGTCTCCAGCAGTGCGGCCAGTGCCCCGGTTCCCAGCGCCACGCCGCGGCCGGCCAGCCGGGCGCGCAGCCGCGCCAGTCCCTCGCTGGTGCGGCGCTTGATGGTGCCCTCCGGGCAGCCGGATGTTTCGGCGCTCTCGCGCACGCTGCGGCCCGAGAGGTAGCGCAGGATCACCGCCTGCCTCTGGCCGGCGGGGAGCGCGGCGAGCTCCCGATCCAGTATCTCGAGGACCGCCGCCTTCTCATCGGTGGTGAAACCGTCCTCCGACTGCGCGTTCCTGAGCATGGCCCCTTCCTCCTCGCGGCGCCTGCGGCGCGCCCTTGCCCTCAAGGATCTGGCCGCCACGTGGCGGGCTATTCCGTGGAGCCAGGCCGGCAGGTTCCCGCCCCGGCGGAAGCGCGCGGCCTTGCGCGCCAGGATCAGGAAGACCGCCTGGGAGGCGTCTTCGGCCTCGTGCGCGTCGCCCAGCATGCGCAGGCAGGCCCGGTAGACCACGTGGGCGTAGCGCGCCGCGAGCGCCTCGAAGGCGTTCTCTTCGCCGGCCAGGTGGCGCTCGATGAGTTCCGCGTCGCTTTCGGTTCTGCAACTCACGAGGGGGCTTCCTCCGTTTCTCTCACTCCCAGGTTCCCCGCCGCGGGGCCGGGGGTTCGCTGATTCTCCAGTGTGTGCGCAAGTCGCAAGGTGTCAATAGTTTACAGGGCCGGAACCGGGGATGTCGCATACGACTTGACGCCAACTCGGCTGTGGGCAGCTGAGCAAGCTGGCTTCGGGGTGAGGGCCCAGGGCTATCGCATTTGGCTCAACAGCATTCTGACTGCGGGCCGAAGAGTAATCTGGCGGGGGGGTGGCGGCGAGTTGACAGTGTCAGAGGGTTCTCCTCCCATCTTCTGATATGAGGGGAATCCTCTTCCAGGTCTTGTGGCGCTCCCGCGCCAAGGCACGGCCGCCCGCAACCGTCGCGCCAGCGCGCCAGGGCCCGCGCTGTCACGCCGGCTGCGTGGGGTCGGATCCGGGCGCCTCTCTCCTATCGCAGAACGATGGCGTCCTCTGGCCGACCGGGGCGGTGGAGCCGGCGGCAGTGAGGCGCGAAGCGCGCCAGCGCTCCGGTCTGCGCAGACCTTTGATTGCCGCCGTGCCGCGGCCGTGCCCCGCCGCGCGGTCCGGAAGCATCTGCCTTAATTGGATGAACCCGGACGCTCACTTGTTCCCGGAGGGCTTGAACTTGCTGCGGTCCAGCTTGTCCTTGTCCTTGGTCAGCCACTCCAGCGTGAAGCGCGCGAAGCGAATGCTCTGCCAGCCGCCGTCGCTGGTCTCGTAGACGCAGCCTATGGACATGTCGGGGAGGACCACCATGTTGGAGTAGGAGGCCCGGCCGCGCTTGACCAGCCGGCACTCCTGCCAGGTCCTGCACTCGTCGTAGCTGATGCGGATCATGAGGTCTGCACGCTTTCTGGGTCCTGCCGGGCCGGAGAACAGGATCCGGTTCCGGTCGTGCCGCTTTTCGTCGGTGAAGCGGACCACGCCCATGTGGCAGGCGGGTCCCGGCAGCTGTGGCTCGTGCCTGGCCTTGAGCGGCCAAGTCTTGCCGCCGTCCTTGCTCACCACCGAGGCGCGATGGTGGTTGCCCCTGCCCCCCGGCAGGCGCAGGTTCATGTAGACTGACCCGTCAGCCAGCTCTACCGCGGTACACTCGTTGGCGCTGGTGTTGGCAATGAGGTTGCTGTGCTTCCAGGTCTTGCCATGGTCGTCGCTGTAGTAGGAAAATGACCGGTGCACATTTGCGGGTGCCAGCAGCCGGCCGCTGGCCAGCTGGATGCCCTGGCAGGGCCCGGTAGCGATCCAGGCGTCCTTCTTCTTGACGGGCTTGGCGTGCCGGTTGCGAACCGGGGTCGGCTTTTCAAGCGGCAGCGGCTTCGCCCAGGTCCGGCCGTCGTCCTTGCTGTGGGTGACCATGGCCTGCTTGTTGTTGTTGCGAGCGAACAGCAGCCAGATGGTGCCCGTTTCGCGGTCCTGGATCGGGCAGGGGTTGCCACTGGCCCTGTTGCCCGAGTCGTGGATCAGCATCGGCTTACTCCAGGTCTTCCCGTTGTCGGAGCTGCGCTTGAGCACCAGGTCGACGTTACCGTGATCCGAAGAGTTGTGGCGCTGTTCGGCGAAGACCAGCAGCGTGCCTTTGGAGGTCAGCAGCACCGCGGGGATCCGGTGGCCGCCTTTCCAGACCACCACGTCCTCGGGGGCGCAGAACATCTTGCCGGCGGAGGCCTTCGTCGTCGTCTTCTTCTGACCGGCGACGGCGTGTGCGCCGGAGGCGATCAGCAGCGCCAGGGTGCAACCGCCGATTGCGAGTCCTCTGCGATGGTGTGCTCTCATCTGCATCTCCTCAAGTTGCCAGCTCACTTGTTATTGGCGAGTGTGAATTTGCCGCGGTCCAGTCTGTCCTTGCCGTCGGTCAGCCACTCCAGCGTGAAGCGCGCGAACCAGATGCCGCCGGGGCCTTCGTAGAGGCAGCCGATGCTCATGTCCGGCAGCACCACCAGGTCGGAGTAGCCGGATTGTCCCTTCTGAAGCAGCTTGCCCTTTGTCCAGCTCTTGCACTCGTCGTAGCTGATGCGTACCGTCAGGTTCGCCCGCTTCTTGCCGGCCGGATTGGAAAACAGTACCCGGTTGCGGTCATGAAACCCCTCGTTCGTAAAACGGATTGCATTGGCTTGACAGCCGGTTCCAAATTGACTCGGATCGGTGATCCCGGGTACGGTCTTGTTTCTCATAACCGGCGACCAGGTCAGCCCGCCATCGCGACTCCACGAACAGCGACGACGGCCACCGTAGCAGCGGCCGTTCATGTAGAGCGTACCGTCGACGGTTTCGGTCACCGAGTTCTCGTTCATCTTGTACCCAGGAGTGGTGCCACCGAGCTTCCAGGTCTTGCCATGGTCATCGCTGTAAACCACGTGCCCGTGGACACCATAAGGGTCGTCCTTGGGTGCGTTCCTCTTGATCTTGACCTGATGGTGATTGGCCGGAAACAGGATCCGGCCGCTCTTGAGCTGTATGCCGTGACAGGGCCCGAAGGCGAACCATGACCAGGTCTTGCGTTTGACCTGCTTGGTGATGTCGATGGGCTTCGCCCAGGTCTTGCCCTCGTCCTTGCTGTGGGTGATCATGGCGGTCTTGTTGTTCTGCGAGGCGAAGGCCAGCCAGACGATGCCGGTGGTGCGGTCCACCACCGGGCAGGGGTTGCCGCTGGCCCGGCCGCGGGCGTCGTGAACCAGGATGCGCTTGCCCCAGGTCTTGCCGCCGTCGGTGCTCCTCCTGACGATGAGGTCCACGTTGCCGTGGTCCGAGCACGTGATGCGGTGCTCGCAGAAGGCCAGGATCGTTCCCTTGAGGGTGATCGCCAGGGCCGGGATGCGGCAGCCGGTGAAGAGCTTCTGCTTCTGCGGCTGTGGCAGGGGCGCGCCGGCGGACTCGCCGCCCAGCGTCGTGCCCGCGTCCCACAATGCCGCGGCAGATACTGCTGCCAGGCAGACCAGCGCCGCAACGGTCGGTACCCGGTTTCTGGTCATGGCATTCTTCATCTTCTTCTCCTCTTGTCGGCCTGCTGCGGCCCGTTGCACCGCGACACAACGCGTGGAATCCGGGCCGCTCACAAGACCATTGGCCAACAGGGCCGGTGGCCGCAAGTCATTCCCACGCAATCGGAGGATTGTGCGAAGCGCTTCGCATGCCCCGGCGCGACAGGAAGTTAGCCCTGCGTCTCTGGGGTGAGAATCCAGGGAGCACCCCGGCTTCAGGCTCTGGCGCGCCCCAGGACGGGAGGGGAGCCCTGAGAGCAGAAGAACCGTCCGGCCGCTTGCTCTTGACGGGTTGGAACTAGTTGCGGTCGAGCTTGTCCCTGCCGCTAGTGAGCCACTCCAGCGTGAAGCGCGCGAAGCGGACCTGCTGCCAGCCGCCGTCGTTGGTCTCGTAGAGACAACCGACAGTCATGTCCGGCAGGATCACCAGGTCGGAGAAGCCGGCGCGTCCCTTCTTGATGAGCCTGGGGGGCTCCCAGGTCCTGCACTGGTCGTAACTGATGCGGATCGCCAGGTCCCTGCGTTCTCGGGAGTGCGCCGGACAGGAGAACAGGAAGCGGCTGCGGTCGTGGCGCCGGGCGTCGGTGAGCCGAACCAGGCTGGCCTGGCACCCCTGGGCACCGCGCGGCTCGGTCAGTCCCGGGTCGAGTCGAGCGCCGGACCAGCTTTCTCCCCGGTCGCTGCTGCGGGCTACAACCCTTCTGCCGGTGCCACCGCTGCGGCAGTTGATGTAGAGCCCACCGCCGGAGGTTTCAACTATGGCGCTCTGGCTCGAGGGGAGGCCGATACCGCCGCCGCGTTGCCAGGTGCGACCGCGGTCGTCGCTGTAGAAGCAGAAGGCCTGCTCCGCGTGTGCCGGCGCCAGCAGCCGGCCGCTGGAGTGGCGGATCCCGTGGCACGAGCCCACTTCTATGCGCGGCCCGCCGGTCCTGTCGCGCCAGATTACCCGTGGTGCGCTCCAGCTCCGGCCGTCGTCCGGACTGCGGGCCAGCAGTAAGCGCCTGCCTTTGCCGGTCAGGAGCAGCAGCACGTCGCCTTCGGGGCCGTCGACTATCGGGCAGGGATCTCCGGCACGGGCACCGCCTTCGTCGTGCACCAGTATCGGCGGGCCCCAGCTCTTCCCGCCGTCGGTGCTCCTTCTGACCATCATGTCTACGTTGCCGCCGGCCGCGACCTGCCAGCGCTTCTCGGCGAAGGCCAGCAGTGTTCCGGCGGGGGTCAGCACGATTGCCGGGTTGCGGTGGCCGTTTTTCCAGACCACCGTCTCGCTGAAACCCGAGAACGAACGCTTCGGCGCGCTTGGCGAAAGGCGCGAAGCCAGTCCTGCGACCGGCAGCGCCACGCCAGCGGCCAGAGCCGCGATCAGGATCGCCGCCTTGATTCTCCCGAACGCCATGGTCCTCAGCGCGCCCTCGGCCAGGGATATCGCCGCGCCACCGCCGGAACCGGCCGCACCCGGCGCCGCACCGCAGGCGAGCGTCACGACCGACGGCACCAGCGTTGCCGGCACGGCGGCGGCCGCTTCGGCCTCCAGCAGTGTGGCCAGTGCACCAGTCCCCAGCGCTACTCCGCGGCCGGCCAGCCGGGAGCGCAGGCGCTCGAGACCGTCTCTGGCGCGCCAGCTCAGCGTGCGCTCGGGGCAGCCGGCGAGCCGCGCGGCCTCCTGCGGGCCGCGGCCCTCGAGGTATCTCAGAATTACGGCCTGGCGCTGTTTGCCGGGCAGCCGGGCCAGCTCGCGGTCCAGCTCCCGCAGCGCCGCAGAGCGCTCTTCGGCGGAGGGAGTTCCGCCCGACGCCGCGCTTCTGATCATGGCTCCTTCCTCCTCGCGCCGCCTGCGTCGCGCCGCCGACCGGCGCGCCTCGGAAGCCACCCGGCGGGCGATCCCGTGCAGCCAGGCCGAGAGATCCCCGCCCCTGCGGAAGCGCTTCGCCTTTCGCGCCAGGACCACGAAGACCGCCTGCACCGCGTCCTCGGCCTCGTGGGCGTCGCCCAGCAGCCGCAGGCAGGCGCGATAGACCATCGGCGCGTGCCGCGCCACGACGGACTCGAACGCGCCCGCATCTCCATGCAGGTAGCGCGCCAGGAGTTCGGCGTCCATGGCGGGTCCCGGGTTCACCGTGCTTCTTCCTCCAGGTCGTTCACGAGATTATTGGCCGCAGGGGCGAAAGGCCGCAAGCAATTCCGGCTGCAACCGGAGAAGCTCGGCCTTCGCTCCGCATCCCCTTTCTCGCTGGTAGTTTAGCGGGCCGGACGCCCGAGGTCAAAACTGAAGAAGGGGTCAAATCGGGTGCAGAAGCCCGGAAAGGGACACTCCCCTTATGTGCTCCCCTCATGCGCACTCATCGCGGGGCCAGAGGCAGCTGTGCGTCGGGGCTTCTCGATGTGGAACAAGGGGGCCCGTTGAGGGCCCCCTTCCTGCATCATGATCATGGCCGGTATTGCTTCAGCGGGCCGGCCGGTTCTCCCTCGAGCCGGCCTTGATCTCGATCTCGACCGGGCCGGCTGTTGCTTCACCCTGCCAGAAGCGCGCCCTCGTCGTGGGGGCAGGTTTGCCTCCGGTAGATTCTCCCCACGTGTAGGTTGCGGTCATAACATACTTGCCGAGGGGCAGACTCCGGTTTTCCGGGCCTCGCCGGCCTCCGGGCAGACGCTCGGCGAAGCGCCATTCCCCGTTCAGGGAGCGGACTTCAACGGCGGTGCCGCCGGGGGGAAGATGCAGGTTGACGCCACCGGCAGCCCGGTCGTCCTTTGTGATGCAGAAGGCAACCCACGATCTCTTCCCGTCGTGGCTCGAGAAACTCCACCTGGGACGTCGAACGTACCCGGCATCGTAGAGGGAGACCGCCTTTTTGCCCGGGTTGCGGTAGTGCAACTCGAAGCCCATCGGCCGGCCCGCGACGAACGTTGCGCTGGACGGCCGGGCCCGGCCGCAGCCCGCGCAGACCCGCCTGGCCAGAGCGCACGACTTGCAGCAGAAGCCTGCTCCGGTATTGCGGGTCTTGCAGACCCTGCAGGCGCTTAGCTTGCCCGTGCCCAGGCGTCCCTTGCGCTTGCACTCGGAACAGCCCCAGGAATACGCCCAGTCCTTCACGTCCCGGCTGCCCAGCGGCACCAGCCCCGCCTGCAGGCCGTTCACCACCTTGCCCCAGTGGATACTTCCCTCCGTAACCCTGGGCAGGGCGAGGTCGCCGACGCGGATTGCCGGGCCGGGGGCGGCGACGGGTTTGGCGAACTTCGCGCCGCAGGCCTGGCAGGTGCCGCCCGCCCGGGCGCAGGCTTGGCACAGCTTGAACGAACCGGAGGAGGTTCCCCGGCCGCAGTTGCGGCATTTGCCGATGTCGGAGGTGAACATCTTGCGCTTGCACCCCGGGCAGAGCATTCCCCAGCCCCAGTTTCTGCCGGGCCTTTTCAAATCGGGTTTGGGGGGCGCCGAGACCGCCCGCCCGGCGGCGTCGAAGCCGGTGACCTTCACGGTCGCCAGAACCTTGCCGCCGCGCAGAATTCGGAACTCCGATCCCGGGCTGACGCCCTGCTTCCTGCCGGCGGAGAGCACCAGGCTGCCGTCCGGCCTGACGACAACCACTGTGACCGGCCTGGCGGCAGCCGGGGGGGCCGCCGGCCCGGTCTTCTCGGCAGCGCCCACCAGCGAGCGCGTCACCGGGACGGCGGTGCCCAGTACCACCGCGGCGCCCAGAACCGCCGCCGCCAACTTCAGTTTCGCCATCATCATCGCCTTCAGTGCCCCTTCCATCATGAGGAGGACGGCCGAGGCCGTACCCGCCTGGGCCGAAGCTGCGGCGGACAGGCCTGCCCCCGCGGCTGCGGTTCCGCCGGCGCCGGTCGCCGCGACCCTGGCCGCCAGCGCGGGCGGCAGCGCCAGGCCGCCGTGCTCTGCCAGCAGCGCCGCCAGCGCGCCGACGCCCATGACCCTGCCGTGCCGGACCAGCCGCTCCCTGAGCTTCTCGAGCCCCCGCGAGACGCGGCTCTTCACCGTGCCGGCGGGTACGCCCAGTTCTCGTGCGATTTCGGTCTCGCTGCGTCCCTCGACGCAGGAGAGCAGAACCGCGTCGCGATAGTGCCGCGGCAGCCTGCCGATCTCCGCGTCGATCTCGCCGCGAATCGAATCCCAGTCGGGGGAGTCGCCTGCCTGATGCGTTGCGCGCATCCCGGCCGCCTCCTGCTCCGCGCGCCGCCGGCGCCTCGCCGCCCGCATGCCTTCGCGGGCCACGAGCCTGGCTGCCCCGTGCAGCCAGCCGGCCAGCGCCTCCTTCCTGGAGAGGCTGCCGGCCTTGCGGGCCAGAAGCATGAAGACCGCCTGGACCGCGTCGTCGGCCGCGCCGCAGTCGCCCAGAAGACGACGGCAGGACGCGTAGACCATCGGGCCGTGGCGGCGCGTGATCTCAGCGAAGGCGCTCTCCTCGCGCCCGCGCGCGTAGCGCTCGACCAGTTCGGCGTCAACGAGTTCCCGTTCCTTCATTCGCTCCCAAGCCTCTCCGCCTTAGACTGGCCCCAGTCGCCGCCGGGGTTCCAGGAATCCCGGATTTTCGCAGACACGACCCCCATTAGGCCGCCCCGGTCGATATCCGCCGCCTAATCAACAAGATACACCAGCCAAAGCGCAATGCAGAAGCTCCTCACAAGATGGGGACACTCCCCTTTCAGCGCCTTTCCAGCGCGATATGGGGACACTCCCTTTCTGGAGCCCTTTCTGGCGCTGGATCGAGAGGATCGAGAGGCTGAGGGCCGGGCGATATGGGCGTGACGGCCGGACCAGAGCGGTGTTCCCTTGAAGCACAATACCGACCGTCCGGTCGGTCAGTCATGTTGGGAGGTTCGCCGTGCCCGCTTCCTCGTCCGAAGGACCAACCTTTCGCGCCGATCGACGCCACGCTCCGGACCCCGAGGCTTGCCGCGCAGCGATCCTGAAGGCGGCTGAGGCGGCCTTCACGGAAAAGGGCTTCGACGGGGCCAGCATCAGCAGGGTCGCCGGCGAGGCCGGGGTTGCCAAGGCCACGGTGTTTCACCATTTCGGCAACAAGGAGGGCCTGCTTACAGCGCTCATTCTGGACCGACTCGTGAGCTACGGCCAACGCTACCACGCTATGGCCGAGCGGCCCCTGAGTGCCCGGCAGAAGATCGAGAAGCTGGCCCGCGTCGACAAGTGGGCCACCGCCGAACTGCTGGGTTTCCGGCGGATGCTGGTCACCGTGCGGCGCAGCCTGGACGGGGAGGCCCGCGAGGGGCTCGACACGCTGATGCGCGAGGCCTACACCCGGTTCCATGCGCTGATAGCGGACGTCTTCAGGGAATTCCTGGGTTCGGAGCGCCCCGCGGGTCTGAGCGTCGAGACGCTGGCGGCCACATTCCTGGCCTGCGTGGACGGTGTCCTGGTTTCGCAGGAACTGGAGTTCGCGCCCGAATTGAACGAGGGCGTGGCCGAGGCGCTCTCCAGGATCTTCGTGGATCATCTCGAGAGCATCTCGGCGCTGGAAGCCGGGGGAAATGAGGAGAAGGGGCGATGACCAGAGGGACCATGCACCTGCTCGCTGCGACGTGCGTCACGCTGGCGCTGGCGACAGCGTCGGCTTTCGCTGCGGAACGAAAACCGGAAATCAGTCGCGTGGGTACGATACCGCGCTACGCGCCGGACAAAGTCTTCCGGGTTTTCGGGGAAAATATGCAGAAGGCACAGTTTAGCCTTTGGGAGCCGGACTGGCCCAAAGGAACGGCGGAGAAGGACCGTCTTCCCGGGGAGGCCAGCCTCCCTGACACGCCGCCGAAGAAGGTCAGGAAGCTCGTTACCCGGGCCGCCTATAAGCAATGTGCTTTTGCCTCTTCAAAGGGAAAGGGGCTGTATGGCGGCGTGTCGGTGATCTGGGCTGAGAACGACGCGGGGCGCTCGCGTCCTTTCCTGGCCAACCGCCCGCAGATCTGGGTGCAGTCCCACCGGCAGGCCATGCCGGGTGAGCGGCTTCAGATCTTCGGACGCCGGTTGCTGCCCTTTCGCAACAGGCTTCCGGAGCTGGCGCTTCGCGGCAAGGCCGACGGTTCCTGGCACCGGGCGGTCTGGGGCAAGTGGCGCGGCCAGGGGCCGACGCTGCACGAAGGCGATCATCGCATCGAGTTCATCCTGCCCGACGGCATGAAACCCGGCGCCTACACGATGTGGTACCACAACGGCTCGGGCGGCCCGTTCGGCTGGTCGGACCCGATGTCGCTCGAGATCATCGAGAAGCGCGATCTGATTGCCTGGGAGGCCGACGCCTGGAACCGGGTGGGTATCCAGATCGACAACCAGAAACTCGGGAAGGTGGCGGTACAGCGCGTGCTGATCGCGCTGGGTGACGGCATTCAGGATGCCGGCGATACGATTCAGAAGGCGATCGACGCGACTGCGGCGGCAGGCGGCGGGTTCGTGAGTATTCCGCCCGGCACCTACGGCATCACGCGAACGCTTGTTTTGAAACCCGGTGTGGTACTCAAGGGCGCGGGCAAGGGCGCGACCACGCTTACTGTGCAGCACGGCAGACGGCTGACCGCAGTCCCTGACGTACCCCGCAAGCGTCAGGCGCTGGTGTGGATCATGACGCGCGCGGGCCTGACCGACCTGACGTTACTGGGCGGCCCCGGCGTGGACATGGTGGTACTGGTCCATGGAGCACGAGGTCAGGAACGTATCGAGAGCGTGTTTCTGAACCGGGTGGCGGTGAGTTACCCGGGCCGGCCGGCGGTGTTGCCGGCCGGGCGTTACAGAGCCCAGATTCATGGAATACAGGTGTGGGGCGGGACGCGGGGCTTCACGATGTGGCAGTGCGAAGTGAATGCAACGGGGCCGCTGGCAATGCTACGCACTCCCGACAGGCATCTGGATACCCGACTGATCGCCAACCGGTTCAGCAGCCCATACCGAAATCGCTACGGATGCGTGGGTGCGCAGGCTCAACGGGGAGGCATGATCACTGACAATGAGTTCATTGCCGGTGACCGGGCGCTCATGATGGGCTCGGGCAGCGCCGCAAACTGGGTCTTCAACAATCGCGTGCGCGATACCGGTCGCGCACCCAACGGCCAGGAGCAGTTCATGAGTGAGGCCGGCGGCGGCTTCTGTTTGGGAGATGAGGTGTGGTTCGGTTCCCCCACACGGGTTGAGGGAACGAAAATGACCTTTGCCGAAAATCTCGGCGAGGATCTTTCTATAGGTAAGGGGCAGAAGAAACTCGGAGATGGCTCCAAATTTACGGGCGACCTCCTGCTGCATGTCGCCTCCGGCCGTGGACTGGGGCAGTTCAGGCAGGTCACTTCCCTGGACGGGCGGTCGCTGACGGTCGACCGCCCCTGGGCGGTGGAACCGGACGGCACCACGAAGCTGTTCCTGTTCAAGGGGCCATGGCACAACCTGTGGGTCAACAACACCACCGGACCGGGTGCGGGCAACAGTCAGTTCCTGTGGGGAGGCGGCATAGAGAACGTGGTGAACGGTCACTGGATGTGGATGGACGGGCGCCTGGTGCTGACCACCAAGGGGTTCAAAAAGGACAAGGAAGACAAGCTGCATAAGGGTGGTGTGCTGGCCTTCAACGAAGTGCTCAACTGCCGTTCACGCGGCAGCGCAGCAGGTGGCGCCCACTTTAGTATCCATACAAGAAGCCTGAATACAGGGACCGACCTGCCTTCCAGTTCCCTCGGCAATACGCTCCGCGGCAATCGGGCGGCCGGATTCGGTGGTGGATTGTGGCAAATCAACCATTCGGCCAATTTCTGCTTCTCGAAGAGATTCAATGAGATGGTTGAAGTTGCCGGTCAACAGGCGGCAACTTCCGCCTACAAAGTTGCCGGGGCATACACCCTCGTCGAAGGCAACCTCTCGGACGGGGTGCCGGTCGGCGTCCACCTACGCGGCGACGGTGAGGGCAACTTCGTGAGCTTCAACCGCCTGGAGAATGCGAAGACCGCGGTACTGGATGAGACCGGTCGAGCCGTGGTCACACCGCCGGAAGGCATCCAGGACTACAAGGCCACCGTGCCGGAGAAGAAAAAATAGGCGGTCACATAAGGAGTTCCATGATGTACAGAGAAGCGCACTTCGTTCTTGCCGTCCTGGTCCACAGGCAGTCGAGGTGGATCATGATGAAGAGCCTGACATTGGTGTTGCTTGCTTTCAGCATTGGCGCTTCTGCCGCTGAGCCCCCGACCTTTGTCCTGAGAGATCAGATCAACACGACGTGGAAGGATGAGGCGGTGTCTTTCCGTTTGAATGCGCCGGCAGGGACTTGTCATCCGGAGTCGGTACGTCTGCGGGGTCCGGAAGGCGCCGTGGCCTGTCAGCTAAGTGATGTGCAGTTGTGGCCGGGTACGCCCTTCCTGAAGACAGGAACGCTCTGGTTCATGACCTCCCTGAAACCGCTGGAGCGGCGGGAATACAGGGTTGAATGGGCCGGGAAACCGGCCCCCGGCGCCGGACCGTCCGAAGACCTGAAGCTCGTGCGGAACGCTTCCATGGCGCAGTTCGAGACGAGCAGGTTCGGGGTACGTCTGCGCCTGGGGGGGAAAGCATACGCGGAACCGGTCGCGCCGGACGAGGTGCCCGGGCCGGTGTCGGCTTTTCGACTGGCGGACGGAACGTGGTTTGGCGGCAGCGATCTGTACGGCAAGACGAAGCTGCGGTCCTGGTCTGCGGAGTTGACCGCACTGGGGCCGGTGTTCGCCGAAGGCCGCTATCGCTACACATACGAAGACGGAAATACCCTGGACCTGACCGTGCGAATCGCGGCCCGGGACGATCGTGTGCAGTTCGATGTGAAGGTGGCAAGAGACAGCAGACGCGATGGATTACGTATTGTTCTCAACCGGGGACTGAAGCCCCTGACGCTGCACGTACAGAAGCGTTACAATTCCCGCAGCAACCTCTTCCCAAAGAGCCTTGGAATGGGCGAGTGGGCGAGCCTGCCGGTGAGTGATCTTAAGCCCGGGACGCTGATTTCCGTGACCCCCTGGGGCCCCTGGTGGAACGATCTCTGTGCCCCGGTGGTACGGCTCGGTATTGGCAACAACACGCGGGAATTGCATGTGGCGCGGCGCGACCCGGCGAGCTGGGTGAAGCCGGTTGGGAGGGCAAACCACAAGAATCTGAAGATCGTGAAGTCCGCGGCAGGCGAGATCTATATCGATGTGAATCTGAGCGCCAGGGAAGCGGGCGGTGTCCGGAAATTCGACCTGGCGGAGAGCAAAGCCACCGAAACGGTGGGATGGCGCCATCGTCGCGACAAACGAGGCCGGCGCGTGGGATCGCAGATCATCCCCTACCGTGAGCCGCTGAACGTGGTCAAAGACTACATTCTGGAATGGCCGCGAAAAACCGCGCACCCGACGATCTTCATGAGCGCTGTTGAGGTGACGGCCTCGCGGCCGGTACAGATTGACAAGGTGGCGCTGGCCCGATTGGAGGCATTCGCCAGATCACAGCCTTTGATCAGAGCCGTACCCGGTGAACCCGACGTTGCTGCTTTGACGTTATGGCTGGTCAGCGGCGATGATGAGGTGGCCCGGAAATACAAACTGGCGGAACGCTTGATTCATCACCTGGGCCTGCTGGGCGATTTCGACAAGATGCGAAGCACCACCCGCGTGGCGGTGCTTTTCGATGCGCTCATCGACACCGACCTGATCACACCCGAACAGCGGCGGGTTCTGCGCGCCCAGATGGCCTACCTGGCCTACCAGGTCGTGCATCCCGCCACGTGGAGCAGTGCACGAGGGTGGAATTCGGGAAACATGAATATGACGGTTTCCTACCACATGGAGGCGCCGGGCGTGATGGCCGCGGTGCTTTCGGATCATCCGCTGGCAAAGGAATGGATGAAGTCCGCACGAACGGTGATGGATTCCATGCTGAATCGCATTGGCCCCGACGGCGAGTGGCCGGAATCAACGGGATACTCCAACCTGTCGATCAGCGAGTTGCTCACCTTCGCCATCATGACCAGGCGCGCGGGGCTAGCCAATTACGTCGATGATCCGCGACTGCGTCGCGCGGTGGAGTTTCTGATCAAGGTCCGGCAACCCCCTGATCCCCGGGTGGGCGGCATCCGGGATCATATCCGTTTCGGCCGGTCGCCGGGCCAGACGCGGCCGCTGGACGGGGCAATCGCACGGGCAACCCGGTCGACCGACCCCGAGTACTCACGCCGCATGCAGTGGAACTGGATGCAGACGCTCAAGACCGGAGGGCGGTCCACAGAGCTGGACATGGGTGGATTCGAGCACCTGTATCTCGACCCGTCCCTTCCGGCCAGGGCTCCCGACTGGACCACGGAATCGTTCCGTCACATGGGCGTGGTGTTCCGGAAGGGATTCGGGACGAAGGATGAGCACTTTGCGGCGCTGCTGAGCGGGGATCGCATGATCTATTGCTCGCAGACCGGAGGTCTGGTCAGTCTGTGTGCCTACGGGCGGCCTGTAGCGGGCTCATTTCTGGGCGGTTACGGCTACCAGGCGGAATTCCTCGTCAACCGCGTCAGCCTGGCCTCGGACCCGGGGGCCTTCGTGCGGGGCAAATCGGCGTTCTATTACCGGGGTGCGCCCAGAAACAACTCTTTTGATGAAGACCTCCCCCGGGCGCGGTTCGAGAAGGAGGAAGGTATTGGGAACGTCAGCGCCTTTTCCGCGTTGCCCCGCCAGGATTACGCTGCGGTGGACGTCCTGATGAAGCATCCCATACGGTTCAAGAAAAGCAAGATGGCCCCGCCCGGGGATCTCCCCTGGCCGAAACTGGTTTCCGGGAATGGCAAGCCGCCGTTGTGGTGGCGTCGTCAGGCGTTGATGCTGAAGGATGACGATCCTGCGGGCGCCAATTACCTGTTGCTGCGCGATACGACCAGTGGCGGACAACCCACCATGTGGACCTTCTGGACCGCCTCGGAGAAGCTCGGGACCCCGAAAGAGGCAGCCGATCGCAAGGCGTTTCTCGCGGACGCCCCGGGTAATGCCATCGTCAAGCCGCGCGCGCTTTCCGGTAACCGTTTCACCGCGCTGGGCAGCTGGGGTGTGGATCTGGAATACTACGTGGCCGCCCCGACCGATACCCCGCGCCACACGATGCGCTGGGGCACACGCTTCAAGGTCTCGCGCCGTTGGGGGGTGAGCCAGTACCAGGACCTGCTGCACCTGCAGCAGGGCGGTGACGGTGTGTACTACGTTGCCCTGTTCCCGCGCAGGGCCGGCACCCCGGCGCCTCGATTCAGTTCCCTGGACAAGGGAAAGATCATCAAGGTGAGCGGGACGTTCGGTACGGACTGGGGATTCCTTTCCGCCCGTTCCGCCGAGGCCTCAGCGGAAGGCCTGCGTTTCATGGGCACGGCGGCTTCGGTGCAGGACCGCGGCGGGAAGCAGGTGCTCTCCCTGGGTGCGGCAGGATCGGTAGATTATCGCGAATACGGTTTGAAAGCCGGGTTTCCGGTTAGCCTGCGGATACATCCGAAGGTACTGAAGCTCGAACTGCCCGCAAAACACCCGGGAGGACAGGTTGCCCTGCGTGCACCGGCAACTGTCGTGCTGCAGCAACCACCCGGACCGGCGGGCCTCACCCTGGCCTCGACAGGCCGCGGTGCCTGGATGCTGACCCTCCCTGCGGGCGTGAGCAAGGTGGAGTTAAAGCGAAAGTGAGGAGAAAGAAGTCATGTGCCTCAAACCGTTCCTGCTCTTCGCATTCATGTTCGTGGTTTCTGGCGAGGCTTTTGCGCTGGTGCCGCCGGGAGACGTCCCCCCAGCGCCTGCGGGTGTTCAGTCTCCGGGCGGCAAGGGACTGCCGGTCATGGGCGGGAAGCAACACGAGCAGGCCCCGCAGATCGGTATGGCCGGCGAGACCACCTTCCCCGACGAGACCCTGGTCATAACCGGTGAGAACCTTGACGGCGCGACGCTGAAGGTCTGGGCCGAGGGCATGCGCTTTGACGTCAAGCCGCTGCGCACCGCAGGAAACCGTATGCAGGCGGTCGTTCCCAAAGAAGTTGACGGGCAGCAGGTTTCTCTTTCGACCATGCTGGTCTGGCCGGTCAAGGACGGGAAGTCGGGCATGCCCTACCGGGTAAACGGGCCGATCGCCTGGTGGAGCTGGCCGTGCCGGTTCCAGATCGGGCAGGACAAGACGGTTCGTATTTTCGGCAAGAACCTGTCACTCGGGGCAAGCACGCCCGTGGTGTATGCCATGCTTCCGGGAAAACCCACCGCCGTGAAGCTCGAAATCGTGACGCACAATCCCTACCACGTGGAGGCAAGACTTCCCGCCGTCGTGAAACCGGGCGTCTGCACATTCCAGGTCCACAACGGCACCGGTGGTATCTACGGTTGGTCGGCGCCCGTCACCTTCGAGGCCGTGAAACCTGTGACCATTCCTGCAACGGTCTACAAGGTCGACGATTTCAATCCGCCGAAATACATCAATGACGGCGTTGGCGATGATGCCGCACCCGCTATTCAGGCGGCCATTGATGCGGCGGTGAAGGGCGGCGGCGGTACGGTGCTCCTTTCGAAGCGGATGTATGAAGTCAGCTCGCGTATCACCGTGCCCGATGGTGCTCCGGTGGTGCTCAAAGGGGCCGGCATGGGCGGCTGGGAGAAGAAGACCGAGACTCCCGCCGGCGACGGCACGGTGCTGGTGGTGAAGAAAGGCTCCACCTTCAAGGACCTTATCCTTATCGACTTCGCCGGGGACGGCTCGCGCATGGAGGACCTGACGGTTGCTTCCTATCAGGCAGCCCCGAAAGAAAGACGAAATTACCGCCACCTCCTGCATATCAGGGGCCATGACCAGGTGATACAGCGGGTCAGGCTCTTCCGGAGCCCGGACAAGGGCCAGGCGATCTGGACAGAGGGGACCGGAAAGCTGAACGCGCGTATCTATGATTGCGAACTCTTCTACGGTGCCCGGGGGGCGCTGCGCATGTTGACCGGCGACTATGTACACATGAAAAACTGCTCGATATACGGAATGTATAACCAGGGCAAGGGATCAGACGCCGATGCCATTCGCTCCATGGCGAACTCCTGTTACATAATGGAAAAGAACCGGTTCCAGGGCCGGGACCGGTACAACGGTCGCCAGCTCGGCCGCACCTTTCTGTGCTATAACCAGTCCAGTAGCTTTTCCTACCTTGCGGACAATGTCTCCCGCGAGGTGGGCGTGCATCCCAGCGTGCCCAAGATGGGGAAGAATGTCTCTGAGCAGTACCTCTTTCATGTCGGCGGCGGTCCGGCGGGCGGCATTCTGCGCGTTGCGGCGGCGGGACCCTCGTCCATCAGAGTCGATCCATCGTCCATGGTTCCATATAATCGCAAGAAGGGGAAAGACATAAGCACTGAAAAGAACCAAACCCTCCCCGGTTCGAAAAGCGAGCAAGAGCTTCAGAAATCCGACCGTCCGAACAGGACAGTACTCCCCGGGTCATGGGTGGCCCTGGTCGTCGCAGGCAAAGGCGTCGGGCAGTGGCGGGCTATCACGAAGACCGTCAAGGTCGGACACTACGAGCTCCGCCGATCCTGGCGTATCGTGCCGGATAAGACCTCCCGGGTCTGCATTCAGCGGATGTTCCGCCACCACATCGTCTACAACAACTTCATGAGCACCGCGGAGAAGCCCGAGGATTTCGTAACCACGCACAAAAGCACGGGCGTATACCTCTTTCACAACTGCATGGACAACGTGATCGCGGGGAACCGTATAGAATATGTGGCCCAGGGGATCGCCATCGGTTCGTTCTATTCTACCCCCTGCTCCTGGAACCTGGTACGTGACAACAGGATCAACCACATCACCGGGAATTCAGGCGGCACAACTCATTTCCCCATGTTTATCAACGACCACATTCGGGAGAATCCGAAAAGGGCCTCCCACTTCGCCCCGGACACCTGGTACAACATTGGCAATGCCTTCCGCAGCAACTCGGGCAAGGATGCCGATGTCATCGGCTCCGTGGGCTACAAGGCAAAGGAAGTCCCGGCGAAGAACTATGCGCCGTCACCCGAGAAGGGCCTCATGATGTGCGTCATTGAGAACAACACCTTCGAGGCAAAACGGGGTTTCATCATGTATGCGCCAGCGAACTGGACGCTGCTGAGAAACAACAGGTTTGCCGCAACCGAAACAAAGAAGGCCATCGAGTTCTACGAGCAAAACAGACCCTGCATCCGGGAAACGCTCATAAAGACGGAGAAGCACAAGAGTCTTCGGTGAAACGGGGCTACACGATCCCCATCCCTTGGGGAAAGGAGTAGATTGCATGAGAATCATGAATATTCATCTGGCATTGCCCTCAAGCACACCGATCAGAGTGTGTCTATTGCTCCTGTTTGCCCAGGCTCTTGCCTACTCGGCGGAACCGCCGGTGATCTCCTTCAGCACCGAAGGGACACAAAAGGACGAAACCGTGTTGCTCTGCGGGGATGGTTTCGACCAGGAGGGGCTTGAGGTCAAATGCTGGATGCCGGCTCAGCCAGTGGCAGACGAGTGGAAGAAGGAGACCGTTCAACGGAGCTCACTTGAGCGGGTGCTGGCAGGCAAGGCCCCGCTGCCTCAGAAGCCGGATGGCAAGCTTGTTTCGCTTCGCGATATTTCGGTAGACAGCAGATATACCTGCTCGGGCAAGCTTCCTGCACTGAAAGGGCCAAACTCTTCCGTTCATGTGCTCTATCTCAAGACGAAGCATGGTTCAGCCGCGCCCTGGCTGCTGAATCGCCCGAAGCTCTGGTGGTCGGCAGCGAACACCTCTGCGCCGCGCACACAGAGGCGGCTCTTCGGAAGAAACCTCGCGTCCAGATTCGGTTCCGGGCCGGCGGCCTGGCTGCGCAATGCGCGAGGTGAACTCACACAGCTCCACGTCGGAGCACCCAGGGGCACGACAGGGCACTATGACATGGCTTTGAGTCCACCCTATGAGCTCGGCATAAAGCTGCCCGAGAATCTTTCTCCGGGCAACTATGAGGTATTTGTTCACAATGGTTCAGGTGGCGATTTCGGATGGAGCGCCCCCCTCAAAATTGCGGTGAAGGCTCCACGTGCCGTGCCCCGAAAGATTGTGAAGGCCAGCAGTCATGGCGCCATCGTCAACGACAATATCTGCGATTCAAAGGCGCTCGAGGATGCGCTGGCGGCCGCAGCCGCCCTGCCGGGAGGCGGCATTGTGCAACTCGAGCCCGGGTTCTATCACATTTCGCGCACACTGAAGCTGCCGGCGCACAGCGTTTTGCGGGGTGCAGGCCGGACCAATACCATACTTACCACCGTGGATGAAGCCGCGTTGAGCATCCCGCCCAAGCAGAAAGATGAGCCCCGGCCGCGAATGGCCTGCATGATCTGGCTGCAGGATGAATGCGCCCTGGAACATCTGAGCGTTCGCGGCGTGCCCGAGACGCTCTGCGCTCTTATCGGGCCGGCCCCGGTCGAGGATACCGGGAAGAGGATCGCTGTTCGGGATTGCATGATTGTAAACCGCAACCCCAGATGGAAAGATGCCGTGAAGTACAGTTTCGCCGGAAACAGCATGCTCATTTCGGGTGCGACCGAAGACCTGAAGATACTGAATTGCTTTGTCGAAGGAGCTTCGCCCATTGCCTCGGGAAGGCGCGAAATGAAGAATGCGGTCATCTCAGGAAACCGCCTCACCTCTTTTCCGCCGGGACGAACAGATTGTGCCCTGTTTCGCAAGCCCCATGAGTGCATCTTCGAAGACAATTACTTTCTCAACTGCAAACGGGGCCTGGTAATCCAACCGAGTGGAATGGCCGTTCACAATCTCGTGGCCAATAATCGCATTGAACACACGGAAAGAGGAAACGTTGCCGGCGAAGTGGAGCTGTGGGAAGGTGGCACGGTCCAGATCAGCGGTACGGTTGCGTCCGCCGAGGGGTTGGTTCTAACCAGCAATGATCTGGATTGGGAGAGGGTGCACACAATGCGCAATGACCGCCGGAAGAAGGGCAGGAAGAAGGAGAAGCTCGAAAAGAGGCGTGCCGCCAGTACGGGGCAGAAGCTGCGGGAAAAAGCGGTTGGCTGTGTCTGCCTCATTACCCGTGGACGTGGTCTGGGACAGTATCGTCTGATTCTGTCGCTTACGGAAAACACATTGAAGCTCGATCGTCCGTGGGACGTAGCGCCCGGCCCCGGCGCGGAATTTGTGATCACAACGGCCAATGTTGAAAACCTGATTCTGAACAACAGCGACCGCGATGGTGAGGCTGCGATGCAGTTCTGGGGCGGAAGCCTGGGATGTGTCATCAGTGGACACATATGCGAAGACACCAGGGGGATGATTCTTCATGCCACAGACCGCAGAGCGCAGCCGGATTCACTCGCAGGTACTCAGAAATGCTGGTTCAACGATATCCGACTCTGTCGTTTTGAACGCGGTGCGCAGCTGGATATCTGGCCGGCCCGGACCCCGGACCCGAAGTTGAACAACTCGGGCGCGCTGGTCTTCGGCAATACAGTACGAATGTGCACGTTTGGTGATGCCCCGCGACTTCCGCGACAGAACATATGGGGGGCCCACTGGGAGGGGAGAAGGGACATCGTCCAGAACCGGGTTGTCCCCATGCATCAATGCGCCATCCGGCTTGGCACCAGAGGTGGTTGGTCTGGTGATCCGGACGACCCACGCTGGGAGAAGCTGACTCCTGCCGCCACATTCAACCTCATTGAGCGGAATTACATTGATACCGGTTGGCCGGTGGGGATACATGAAACGCGCAGTGCGCGCGGCAACATCATCACCAATAACCACAACTCGGCCAAACGACCGTTGATACGCTCGGAAGCGTCCATTTCGCCTCCAGCAGAGGCCAAACCCGAGAAATAGCGGGGAAGGGGCCTGGTTGTCAGCGATCCGTCGAACTGGCTGCTTCTGCGCAACAACAGGGTTGCGCTGACGCAAAGGGCAAAGCGCCGCGAGGTCGTCGAGGTCTGCAATCCGGAAGAGGTCGTGGGCCTTCTCGATCTCAAGCCGAAGAGGAGTGGATAGAAGCCGCGATAGGAGCTGCGGCCCGGCCCGCAAGACGCAACCGTGGCGGCGCTCCACAGGAGACCTGTTCAATGATCACGAAACAGAGGAATGTACGCTTCATGAGGATGACAGGTCTGTCCCTGCTGTTCTTGCTGGCCGTGCCGGTCGCATCCGGAGGGCCGGCGTCGGCCGGCGAGAAGCAGGAGGCAACGGCGAAGGCGAAGGCGAAGGCGAAGAGGAGGAAGAAGGCACAGAAGCCGCCCCCTCCCGTCTGCCGCTACTGGAAGCCCTTCAAGAGCACTTCCATCAGGTATGACTACGTAACCGGGGTTCATTCCGGGAAGGGGATTGCGTACATGATGTGCTGCGATCGCTCTCGCCGGCCGAAGAGCGAGAGCATCCTGATCTCGTTCCCGCCGGGCGGACAGCGCGGCTCGAAGAAGATCAGGATCCTGTTCTCCTCCAAACTGGTTGACGACGTGATGGATCCGGACCGTCCGGGCCAGAAGGCATCGAGTGTCAAGATGACCCGCACCAGTGTTTACCATGACAAGGAGGTGGGGTTCGTGTGCATGAACTCCCTCTTTGCGGGCCCCGGCAGCGCCTATGCGAAGAGGACCCTGGTCCCGGCCATCTTCAGTTCGAAGACCGGCAAGCCCGGAACCTGGAAGTACCACGGCAAGCTCTCCGGGGAGCCGGCCGATTACGAAAAGAAGCGCAAGGGACGCTGGATCGGGGAGGGCAGTGTCGTTCGCACGATCGGCGGCTGGCGAGCCTACCTCGTCGGGTATGGGCCGGTGCTGGCGGTAGCCGAGAGCAGGTCTCTGGACGGTCCCTGGAAGTTCGTGCGCAAGGGCGGCAAGCTCGCGGACATCCTTCCCGAGCTGAGGGGAGCCTGCTTTCCCTATGTTCTCAAGGTGTCGGACAGCGAGTATCACCTGTGGGTGTCGAGGAAGTGGCCGGCCGGCCCGCTGTTTCACTTCTCGTCCGAGGACGGCCTGGACTTCAAGCCCTACGGCGAGCAGCCCGAACTGAGCGCTGCTTCGGTAGGGTCGAGGGCCATGAAGGGACTTCGTGCCTTTCTCAGCTCCGACGGCAAGACCATCTACGGCCTGGTGCCCTTTTCGAGGCGCGGGTGGGTCATCCACCAGAGCACAATGCCGGTGGGCCTGCAGCCGAAGGGCCTCAAGAAGAAGAGGCCCGCGACGCCGGAGAAGCCGGAAGGCTGATGCGGTCGCCTGCGGTGCCCCGGCGCTCCTGAGCCGGCACGTAGCCAAGGGGCCTCGGTCCGGTTCGGGGCTTGCCCGGAATCCGGGGGTGTGAAGCCCGGGGGGTTGCTGGATTGGCCTTTTCCCGCTTCGCTCTCAGAGCTGCACAGGGCCATGCACCGGCGGGCGAGATCGAAGAGACCCGAGTCAACTCGTCCTCCGTGCGCCGCGCCACGGGGACTTTCGCGCCCCGGGCTTGCTTGATTCGGCTCCCGACGGGGTTAAGCTCCGGTGCACGGCAGGAAGGGAGTTGCGGTGAGCCACAGGTCCACGTTGCGCGGGGCGCTGATGATGCTGAGCGCCGGCGTATTCTTCTGCGTCATGGCCTGCATGATCAGGCAGATGGCCGACGTCAGCTCCTTCATGGTGGTGCAGTTCCGGTTCGTGATCGGTCTGGCCCTGCTGGGCACCGCGGCGCTGTTCGGCAGGATCAGGCTTTCGTTCACCAGGGGGCCGCTGCTGTTCCTGCGGGGGTTGACCGGCGGGACGGCGGTGTTCCTCTTCTTCCTGTCCATCTCCAAGCTGGGGGTGGGCAAGGGCACCGTGCTGGTCTACTCCTATCCGGCCTTCGCCAGTATCTTCGGGCTGATCCTGCTCAAGGAACGGCTGAAGCCGGTCAAGCTGCTGGCGATAGCCGCCGCGCTGACCGGCGTCGCGCTGCTGGCCTTCAAGGGCGGCAGCGGCAGCGGTGAGGCCGGCGGTGCCGGAGATATGTCGATGCTGGCCTCGATCGGCAGGTACGAGCTGCTGGCGATCCTGGGTTCGGCGCTCTCGGGCTTCTCGGTCTGCATGATCAAGAAGCTGCACGACAGTGAGTCGAGCTACGCGATATTCTTCGCGCAGTGCCTGGTGGGCCTCTGGCTGGTGATCATCCCCGCCAACGTCGAGGGGCAGTCGCTGGGTTACGCCGGGGGGCTGACCCTGCTGGGCATCGGGGTGACCGCCGCGGTCGCGCAGCTGCTCATGACCGAGGCCTACAACCACCTGACGGTGACCACCGGGTCGCTGCTGAACATGAGCGTGCCGGTGCTCAACTTCGTAATGGGCATGGTCCTTTTCAAGGAGCCGGTCACCGCCGCCGGCTTCGCCGGCGCGGCCATCGTGATCGCCTCCTGCACGGTCGTGATCCTGGCCGACCGCAGGAAGCCGGAGTTGCCGGACTCAGGTTCCTGATTGCCCGCGCTGCTCCTGGAGCTTCCCGGACGGCCTCCCCCGTGCAGGCTCGATCCCGTACTTCCCGATCTTCTTTCTGAGCGTCACCGTGGAGATCCCCAGTACCGCCGCCGCCCGGGTGCGGTTGCCGCCGGTGGCCCGGAGGGCCGCCCGGACGGCCTCCTTCTCGGCCTCGGCGATGCTCTTGACGCCGGCGGCCTCGGGGGGCGGCCCGGTGTCCGACGCCGAGCGGACCTCCGGCGGGAGGTGCGCCAGGCGCAGCACGCTCTCGTTGCCGGAGAGAATCACCGCGCGCTCGACCACGTTGGCCAGTTCGCGAACGTTGCCCGGCCAGTCGTAGTTCTCCATCTGTCGCAGCGCGTCGGTCCTGAAGCGCTTGCGGCCCACGAAGGTCACCCGGCTGTGCATCAGGAAGTGCCCGGCCAGCAGCGGGATGTCCTCGGGTCGCTCGCGCAGCGGGGGGATTACGAAGCTCAGCACGTTCAGGCGGAAGTAGAGGTCGGTGCGGAACCGTCCCTGCCTGCTCTCCGCCACCAGGTCGCGGTTGGTGGCGGCGATGACCCGGATGTCGGTCCTGCCATCGCTGACCGACCCCACGCGCCGGAACTCGCCGTGCTCCAGGACCCGCAGCAGCTTGGCCTGCAGTTCGACGGGCATCTCGCCTATCTCGTCGAGAAACAGCGTGCCCCCGTCGGCCACCTCGACCAGGCCGCGCTTGGCCTCGTGCGCCCCGGTGAAGGCGCCCCTTTCGTGACCGAAGAGCTCGTTCTCCAGCAGCGAACCCTTCAGCGCCGCGCAGTCCACGACCACGAAGGGCTGCTCGGAACGCCCGCTGTAGCTGTGTATCGAGCGGGCCACGGCCTCCTTGCCGGTGCCGCTCTCGCCGCCCAGCAGCACCGCCGAGGACACCCGCGCGGCGTCGTGCACGAAGTCGATGATCCGCCGGAAGACCTCGCCGCGGCCCACCAGCTGGCCGTAGGCCCCGTAGCTGCGCAGGACCATGTCGGCGTATTCGTGCGCGCGGCTGGCCTCGGCGGCCAGCCGCTCGCGTTCCGAAAGGTCGGTCAGTATCCAGATCATGCCCTCGGGCTTGCCGCTCCGGTCGCGCAGCGTCGAGACCGAGGCGTTTACCGAGAGATCCCGCCCTTCCGCGGTTCGCGCCGCGCACTCGTGCGTGGCGGTACCGGTCCTTATCACGCTTGCCAGCATCTCGCGGAAGGCCTCGCGGTTCTCGCCGCCGCAGAGCGCCTGGTGTACCTCCAGGCCCCTGACGTCCGCCTCGCGCGTGCCGAAGATCCGCTCGGTGGCCGGGTTGCAGCTCAGCACGCAGCCGGCCAGGTCGGTGGTCACCACCGCGTGGTCCACGTTCTCGAAGAGCGCCCGGTGGCGCTCCTCCGAGGCGCGGATTTCGCGGGTGCGCTCGGCGACCTCGGCCTCCAGGCGCCGGGCGTAGAGCCGGCGCTCCTCCTCCATCAGCTTGCGCTCGGTGACGTCGACCACGGTGCCCTGCAAGGCGATCGGTTTGCCGCCCGGATCGCAGATGTTCTGGAGGGTCTCGTGCACCCAGCGGACCTCGCCGTCCCTGCGCACGATGCGGTACTCGAGCTCGTGGAAGTAGTCCGGAACCCGGTGCGGCTTCTGGAGCACCCCCTCGCGCAGCAAACGCTCCAGGTCATCCGGGTGCATGACCCGGTCCCAGCGTAGTCCGCCGTCCAGGAAGTCCTCCTCGCGGTAGCCGGTGATCTCCTCGACGGCCCCGTGAAAGAACTCCGGCTTGAACTCCAGATTGCTGCGGAAGGCGATGCCCGTGAACTTCTCCACGAAGTTGCGGTAGCGCTGTTCGCTCACCCTGAGCGCTTCGGCCGCGGCCCGGCTCTCGGTGATGTCCTCGCCGGAACTCAGGGTGCCGCTGATCCCGCCGCGTCGGTCGCGCAGCAGCGAGTTGCGCCAGGCCATCAGGCGGGTCTCGCCGTCGGCGGTCACGACGCGGTTCTCGACGTACTCGACCGGCTGGACGTCTCCGGTCATCATCCGCTCGAAGATCTCGCGTGCCCGGGCGCGGTCCCCGGCCGGGAGAAAACCTTCGAACCAGTCCTGCTCCAGGACCTCGATTTCTCCGTAGCCCAGTATGTCCAGGCCCTTGCGGTTGATGAGCGAGACCCGGCCCCCGGTGTCGAGCGCCACGATCGCAGTGCCGGCGATGTCCAGGTAGTGCTGGGCGCGGTCGCGCTCCTCGCGGAGACTGGCGAAGGCCCCGCGCCCGTCTTCCAGCGCCTTCTCGAGTCGGACGGCGGTGCTCTGCGATTCGCCGTAGAGCACGGCGTTGTGCAGCGCCAGCGCGAGGTGCCCGCTGAGCGATTCCAGAAACGACGCGCTCTCCGAGAAGTCGCGCTTCCGGGTGCAGGCCAGGCCCAGCAGGCCGATGGCCTCGCCCTGGTAGACCAGCGGCAGCGCGGCGAACGAGCGGATGCCGGCGCTCTTGCATTCGCTGAGCGTGCACCGCGAGTCGCTGCGTATGTCGTCGGAATAGACGCCCTCGCCGCTCTCGGCCGCCAGGCCGCAGAGACACACGCCCACGCGGTGCACGTCGCCCTCCCCGCGCTTCAGGCCGGGATCGCTGCTGTGCGACGACTGGAGAATCAGTTCCCGCCCCTCGCGGCGGAAGAGCAGCGCCAGGTCCGCCCCGGTGGCCGCTGAGACCCGCTCCACGGTGCGGCGGGCGACTTCGCCGAAGGAAAGGCTGGCGCTGACCTCGCGGCTCAGCGCGGTAAGCGCGGCCATCTCCTCGTAGCGACGGCGAAGCAGGTTTTCGGCGCGCTTGCGCTCGGTCACGTCGCGGAAGGCGCCGAGCACCCAGCGGCGGCCGGCCAGTTCTATCACCGTGGAGTTCACGCTGACCTCGAAGACACTGCCGTCCTTGCGCTTCAGGGGTATTTCGACGGGAGTCTCGACCTCGCCGCGCAGGCGCCTGTCGAGTTCCCGGCTGATGAAGGGCCAGTCCTCGACCGGGTGCATGTCCGGCACCCGCAGGTCGTAAAGCTCCTCGACCGAGAAGCCGGTCATCTCCCGGAACTTGCGGTTGCTCAGTCCCAGCTGCAGCGTGTCGACGTCGGCCATCACCAGGCCGTCGCCGGTGCTCTCGAAGAGCAGCCGGAAGCGCTCCTCCGAACGGCGCAGCTCGTCGAGAGCCGGCCCGTCGATGTTGGGCATTGACTTGCCGGTTGACTCGCCCGAGCCCATATTCCCCCCAGCAGGAAACCCCGCACCGGATTGTTGACCGCCGGCCATTATCGCGGACCGTACCCGCACATCAAGCCGGAGCGAGGTTATCCAAGGCAGTTACCGCTTCTCCGGCCCCGGTCATTCTGACTTCACCTGGTCGGTTGGCTATTCCGTTCTGGTTATTGGATATTCGTGGTTTTCGGGGGTTGGTCGGCCCTTGGATTCCGCTTCGATATCCAACGGCCAACACGGAATGTCCAATACCCAGGGCAAGCACCGGATCCTTGTCGCGAGCCCCAATCCCCAGGAACCTCTCCGGGCCGTGAACTTGACTGAGGCGCATATGCGCTTAGAATCAGCACATCTGACACGGTGACGCCAGGTCACTGTCAAAGGCGGGGTAGCTCAGGGGTTAGAGCGGCGGCTTCATAAGCCGTAGGTCGTGGGTTCAAATCCCACCCCCGCTACCATTAAAAGGACGAAGGCCGCGGGATCGAAAAATCCCACGGCCTTCTTTTTGTCCGGGTCCACCTCGATCTTCTGTATGAAGAGCTGGACCAGTTCGCGCCTTTCCTCAACGGTCCC
>Ga0272442_10001008_pt1 | contig 43649 bp, 43 predicted proteins | sample SSMForm2O_FD_200262 | JGI IMG/M metagenome (GOLD analysis project Ga0272442, IMG submission 200262) | Marine sediment archaeal communities from Little Sippewissett salt marsh, Falmouth, MA, United States - SSM-Form-2O | ecosystem: Environmental > Aquatic > Marine > Wetlands > Sediment ...
ACTCTTGGTCAAACGTCGACCGGGAGGTGCTCGCCACGGCAGAGGCAGGAGAGGCGCTGCCGCCGACGTCACTTCCGCCCGTGCCCGATGTCGTCGAAGACGACGACCCGGACGTTCAACCCCTTGAAGAGGTAGTGGTTGCGGCACCGACGATTGAGGGTGCGTACCGGTCGCTGCTCCTCATCGGAAGCGACGAAGCTGCCGATCTCGCCGATGTCATATTGCTCACCGTGCTGCCCGCGGATGATGATCTGGCACCGTTCATGGTGTCCCTCCCCCGTGATCTCTACGTCCCAAATCGGTGTACGAACGGCTACGGGCGCATCAACACGGCGTACCGCGAATGTGGTGACGTCAACGCACCCACAATGCTCGCCCTCGCGGTCGAAGACTTCACCGGTATCAAGGTCGACAATTTCGCACTCTTCAACTTCGGCGGCTTCGAGCAGGTCATCAACGGCGTTGGTGGTGTCGAGATCTGCTCGGAGTATCCGCTGCGTGACGCGAAGTCCTACCTCGATTTCCCCGGCGGTTGCGTGAACGCGGATGGTGCGATGGCGCTTGCATGGGTGCGTTCGCGCAAGACCCAGCAACTCGTCAACGGGAGTTGGCGGTCCGTCCCGGGTGCGAGCGACCTGCTGCGCAACGAACATCAGCAAGACGTGCTCCTCCAACTCGCAACGAAGCTGAGGACCTTCGAGTCTCCAACCGATCTTTCGAACAAGATCGAGGAGCTCTCGAATGCGTTTGTTGTCGACGAGGGCCTCAGTCTGTCGGACACCCTCTCACTCGCGTGGAGTCTTCGAGGTATTGACGTCACGACGATCCAGCGGCTTGTGGTACCGGTGAAGCTCGGGCGCACAACCTCAGGCCAGTCGATTCTCAGGGCGACCAAACCCTTTGACGAGGTTCTCGAAGAGTTCTACCCAGAGTTGCTCGTCGTCGAGGTAGACGACTTCGGTTCTGCGGCGTCGGCGACGCCGTAGGTCGACCGATCTGGTCAGCTCCCGTGTCATTCGGGATTCGTTCGTGACAGATCAGCTACCACCGCCTCCAACTCAGGCGGCTGCGATCTCCGGACCCGCGTCCGCTACCGCTTGACTGGCTTGACGGTTCCGATCCCGCGCGCCGAACCCGCACTCGTGTAGCGTCCGGACCGCTAGATCGCCGCTTGACCCAACCGTTCGCACCAGCTGCCATAGAATGGGCGGCAATCGCTTGGAGGATCGACACGACGTGAGTGACCCGAAAGACCCCTACGGCAATCCGCCCGGTTGGACCGACCCGTATGCCGATCTGACCGACATCTCCGGCAGCGATCCGATCCCGCCCCTCGAAGATCCGAACATCCCGCCGGCGACCCCTCCCGGCTCACCGTTGCTGACCGGACTCGTCGTCGGCCTCCTCCTCGTTGCCCTCTCGGTCGCGGTGTTCCAACTCCTGAAGAGCGACGACACCACGGCAGCGGCGGAGACGACCACCACCACCGCTGCCGAAGGTTCGGAGACGACGGTCCCGGGCAGTGACTCGACCACGTCGACCACCATCGGAACGACGACACCCCCTTCTCCGCCGTACGAGTCGGTTGGGAACCCGATCGCAGTCGACAAGATGAAGCTGAAGAGCGATCGCGTCGGCATTCAGATCAACGACGTCCCGGACCTGACGTTCGGTGACCCCGCCGACATCTCGATCGGCCGCCTGATAGCGAGCTTCGGCGAACCAGACCAAGACACTGAGTGGCAGGTATCAACCGGTCAGTGGGGCGTCTGCACCGGCGACCTCGAACGTGTGGTGCGCTTCGGTCCTTTCGCCGCGATTGTCACGACCGACGGCACAACAGAGATCTTCAACGGCTATCGGCAGGACCTGAGCTTCGGTGACCTCGACTCGGACGCCACACAACTCACAACCCTCAGTGGCTTGAAGGCCGGCGACACCGTCGAGCGCCTCGAGCAGGTCTACGCATCCGAGGACGTCCAGTTCTCCACGGATCCGGCGCTCGGCGACATATTCGAACTTCGGGGTTCGGACACGGGCGCTCTGCTCCTGTGGGGACCCGTCCGCGGGACCGACCCGGATTCGCTCGTCGTCGGTATCTACGCACCGGATGTCTGCGGCCGGAGTTAGATCTGCAGAACATCGAGAACGCTGGAGGTCAGGCCGCTAATATCGCCGCCGTGACGACTCGTAACCCTGCCGTTCCGTACTTTGTCGGTTCCGTTGCCGGTGTCTGCGTTGCCATGGCATTACTCGCGGTGATGGCAGGAGCGACGTCCATCACCACGGTATCCCTCGGCGATGCTGCCACAGGTCAAACCCTGCCCGAGCTGAGTGCCACTGGATCGCTGATCGGCCTTCTGGTATTCCTCGCCGGAGCGATAGGCGGACTCCTCGTGAGCGGGGGCACCTACGCCGTCGGTCGCGCGCAGGATCCCGACACGCCGCGTTTCTCGTTCCCGGTGATCGCACCGATCGGAATGCTGCTTCCGGCGACGCTCGCGTTCGCGATTGTGAGTCTCGGCCTGTCTCTGTTCGGAAGCTCGCTGGATGGCGTGGTCGCGGTTCCGATCACTGCCTTTGTTAGCGTCTCGGCCGTTGCAGGTCTCATCGCGGGCGCAATCACGGTTCCGATCGTCGACGGTCTCTCCCGGCAATCCACCGTCGGTGACGCAAACGAGGCGACCCCGTCCTCGAGCGAAGCGTTCTGGTCGGATTTCGGGCGGGCCATCGGCATCCCGGCAGTCGCGATCGCAATCGGCGCCCTGCTGGCCATCGGTCTCGCACAGGTGCTCCTCAGCGCTGAATCCACAGTGGTGACCGTCTCGGTGTTCTCCATTGTCGGAGCCATCATCCTCGGAGGAACCACGCTGCTGGCCCTCCGCCCCTGGGATAAGGACTGACTGGTACCCGGTAGCCACCGCCTACGAGCCCGCCGGGGGTAGCTGAAGAAAAGAAGGAGCAAAGAACAGAGACAAGAAAGGCGGACACAGAAGACGACGAGGTCCACCCTCTTTGCTCTTTGCTCTTTGCTCTTTGCTCTTTGCTACTTCCCGCCCGGCACCAGCACCGGACCTGTCTCCAGCTTCTGTTCCCGGTCGTACCACGAGAAGAAGACCCACGCGATCGCGACCCACAGGATGAGACCGCCCCCGATCTTCATGATCAATCCGGCAATGATCTGGTCGGTCATCACGTCGATGCCCCAAAGTCTCGGGAACGTGGTGTAGATCTCGTACAGCGGGGTCTCGCCGAGGGTCATGAACGATGCCGGAATAGTCGGCACGAGCGACTGCAGGAAGAGGTACCCCATCTTCCCGAATGGTGCAAGCGTCTTCGTCTCGGGAATCGGATCCATCACCGGCCACCACATCAGAATCGCCGATATGAACAGCACGGCGTGGGCGAAGAAGTGAAAGAGGTCGCTGGTCAGCATCAGTTCCACGACCGAGGGCACATGGATGAAGGCGAGCCACGCATTGAAGAACACGAGCGTGAAGATCGGGCGGGTGATGACTTTGAGCAGCGGGATGATCGGCTTGACGAAGGCGTGCATGAGCCATTCCGGGATTCCGCCGAGCAGTAGGGGCGGAACAACCAAGGTGATCAGCATGTGCTCGATCATGTGGAACATGTAGAGCCGCTGCTCGCCGATGTCGTGCAGCGGCCATGTCGAACTGATTACGAGGAACACGATGCCGCTGTAGAACATCACCCGCTGGCGGGTGGTTACGGGTGGCCGTCCCGCCGGGGCATATCGGCCCGCAAGCATCCGAATGCCGTATCTATAGACAATGACCAGAGCGATGGCGACCCCGTAGACGTCGAGGTGCGGGTGGAAGGTGAAGTCCATAGCTCAGAGCGCCTGGAACACCGCGAGCATGACGATGAACATGAGGATCGCCACAACAACGGCGATTGAGAACACGTAGCGGTAGCCCTTGAGGTCATACCTCAGGTGCATGAAGACCGCGACCACCGTGATGAACTTCGCCGCCCCGAACGCGATCAGGAGAGGGGCACGCACCGGATCGAGGAACTCGATGTACGGGATCGCAATCTCGATGGCGGTGGCGACGGCGAGCGCCGCAGCGATCAGCCAGTAGGTCTTCGGCGTTGGATGAGCGTGAGCTGCGCTTGCCATGATCAAATCTGCAACAGGTAGACGATGGTGAAGATCACGATCCAGACGATGTCCACAAAGTGCCAGTAGAGGGCGACGAGTTCAACGTTCATGCCGTGATCCGGTGAGAGGCGGCGACGCAGCGAGAAGGCCACCAGCAGCGCGATCATCAGCACGCCACCGGCGACGTGCATGCCGTGGAAGCCGGTCAACATGTAGAACGACGACCCGAACGGACTGGTGCTGATCTTCAGCCCCTCATTGACGAACTCGGTGAACTCGAAGATCTGGCCCGCGAGGAATGCAAGGCCGAGGAGTGCCGTTCCGATGAGCCAGATCCGCCCCTGGCGCTGATCCGACTTCTGGAATGCGTTGTCGGCAAGCACCATCGTCAGGGAACTCATCAGCAGCACGAACGAAGTGGCGGAGGTGAACGGAATGTTGAAGATCTCAGCTCCCGGTCCACCGTCGGTCGTATTCCGGTAGAGCAGGAACGTGGCGATCATCGCCCCGAAGAAGAAGACCTCGGACCCGAGGAAGACCCACATCGCGGTCTTGCGCGTCCGATGAATCGGATCCCCGGTCGACTCGAAGTCGGTCTGGCCGTCAACCTCAAAGACGCCGTCGGTGGCTGTAGCCATCAGTGCGCCTCCCTCGTGACCGGCTCTGCAGCCCACCCCACGATGCCCCACAGCATCACGATCGCGCCGACCGCCAGCACGGCGAAGCCAATGGGACCCGACGAGATGAAAACAAGCCCAGCACCGAGGATGGCGACACCGCTCGCTGCGATGATCGGGAAGTACGACGGAGATGGCATGTGCATCCCGTGTTCCTCGACGACAACATCGGGTTTGCCTGCCTGTTCTGGTGTGAGCTTCACGGCACGCCCTTGTTCGTCGACGCCATACTTGCGGTACCAGAAGTCGTCCTGGTGGTGCACCACGGGGATCTCCTCGAAGTTGTAGACCGGAGGTGGTGAGGTGGTCGTCCATTCGAGCGTGCGGGCGTCCCACGGATCGTTCCCAGCCACCTTCCCGTTGCGGTAGCTCGCGATCAGGTTCCAAATGAAGAACAGGAATGAGACGGCGATCAGGAAGGCGCCAACGGTGGACATGAGGTTCCACATGTCCCATCCCATCCCTTCGGCGTAGCGATAGGTCCGACGCGGCATGCCGTCGAGACCGAGGATGTGCTGGGGCGCAAACGTGAGGTTGAAACCGATGAACATGATCCAGAAATTCCATTTCCCGATCGTCTCGTTCATCACCCTTCCGGTCCACTTCGGGAACCAGTAGTACGCCCCTGCCACATACCCGAACACGGCGCCGCCGAACAACACATAGTGGAAGTGGGCCACGACGTAGTAGCTGTCGTGCTGCTGGGTGTTGGCGGGGACAACGGCATGGGTCACGCCGGAGATCCCGCCGATCAAGAACATGGCGATGAAGCCGACGGTGAACAACATCGGCGCCGGGAACGTGAGGCGACCACCCCACATGGTGCCGATCCAGTTGAAGATCTTCACACCCGTCGGAATCGCGATCAGCATGGTCGCGAGCCCGAATCCTGCTTCGGCGACCGGTCCCATCCCTGCGGTGAACATGTGATGCGCCCACACGCCGAATCCGAGGAAGCCGATGGCGATCCCGGAGAACACGACAAACGAGTAGCCGAACAGGGGTTTGCGCGAGAACACGGGAAGAATCTCGGACACAATGCCGAAGGCCGGCAGGATCAACACATAGACCTCGGGGTGCCCGAAGATCCAGAACAAGTGCTGCCAGAGCAGTGGATCACCGGCAGCCTGCGCTTCGTAGAAGAGCCCGCCGAAGTTGCGGTCGATGAAGATCTGCCACAGGCCGACACCGATGACCGGGAGGCTGAAGATGAGAAGGAACGAAGAGACGACGCTCATCCAGACGAAGACCGGCATCCGCATCAGGGTCATGCCGGGAGCACGCATCGTGAAGATCGTCGCAACGAAGTTGATCGAGCCTGCAAGCGAGGCAAAGCCGAGGAGCTGCGCACCGATCGAGTAGTAGTCCATCCGCACGTATTCCTGAATCTGCGTGGAGAGCGGTGCGTAGCCGACCCATGCGCCATCCGGCGATCCTCCGAGGAAGAACGACGAGGTCAGCAGAACGACGCTGAAGAGGAACAGCCAGAATGCGAAGGCGTTCAGCCGCGGGAAGGCAACATCCCTGGCGCCGATCATGAGCGGTATGAAGTAGTTCTGAAAGGCGGCGGCGATCGGCATGATGACGGCGAACACCATCGTGAGGCCGTGCATCGTGAACAGCTGGTTGTAGGCGTCTGCGGATACCAACGTGCCGTTGGCGGTCGCCAGCTGCGTCCGAATCAGCAGTGCCTCGAGGCCGGCAACGATGAAGAACACCAGCGAAGAAACGGCATACATGATGCCAATCCGCTTGTGGTCGATCGTCGTGATCCAGCTCCACAGACCCTTCGTCGACGGCGGCGTGTAGCCGAGATCATCCGGTGTTGTGGTCAACGCCACGAGAGGTCTCCTTTCCACGTGAGGTCGATCACTTCCACGACTCCAGCAATTCGACAAGCCCCTGAATCTGCTGCTCATCAAGTCCGTAGGCCGGCATACCCATGATCCGGCCCTCCTCGATATTGTTCAACTCGGGTGACATCGGCTTGACCGACGACGGGTCGTCGATCCACCGGGCGAGGTGCTCCGCCGTGTTCTCTTCGACCGCCGCGCCGAGCGACGTGCGACTCCCGAAGTGGGTGAGATCCGGTCCGAGGGCTGCGCCAACAACCTCAACCGATCCATCGGCCGCGACCACCTTTGCCTGATGGCAGGTGGTGCAGAACTGGGTGAAGGTTTCATATCCGGCTGCCGCAGCACCGCTCGTCGGAATCGGCGATGCCTCGAGTTGCTCGGCTGCCCACTCGTCAAAATCGGCTGTGGAGTCGACGAACACGCGAAAGCGCATATCGGCGTGGGAGAGCCCGCAGTACTCCGCGCACTGTCCTGGGACCATCTGACCTGCGATGTCTGCATCCGGGGTGATCTTCATGACCGTTTCCCTGCCGGGCACGACGTCGCGCTTGCCCGCAAGGCTTGGAACCCAGAAGCTATGGATCACGTCGACCGACGTCATCGTCAGCTCGGACGTCATACCGGCCGGAATGTGCATTTCGTTCGCGGTTGTGAGCGGTCGTCCGTCCTCGTCGAGGATGTCCGGGTACTGGAACTCCCACCACCATTGATGGCCGATCACGTCTACGCGAAGGAAGTCGCCTTCCGCCGGACTGCGCAGGTCGAACAATGTAGTGAGCGTCGGAACGGCGATGATCACCAGGATCACCACCGGGATGATCGACCATGCAATCTCGAGGCGAGTGTTTCCGTGGACTTGCCTTGGCTCCTCTTCGTTACCCGGTCGCTTTCGGAAACGAATGAGCGCGTACGTCAACGCACCTCCGACGACCACGAAGACGCCGATGCCGAGCCAGAAGATGAAGTCCCATAGCTTGTCGATCGATTCGGCCTCAACGGAACGCGGGTTGAGGGACGACTGTGGCAGGTCGCTCGAGCAGGACGCGAGCAGGACGGCAGCAAGAGCCACCACCAGGAAGGTGATGCGGGTGATCGAGCGGCGGTGGACCGCGTCGTTTCCAATATCTTGATTCACGGGATTCCCCAGGACGGCGACCGAAGTGGGCGGGATAGTAAACGACCGAACCGCTTGCAGCAACGAGCTTTCGCAGTAATCGACTTCAGGCCACTCGCTCAAACCCGTTGGGCGCGAAACGAGCTGCGAGCCAGGTGGTGAGCGGCACCGCCGCAACGAGTCCGATACTCCCGACCAGCGTGCGCACGATCTCAATTGCGACGACTTCGCTGTTGGCGATCGTCCCGAGCGATTGGCGGGCAAGAACGAAGAGCACCAGGAGCGGCAGCGAGGCACCTGCGTAGGCGAGCAGGAGCGTGTTGACGATCGACGCAATGTGGTCGCGCCCGACCCTCAGCGCACGTCGGAACAGTCCAGCGCTGCCGAGTGAGGGGTCCGCGGCTTTGAGCTCCCACACCGTTGCTGCTTGGGTGATCGTCACGTCGTCGAGTGCTCCTGCCGCACCGAGCACGATCCCGGCCAGCAGCAGGCCGGTTACGTCGATGCCTTCGAAGAAGGTCAGAAGTGACGTTTCTTCGGAGACGAAGCCAGTGAATCGAGCCAGTCCGAGGACGATGGCGGAGAGCACGGCCGTCAAGGCCAGAGCCGACGTCATACCGAAGAGCGCGATTGTTGTCATGCGACCGAAACCGTGGGCGAGGTACATGGTCACATAGGCAATGGCTGCCGACCCGAACACGGCAACGAGCACGGCGCTCCGCCCGTCGAGAATCGCAGGTAGGACAAACATGAGAAGGATCAGAACGCTGATGACCAGACCGACCAGGGCGGTTGCACCGCGCCATCCACCGAGGAGGACAACAACGACGGCGAAGACGATCGCAACACCGAGGAGGACCACGCGGCGGTCGAAGTCCGCGAATTGATAGATCGACTGAGGATCGACGGGTCGGACGGAGAGGATCTCGAGTTGGTCCTGGTCATAGAAGTAGTCGACCAGTGCAGCGTCACCCACTGCGAGAACAGCGGCGTCTTCTCCCGGATAGGCCTCGAACGTGGCGCTCCTCCCCTGTTCTCCATCGTCGATCAGAAGGTCGATAGCCACACATTCGGAGCGCGCGTCGAACGAGCACGGCACGCGCTTGACGGCTTCAACCGTGCCCGTCGGGGCGACGCGAGACAGCACGACGCGGTCGCCTGCTGAGAACGCAGGTGTTGTGGCTCCTGGCAGGAATTCCTGCACGAAGACGAACCCCGCCTCGGGACCGTCATCGAGCTCGAATTCAACAACTGTGCACGTTTGGGTCTCGACGCCCGTACATGGGAGCTCCGCGACCTCCCGAACGGTCGCGTGGTGGAAATCGGTGGGGACGCCAAGCGCTGCGAGATCATCCGCCTCAGCACTCGAAGCACCGGTGGGTCGCAACAGGATCATGCCGATGATGATGACGATGCCGAGTGCGATCCCGAACACGAGAAAGGGATCGGGTCCCTTCCGCGGCTCATGATGTGGCGGGTCGCGATCATCGACGTAGGCCTGCCATTCGTCGAATCGGCCAGGCTCGATGGGATCGTCATCGACCATCCACCAAGTATCGCAGCCCTGGTGGAGAAGCACTCGCTCCTACCCGGGCGACGCCGCTCCGGGACGCGGTCAGTATTCGCTCCGGGAACCGGATTCCGAAGACAGCCGCCCGGGAGGCGACCTTGATCCTCTCCTTCACCGCTGCGTTGGACTGATCTTCCGGGCCGTTGGGCAGCCGGACCACCGACCGACTCAGGCTTCCTCAGCCCACATCCCATCCCAGATCTCACCCACCGCGCCGAACAGTCCGGCGAGCGCCCACACGAGGATCCACGCGAGGACGATCAGCACGACGACCGTCAGAGCGGCGCGAAGGTAGCCGAGCCATGGGTTCGCGGGGTTGTAGAGCTCGGCGAGCCAACTCTTGATGCCCGTCGGTGCCGGCTCGCTGACCGCAACAACACCTGCAACACGGCTTCCGGCCGCCTGCGTTGCCTGAGATGCCGCCGATGGCGGCGCCGGAGTTGAAGGTGCCGGGGTCGAAGGGGCTGAAGTCGGGCCGCGTGGCGTCGCGGGAGCCGGCGTCGCGGGAGCGGGCGGTGGTGGAGCCGCGTGGGCCGGCTCCATCGCTATCAACGCCACATCGTCCTCAGAGAGGTCGAGCACCGCAGCCAGCTCATTGATGATTCCCTTGGCCGGCACGCCCTCGTCCCGCTCCCATCGGCGCACCGACGCCGTGGATCGCTCCACAGAGGTCGCCAGCTGGCCCATTGACATGCCCTTGGCGAGGCGCGCCTCGCGCACAGCCTGTCCAAAGGTCCTCGGGTCGCTCATCACGCCAGGATATCCGCGACCAGAGCTTGCGGACGTGTTCCCAACGGATCGCTATCGTCCGTTGACAGCGATCGTGGAGGCACGCGTGGGGACACACTTCAAGAATCTGGTCGAGTTGTACGAGTCGAGCGTCGCTCGATTCCCCGAGAACCCGCTGTTCGGCACACGCCACACCGACGGATGGCAGTGGTTGACCTACGCCGAGTTCGGCAAGCAGGTCGACCTCGCGCGGGCCGGACTCGCCGGGCTCGGCATTGACGCTGGCGACCGCGTCGCTGTGATCTCGGACAACCGGATCGAATGGGCGGTCGGGGCGTATGCAACGTACGGCCTCGGAGCCGCGTGGGTTCCCATGTACGAGGCGCAACTCGCGAAGGAGTGGAACTTCATCCTCGGAAACTCGGGCGCAAAGGTTGCCATTGTCGGTGATGACGGAATCAGGGCTCAGCTGGACGATCTGAGGGACGAACTGCCGGATCTCGCGCAAATCGTGGTGTTGCGCGGCGAGGCCGGCGGCGAGGCGATCACCTGGGCAGAGATGCTCGCACGAGGCGCCGAGTCCCCGATTCCCTCGGTACATCCGCCTTCCGAGGATCTCGCCTGCCTCATCTACACATCGGGAACCACGGGTCAGCCGAAGGGTGTGATGCTGTCGCACGGCAACATCACCAGCAACGTCAACGTGTTCCCCGACATGTTCGACATCGGCCCCGACGACCGGACTGCCTCCTTCCTGCCATGGGCACACGCTTTCGGCCAGACGATTGATCTGCACTTCATGATTGCCGCCGGCGCGTCTGCCGGGCTTACCAGCGCTCAAACGCTCATGGACGACCTCGATGACCTTCGACCCACGATCCTCGTTTCGGTCCCAACGGTGTACAACCGTCTGTACGACGCCCTCCAGAAGATGATGGCGGCCAAGGGTGGGGTGACGAAGACCATCTTCGACCGGGCACTCGCCAACGAGCGGAAACGAGCCGACCTCGCGGCGAACGGGAAAACCACACGGTGGGTGGAGATGCAGCACGACCTGTACGATCGGCTGGTCTTTGCCAAAGTGCGCGACGGCTTCGGCGGTCGGCTGAGGTACTCGATCTCCGGCGGTGCGGCGATCTCTGTCGAGGTCGCGGAGTTCATCTCGGCGCTTGGCATGACCGTCTACGAAGGCTACGGACTCACCGAGACGTCCCCGGTCGCTGCGGCCAACACGCCGTCGTATCGGCGGGTCGGATCAATCGGCAAGGAGATCCCTGGGGTCCGAATCGACATTGATCGCGAGGTTACGGGCGATTCCGAGATCGGCGAGATCATCATCCACGGCCCGAATGTCATGCTGGGGTACTACAACCTGCCGGAAGAGGACGAGAAGGCGCTCACCGCCGACCGGGGCTTCCGCTCGGGTGACCTCGGCTACCGGGATAATGACGGCTTCCTCTACGTTCGCGGTCGTATCAAGGAGCAGTACAAGCTGGAGAACGGCAAGTACGTGGTGCCGTCACCCATCGAAGAACAGCTCCAGCTCTCCGGATACGTCACGAACATCATGGTGTACGGCGAGCAGAGGCCCTACAACGTGGCCGTGATCGTTCCGGACATGGACGCGTTGACGAAGTGGGCCGCCGATCACGGCCTCGGCGATCTCTCGGAGGATGCGCTTCTCGAGAGCGAAACCGTCAATGAGCTCTATCGGCGCGAGATCGACCGCCTGTCCGGGTCCATCAAGGGCTACCAACAAGTACGCGGGTTTGTGCTCGAAGATGAGGCTTTCAGCCCGGAGAACGGCATGTTGACCCCGAGCCTGAAAGTGAAGCGCAGAGCCGTCCTCGACCGCTACGGCGAAGACCTCGAGAAGCTATACGAGAAGTAGAGCAAAGAGCAAGGAGCACAATCAGGACCCGTTGTCCTGTCTTTGTTCTTTCTTCTTTGCTCTTTTGTCTGCGCTCGAGCGAGTGGCTTGTAGCTTGAGTATCGGCGCTCAGTCAAGCGGGGGAACGGGGTCCATCCCGTGCTGGACCATTCCCGCCTCGACGACCGCGATCGCGGCCTCGAGGACCTCGACTCTGGCGAGCCGCTTCGATTCGCCAGGGATGACGAACCAGGGTGCCCGATCCCACGACGTTCTTGCCAGCATCTCCTCGACCGCGACCTCGTACTGGGCCCTCTTCTCTCGATTGCGCCAGTCCTCATCCGTCAGCTTCCATTGCTTGAGGGGGCTTTGTTCCCGTGCCTCGAACCGCTTCAGTTGCTCTTCAGAGGAGACATGCATCCAGAACTTCGCGAACACCATGCCCTCCGTGACCAGCGTTCGTTCGAAGTCGATGATCTCGGTGTAGGCCCGGCGCCACTGCTCAACATCAGCAAACCCCTCGACACGCTCAACGAGCACCCGTCCGTACCACGACCGATCCAGGACTGCCACGTCGCCCCACCCAGGAAGGTGGGGCCAGAAGCGCTGGAGCCAATGGTGCCGGAGCTCCTCGTCCGACGGAGCTGCAATCGTGATGACCTGCACGTGGCGAGGATCCATCGGTGCGACGAGCCGCTTGATGGCGCCGCCCTTCCCCGATGCGTCCCACCCCTCGAAGACGAAACACACCGGCGGACCAAGCTCGCCGCTCCCGAGCTTTCCGCCGAGCTGGAGCCGCAGTTGCAGCATGCGGGTCTGCGCCTCTTCGAGGCGTTGATCAGCTTCCGAGCTTGGGATGCGACGCGTCAGGTCGGCGTCGCTCAGCGAAGGGATGATTGGTCGACCATTCATCCGAGCGATCGTAGCGCAGGAGCCACCACCGAACTCACTGCGGATTGCCGTACGGACGCGAGGCAATCACCAGGCGGATGGTTCCTCCGGTGACCATCGCAAAGAGGCCGAGCGAAGCGAGGAGCTTGAGCCAGAGCGCACCTTCGGCTGTCCACACGAGCCAGAGGAACGCCAGGCAGATCACAACCATGAATGTGATGCCAAGCACGAGCGCAACCGTCGTCGTTCGAGAACGTGGAGCATTCACACTTCGATTGTACGCAGCTGAAACGGGAGCGCTAGGGCAGCCAGGGATCCACCACGATTGGGACTCCGAGACTGGCCGCAGCGTCATCGATCGTGATCCAGGAATCGTCCGCACAGCTCTCACACGATGTCCACAGCTCGTGAGTCTTGCGCCCCAGCGAACGCCCGTTGACGAAGCCGCGAACGCCTCGCTTCGTGCACCGCATGCAGTAGTTCCGAACCGAGACGCCAAGGAGATCGGTCGACGCCACCCGCCGACACCGATCCTCCTTCACGCTGGGCGGCCGCCATGAGACGGCACACAACACCGCGATCGGCATGATCGACGCATAGATGCCACAGGACAGATCTCTGTCGAGTTTCGCTCGCGAATCCCAGACCCGAAGCCCGCACTGGCACTCCTGCAGGTGGCCAGGTTCGAAGGGGTCGCCACCCATGTGGCAAAAAGCCTTGCCGGTGACCGACCACAGGTCCGACCGCTCGTCGGAGTACAACGCGGCGACATGCACCTGACCGTCGCTGGCGAGGCGGGCCCGCTTCCATCCACGCGGGGCACCAGAGGGGATCGCATCAGGATGTCCGTCTGGCCACGGCGGCGGCAGTCCGCCGCGACGAGGCCCGGAAGGCGCAGTCACGCGCGTCCGTCCACTTCGGCAACACGCACGTCGCCCTCGTATTGGTCCTGGCCTCTTTGCATTGATCCACCGTATGACTCATGACCGCCACTCCGCCAGGGACGAACGGCCCGACACGTTCGACGGCGCGGGTGGCGACTCCAACCACTCGCACGGCGCGAGCAGCCTCTCAGCGGAGGCGGACGGGAATCGAACCCGCCAGGGCGCTTTCGCACCCTCATCGGTTTTGAAGACCGAGGGACCCACCAGGCATCCGGACGCCTCCAGGCAGGACGCTACCCGACCCCGGGTGGTGTGAGTTCACTCAGTCATCGAGGCGCTTCTCGAGAATGGCGGTAGGCCAGTAGCGTCCGAGCTTGAAACCGACGTCGTCGAGCATCCCCACGAGGCGATAGCCGAGAGCCTCGTGCAGACCGACGGAGGCTTCGTTGGGGACGGTGATGATGGCGTACGCACGGTGGATTCCCTCGCTCTGAAGGGTCTCGAGCATCGTGGTCAGCAACTGACGCCCGATCCCGATGGCCACGAAGCCTGGATCGAGAACAACCGTCGTCTCGACCGATGACTGATATGCGGCCTTCTCTCTGTAGCGCGTGCTGTAGGCGGTGCCGACCACATCTCCGTCGACCTCTGCCACGAAGACTCGATACGGGCCGGTATCGGCGTAGTGGCCCCACCAGGCAACCCGTTGCTCAAGATCCCAGGGTTCGAGATCGAACGAGATGGGCGAGTCGACGATGTACCCGTTGTAGATCTCGTTGATGCGCGCCAGATCACGCTCACGTGCGGGGCGAATCACCACATCCATCACGAAAGCGTACCCAGGGTTCTCCGCGTCGTATTTGGCGTCTCCAGCCCGCGGAACGGTTGGCGCTGTGAACCCTGGGTTCTCGACCCCGTATGCGGCGCCGTCAGCCCACAGAATGACTCGTCGCCAACCCTGGGTACGCGGGACTAGCCGGTGATGTAGCGCTCGAGGTCGGCGATCAGGTCTCGCTGCTGAGCGATCATGGCCTTCACGACATCCCCGATCGAGACCATTCCGACCAGCCGACCATCGTCGTCGACGACCGGGAGGTGCCGGACCCGCTCATCGGTCATCAACTGCATACATTCAGCGACCGTTGCGGTCGGAACCACCGTGTGGACGACGGTGGTCATGATCTGACCGACCGGCGTGTCATTGGACCCAAGCGCCTGCAGCTTCACCTTCCGCGCGTAGTCGCGCTCCGTAAGGATGCCGCGCAGTTCGGTGCCGTCGAGAACAAGGACCGCACCGATGTTGTGCTCGGCCATCGCCTCGAGGGCGCTGAAGACCGTGTCGGACGACGCCACCGACCAGATTTCGGTGCCTTTCTCTTCGAGAATGCCCGCCACTTTTCGTTGCATGTCAACCCCTTCCCTCTGAAACGAACATACTCGCCGGCGACGCAGTCCGTCGAGGAGAATCACGAGACACCGAAGCCTCGGCACCACCTACACTCGCCGCAACGTGTCACGACGTGCTCGCTTCGCATGGTTCTGGCTCGCGGCGATCACGATCGTCGTGTTGTCTCCTGTCGCGTCCATTGCGGCAGGAGAGTCAATCGGCGGGAAGCTCATCCAGACCGTCGGTACGGAGAAGACCCCGGTCGAGAGTGCCACGGTCATCATCCTCCAGGACGGCATCGAGATCGGGACTGGTCAATCGGATGCGGAGGGAGCCTGGGAGATCCCCGTACCGGCCGCCGGCGTCTACGACGCTCAACTCGATACCTCCACCCTGCCGGACGGTGTCGGCCTCACCGATCCCGAAAAGGAAGTGCTCACCGATATCAATGTCCGGGAGGGACAGGCGAAGAAGGTGATCTTCCCGCTTGGCGTGGGCAGCGTCTCGTCGGTATCCACATACGATCGCGTCGGTGCACTCTTCGTTTCGGGCCTCAAGCTTGGCGCGATTATTGCTCTCTGCGCAGTGGGGCTCTCCCTGGTCTACGGCGTGACCGGTCTCGTCAACTTCGCCCATGCCGAAATGGTGACGCTTGGTGCGGTCACCGCATACTTCTTTCATGCATCAGCCGTAGGTCCGCAATGGCCCCTCCTCATCGCCTCGGTTCCGGCCGTCCTCGTCGGCGCTGGATTCGGCTGGGCGCAGGAGGAAGGGCTCTGGAGGCCACTCAGGGCCCGGAGCGTTGGCCTCGTCGCAATGATGGTGGTGTCGATCGGCCTCTCGTTTGCCGTTCGCCACCTGATCCTCATCTTCTTCGGCGGCGAGCCGCGGGCCTACCCCGATTTCGCCGGACAGCCCCCGATCGAGATCTTCGGCATCTCCGTCGTCCCGAAGAACCTTGTCACTATCGGCGTCGCGCTCGTTGTGCTCGCAGGCGTCGGACTCTTCCTCCAGCGCAGCCGAGCGGGGACGGCCATGCGGGCGGTATCCGATGACGCCGACCTCGCCGAGTCATCCGGCATCGACGTCAACCGCATCATCCTCATCACCTGGATGCTGTCCGGTGGACTTGCGGCCCTCGGCGGCATTTTCTTCGGACTCAACGAAGCCGTTCAGTGGGACATGGGATTCCGGCTGTTGCTCCTGATCTTCGCCGCTGTTGTGCTCGGCGGACTCGGTACCGCATACGGTGCGATGGTCGGCGGCTTTGTTGTCGGAATAGCCGTAGAGATGAGCACGCTCTTCATGCCCAATGAACTAAAGACTGCGGTGGGACTCGTCGTCCTGATCGTGATCCTGCTGGTCAGACCACAGGGCCTCTTCGGCACGAAGGAGAGGATCGGCTGATGGATTGGGGCAGCATATTCATTGACGGCATCCTCGCCACGATCGGTCCGGTCACAGCGGCGTATGCAATCTCGGCGATCGGCCTCAACCTGCAATTCGGGTATGCCGGACTCCTCAACTTCGGCCACGTGGCGTTCATGCTCGTCGGTGCCTACGGCATGGCGATCACGGTGGACCTCGGCGGTCCTCTGTGGCTCGGGATCATCGTCGGGATCCTGACTGCCGCAGTCCTCGGATTCCTCCTCGGCCTCCCCACCCTTCGCCTACGCGCCGACTACCTCGCGATAACTACGATCGCCGCAGCCGAGGCGATTCGCCTCGTCGTGCGCTCCAGCTGGGCGCAGCCGCTGACCAACGGCGTCTTCGGTATCCAGGGCTTCGCCGACTCCTTCTTCGACCTCAACCCGTTCCCGCCGGCCGAGCTCTACGGCATCGGGAGTCTCGTCGTCACCGGCAGGAAGCTCTGGGTGATGATCGTAGGCTGGACCATCGCAGTTCTCATGACCTTGCTGATTCGGCGCCTAATCAACAGCCCGTGGGGCCGCGTTCTCAAGGCGATCCGTGAAGACGAGGATGCCACCACGTCTCTCGGGAAGAACGTCTTCTCCTACAAGCTCCAGGCGCTGATGATCGGCGGGGCCATCGGCGGTATCGCCGGAATGCTGCTCGCGATTGAGCAGCAGAACGTAACGCCCGATGCCTACCTTCCACAGGTGACGTTCATACTCTATGTCATCGTGATCCTCGGCGGTGCCGGCACGATCCTCGGCCCGATCGTGGGGGCCGTCGTCTTCCAGTTCCTCTTCTTCACCGTTGATGCGCTCATGGTGAACACGCAAGCGAATATCGACTGGGTGGGGGACCTGCTCACGCCGGCAGCTGCCGGCCAGGTGAAGCTGGTCCTGGTGGGTGTCGGCATGATGGTGCTGATGGTGTTCCGACCGCAGGGAATCCTTGGAAGCAGGGAGGAGGCGTTGATCGATGAGCGATAACCACCCAATGTTCGGCGTCGCACCGGAACCGGGAGTCCACAAGCCCGATCCGGTACTGGTGGCGAACGACCTCCAGCGGTCGTTCGGCGGACTCCGCGCCGTCGACGTTAGGCACCTTGAGATCCAGCGCCACACGGTGACATCGCTGATCGGACCCAACGGCGCGGGAAAAACCACGCTCTTCAACCTCCTTACGGGTTTTGACACACCGGACTTCGGCGAATGGCACCTCAACGGCGGCGCTCTCGTCGGGATCGCGGCGTTCCAGGTCGCTCGGCGCGGCATGGTCCGCACGTTCCAGCTGACCCGCTCGCTCGCACGACTCACCGTGATGGACAACATGCTCGTCGCGGCGAAGGACAACAAGGGTGAAGGACTGTGGGGAGCGATCACCGGAGGCTGGCACGCAACCGAAGAACTCAACGAGGTTCGGGCGAACGAGCTTCTCAAGCGGTTCGGCCTGGACCATATGGCCGACGAATTCGCCGGCGGGCTCTCCGGTGGGCAGCGCAAACTCCTCGAGATGGCGCGTGCACTCATGATGAACCCCGAGGTGGTGATGCTCGACGAGCCGATGGCGGGGGTGAACCCGGCGCTCACCCAGTCGCTCCTCACGCATATCACCGGTCTGCGTGACGGCGGGAAAACCGTGATCTTCGTCGAGCACGACATGGACGTGGTGCAAGAAATCTCCGATTGGGTCGTGGTGATGGCCGAAGGGCGCGTCATCGCCGAGGGGCGGCCCGAAGAGATTGCGAAGAACCAGACCGTCATCGATGCCTACCTCGGGGAGCACCACGGCGAGGCGGCATCGTGACCAAACACCTCCTCAAAGCTGAAGCCGTTGTTGCCGGGTACCTGCCGGGGGTCGACATCCTGCGCGGGGTTGATCTGACGCTCGACGACGGCGAACTCGTCGGGATCATCGGACCGAACGGGGCGGGTAAGTCGACCCTGGTCAAGGCGATCTTCGGTCTCGTCCCCGTTCGAGATGGATTCGTGACACTACGCGGCCGGGACATCTCGAATCTCGCAGCGCACACGCTTGTCGCCCTCGGCGTCGGCTACGTGCCCCAGCGCGCCAACGTATTCCCTTCCCTCACGGTGGAAGACAACCTTCGCATGGGTCTCTACCTCGATCCCAAGGCCTGGGACGAGCGCTTGGCTGCCGTGGTCGAGATCTTCCCGCTGCTTGCCGACCGCTCGGATCAACGCGCAGGTTATCTCTCCGGTGGTGAGCGACAGATGGTTGCGATTGGAAGAGCACTCATGATGGACCCGTCGGTTCTCCTCCTCGACGAGCCTTCCGCAGGCCTCTCCCCCGGCAACCAGGACCTCGTCTTTGAACGCGTCCGTCGCATTGCCGATTCCGGCGTGTCGATCGTCATGGTCGAGCAGAACGCCCGGCGGTGTCTTCAGATCGCCGATCGTGCGTATGTCCTCGACCAGGGTCGCAACGCACACACCGGGCCGGGCACGGACCTGCTCCATGATCCACGCGTCATCGATCTGTACCTCGGGACGCTGGGAAAGGTGGACTAGGGACGCCAGTTCCCCGGTCGGCAGACAGACGTGGGGCCCGGCAGATCTGCCGGGCCCCACCGTCTTTGGTTGGTTCGTCCTCTGGCGCGTCAGCCGCCTTGCACGACCTGATCAACGGTCGTTGCGGTGCCTTCCGCGTCGTAGATGAATATGTCGTACGTGCCGATCGTCGGCTCGTTGTTCGACCCATAGTCGAGCGGGCCCGACGCACCGTCGTAGTCGATGTCGGCGCCGGCCATGATCAGGTTGAAGCAGTCCTCGAACAGCGAGCACTTCTCTCCACCCTGAGTCACGTTGCTGATCTCGGCTACGAAAACGGCCGGGTCGGCACTCTGGGCTGCCTGGGCGGCGAGCACGGTGGTCATGAGACAGTCGTACTTCTGCGCTGAGAAGATGGTCGCTGTTCCGGGGAATGCGGCCTCGAGCCGGTCCGGGAAGGTCGCCTCACCGTTGGCCGGTGCAGCCGAAGGGGCCGTCCCCTTGATACCGTCGAACAGCGCAACATTGCCACCGACCTGATCAGGGCCAACGGTGTCTTTGAACCCGTCAGCAACATAGATCTGCCCGCCGAACCCTGCACTCTCGAGATCGAGCAAGAGCTGCCCGCCCTCCTCGAACGTGATCATCACGAGCGCCTCGGCGCCACTGGCCACAACGGCCTGAGCCTCCGTGGCAAACGATCCGGCAGCAAAGTCGTAGCCCTCGGCGAGCACGACGACGTCGCCAAGTTCGGCTGCAACGAGTTCGCCGAAGCCCTTGCCGTACTCGTCAGCGCGCCACAGGACTGCCACGGATGCTGGAGCATCGTTGGCGACCACGTCGGCAAGCGTCGGGCCCTGGAGGTTGTCCGAAGGAGCGGTACGGCTGTAGAACGGGTCGTAGTCCGATGAGCTGAGCGCAGCAGCCGTGTTCGAACCAGAACACATCGCCACCTGGCTGCTCTGCACCTTGTCGACGATCGACAGCGAAACACCGGAAGCAGCGGCCCCAATGATCCCCTGGAAGTCGCCGGTCAGATACCTGTCAACGGTCGTCGACGCCACGTTCGGATCGGTGCCCGAATCGCCGTACTCGACGGTCACAAGACCTGGGGAAACGGCATTGATCTCATCGGTGCCCATCTTGATCGGATTCTCGAGGGCATCGATGATCGGAGCGAGCTGACCGGTCTGCGGGAGCACGGTCCCGATCGCGATCGGAATCGGCTCAAGGGCCATCGGTGGCTCCGTCGACGACGTGGTGGTCTCTTCGACTGTGGTGGTCGTTTCCTCGACTGTTGTGGTCGTGGAATCCGCCGCGGTTGTTGTTGTTGTTGTTGTGTCAGCCGCCACATCGTCGTCTCCGCCGGAGTTCACAGCGATAACAACGACGATGATGACAGCAACAGCAGCAACAAGGATCCACGGAAGCCACTTCCGCATATTGTCGCTCATGGTCTTGCCTCCAAATGTATGCCCGGATAACCAGGAACCCCGGCCGAACGCCGGGGTCGCCGCAAGATAGGCCGAAGAGAACAAGAAGCGCAAGCGTTGTAGGTCGCGACTTGCGAGCCACAACGCGAGTACCAAGAACCAAGAGTCAAGAACCAAGACCGGATCGGGCATCGTCTTGACTCTTGCCTCTAGCCCCCTCCGCCACGGCATAATCGGTTGATGACCGACGACTCTCGATCTCATGTCGCCCGCCGTGGGCGACGCCTCACGGCATCGGTCACCGACCTCGATGTCGTACGGCAGCGCGCGTTGCTCGTCGGCATGGTGCGAGATGGGAGCCGCACAGCCGAAGGAGAGCGAAGCCTCGAAGAACTCGAGCTCCTGACCGATACGGCGGGGTCAGAACCGGTCGAATCCGTGCTGGTCCGCCGGGATCGTCCCGATGCCGCAACCTTCATCGGCAAGGGGAAACTCTCAGAACTCGTCGCCGAGTCACACGTGCTCGACATCGACGTCGTCGTGTTCGACAATGAGCTCTCACCGGCCCAGCAACGAAACCTCCATCAGGCGTTCCAGTGCGACGTCGTTGACCGGGTTGCCCTCATCCTCGACATCTTCGCTCAGCACGCCCACACCCACGAGGGGCGGCTCCAGGTGGAGCTCGCTCAGCACCGCTATCGACTCCCCCGGCTTCGCGGCAAGGGCATCGAGTTGTCCCGCCTCGGTGCTGGGATCGGAACACGCGGCCCTGGTGAGACGAAGCTCGAAACCGATCGGCGCCGGATCCTCGAGCGTGTCTCCAAGATCGAGCGCGAACTCAAAGAGGCTGCCCGGTCACGAGATACGAGGGCCAAGTCACGAAAGCGGTCCGGCCTGCCCGTCGCAGCGATCGTCGGCTACACGAACGCCGGGAAGTCGACGCTCTTCAACCGGCTGACGGAAGCAGACGTGCTCGTCGAAGACCGCCTTTTTGCAACCCTTGGATCAACCGTGCGGAGGCTCGACTTGCCGGACGGGCACCGGGCGCTGATGTCCGACACCGTCGGCTTCGTTCGTCGTCTCCCCCACGAACTCGTCGAGGCCTTCAGGTCGACCCTCGAAGAGGCCGCAGACGCTGACCTGTTGGTGCACGTCGTTGATGCCTCGGACCCGGACCCCGACGGCCAAATCAGTGCCGTACGCGAGGTTCTGGCCGAGATCGACGCCGCCGACGTCCCGGAGATTCTCGTGTTCAACAAGATCGATATTGCAGAGCCGGCGGTGGTTCGGCGGCTCCTCACGGTCTACGAAGAATCGGTCGCCACATCGGCACTCACCGGAGAGAACATCGGAGATGTCACCGCCGCCATCGTCGAAGGGCTCGACGCCGTCACGGTGACCGCAGATCTTCTGATCCCCTACGATCGCGGTGATCTTGTCGCATCACTCCACGAGACCGGCGAAGTCCTCGATGAGCACCACGGCGAGGAAGGCACCGAAATCACGGCCCGTCTGCCTGCAGCGGTGGCCGAACGATTGGTCTCCTACCTTCGGGACGAATAGCGGTCAGAGTATGTTCGCGGCGTATTCGGCGAGCGGGCTGCGCACCGTCCGATCGAGTGTCACGTGACCGAACAGCGGATTGCCCTTGAATTTCTCGATCATCGCCGCCAAACCGCCGAACGGAGAGACGTAGGGATTGTCGACTTGGGTGAGGTCTCCGCAGAACACCACCTTCGAGTCGGCACCCATCCTCGTCAAGATCACCTTGAGCGTCGGAAGTTCGAGATTCTGGGCCTCGTCGACGATGACGAGTTCCCCGGTAATCGAACGACCTCGCAAGTACGTGACCGCAGCCATTTCCAACACGTCGCGTTCGAACAACTCATCGACGGCATCACGGGGTGATCCCTCCGCCTGCGAGAACAGGGCATACAGATTGTCGTGTACGGCGGCCATCCACGGTTCGAGCTTGTCGGTGAGGTCACCGGGCAGGAACCCGACCTCCTGGCGCCCAACGGCGACCAGCGGCCGATAGACCGAAACCCTTCGATATCGGCCCAACTCGAGCACCTGTTCGAGGGCAGCGGCGAGCGCGAGAAACGTCTTGCCGGTGCCCGCCATACCCATCACCGAAACGGCCGCCACATCGGGATCCATGAGAAGATCGAGCGCAAACGCCTGTCGCATGTTCTTGGATTCCACGCCGAACACGTGGCGACTACCCGGTACCCGCGTGACGGTTACGCGCTGTCCGTCGTCAACAACCCTGCCGAGTCCGGATTGTGATCCCGGCCCGTGAAGCACCACAAACTGGTTCACGACGAGATTCGTATCCTCGATCGTTACCTTCCCGCTTCCGAAAAGCTCGTCAACCGTTTCGCTGGACACATCGATTTCGGCAACCCCTCGATACGACTCATCCACCGGGACGGTATCCCCTCGGTAGTCCTCGACCGTGACACCGAGCTGAGCCCCTTTGATGCGGAGGGCTGCATCCTTTGTGACGAGGATCGTGCGCGCGCCGGCATCAACCAGGTTCAGGCACGTCGCAAGAATTCGATGATCTGAGGTGTTTGGATCGAGGATCTCCGGAAGGCGCTCCGAGGTGACCCCGTTGATCTCGATCCGGAGCGAGCCGCCGGTCGGAAGCTCCGCCGGCTCTGCCAAGCCCCCCGGCTCAGATGCACCGAGGTCCTCCAGCAGTCGGATCGCAGATCGGGCGTTGGCGCCGACCTCATCCATCCGTGTCTTCTGGCGATCGAGCTCCTCAACTACCACGAGCGGGAGCACCACGTCGTGTTCATCAAATCGGAGCGGGGCATGAGGGTCGGCCAGGAGAACGCAAGTGTCGAGTACGTAGTTCGTGGTCGTCAAAGGGCCTCGCTCTCGCGACGTATGTGCTGCGGGAAGCGTCGCCGGGAACGCTCCGAAATGCAAGCACCCGCGACGCGGGCGCCTTCGTGGCGTACTCTGTGGCCGGGAAAGGAGGAACCATGAAGGTTGCAGTCATCGGAGCCGGTTCTTGGGGAACGACGGTCGCCGCGATGCTTGCCCCCTCGTGCGAGACCATCCTGTGGTCACGCCGCGCGGAGTTGGCCGAACGCATCAACAACGGCACCAATCCCGACTACCTCCCCGGTTTCGAACTCCCACCTGAACTGATCGGAACAACAAGCATCGAGCGAGCAATCGACGGTGCCGACGCCGTCGTTATGGGTGTGCCGTCACACGGCTACCGATCGGTTCTCGAACAGGCTGCGCCGCGTCTCAGCGCTGAGACGCCGATTCTCTCTCTCACGAAGGGCATCGAACAGCCGACCCTGATGCGCATGACCGAGGTCACGTTCGACGTGCTCCACAATCACGATCGTTCTCACATCGGCGTGCTCACCGGCCCGAACCTCGCCCGAGAGATCATGGCCGGCCAGCCCGCTGCGACCGTGATCGCCATGGAGAACGAGGTGACGTCTGCCGTGATGCAGACCCTCTTCATGGGGCCGCGCTTCCGGGTCTACACCAACACCGACGTGATCGGCTCAGAAAGCGCCGGGGCATTGAAGAATGTGATGGCGCTGGCCGCCGGCATGGCGGAGGGCCTGGGGTTCGGCCTCAATACCGTCTCGATGCTGATGACGCGAGCGTTGGTCGAGATGTCCCGCCTCGGGGTGGCCATGGGTGGACGCACGACAACCTTCGCCGGCCTCGCCGGGATGGGCGACCTCATCGCCACATGTATGTCGACCGAGAGCCGGAACCATCGAGTCGGCCTGGGTCTCGGGCTGGGGAAGACCATCGATGAGATCGTCTCGGAGATGAACATGGTCGCCGAGGGCGTCAAGTCGACGAGCGGGATCCTGGCCCTCGCCGACCGCTACGAAGTCGAGATGCCGATCGCGGAGCAAGTCGGCCAGGTGCTGTACGAAGGCGCGTCGGTCCCGGAGGCGATAGCAGCCCTGATGGGCCGCTCGGCGAAGCCCGAGTGAGAAGGAAGTAGGAAGAACAAAGACAAGAGACAGCGAACCCCTACCCGCTCTTTGCTCTTTGCTCTTTGCTCTTTGCTCTTTGCTCTTTGCTCACCTCGGTCGCACGAACTCGCTGCGGTCCGTCTCCACTGCCCCGCGTACCGCGCACGCTTCAGCATGATCATTGACCAGCCCCATGCTCTGCATGAAGGCGTAGGCAGTGGTGGGGCCGACAAAGGTGAACCCGCGTTGTTTGAGTTCTTTGGCGAGGGCCAACGACTCGGGGGTGGTTGCGGCGTCGATCGGCGGGCCCGGTGGGGGCTCGAACGACCATATGAGCGCACCCAAGGAACCCGCCTCGTCGATGACGTCGAGCGATCGTTGGGCGTTGTTGATGGTCGACCGGATCTTCCCCTCGTGTCGCACTATTCGGGCATCGCCGAGCAACCGAGTGACATCGTCATCGGAGAACCGGGCAACGCATTCGATGTCGAAACCCTCAAACACTTCGCGGAAGGCGTCCCGCTTCCTGAGAATCGTGATCCACGAAAGGCCTGATTGGAATCCCTCGAGACAGAGCTTCTCAAATAGCCCGCGATCGTCGCCAACGGGTCGGCCCCACTCATCATCGTGATAGGCGGCGTATTCGGTGCTCCCGTTGCCCCAACCACACCGGATCACGGCGTCGGTACCAGCCTCAGTAGCTGCCATGCTCTCGGAGCTACCCAGCGTCAGACTCCTGGGCTCGGCCGACGGCATCGGCCTGGGCAGCCCGGCTGTGTCGGAGGACTACATCCATGAGTTCTTCTGCGTATCCCGGGTCCATACCCACCGCTGCAGCGTCTTGGCGCATCTCTTCGATCAGCTCGGCCTCACGATCGGGAGACCGCATCGCAAGCTCCCGCGCAGCCTTGATCTTCGCGATGTCGATCGAGCTGCGCAGCCGTCGGCCGAGGAGACGAATCACCTGCCGGTCGATCCGGTCGATTTCGTCGCGTAATGACGGGATACCAAGGGCATCCATCAAAGCCGCAAACCGATCCGGATCGAGGTGCGATCCGTTCCCGGCGAGCGCATCCGAAGGATCGGGGTGGAACGGGACCACCAGACCGTCCGCACCCGCGCTCCTGGCGGCCAGCGCCAGCGGCTGGACGAGTTCGGGGTGACCAGCGGTCGGAGATGGGTCGACGATCACAGGGAGGTGAGACATACGCTGGACCGTCGGGATCGCGGAGATATCGAGCGTGTCAGTGGTCCGCGGATCGAAGCCGCGGCTCCCCCGCTCACACAGCACCACAGCCTCGTTGCCCGCGTCGAGGACGTACTCGGCCGCGAGGAGCCACTCGTCGATCGTGGCCGCGGAGGCTCGATGGACAATCACCGGCCGGTTCGTCGCCCCAACCGCACGGAGGAGCACGAAGTTCTGCATGTTGTCCGGACCAACCTCGATGATGTCAACGTGTCCGGCCACAACATCGATGTGATCGGGTTCGAGCACCTCAGTACTCACCGGAAGACGCGTCTCGCGCCCAGCGTGCTCGAGCATCCACAGCGCCTCGCTTCCGAGGCCCCGGTAGGCGTAGGGAGAAGACCCTGCGAGGTACGTCCCCGCGCGCAGTATCGACCCGCCGTTCTCGGCTACGAGCCGGGCGGCAGCGAGGATCTGCTCTTCACTCTCGACCGCCATCGGTCCTGCGATGACCGGATAGGAACCGTCGCCAAACTTGACGGTGCCGACCGAGACAACAGTCGTCTCAATCCCAGGTCGTCGATGGCTCTTGAGGATTGGTTGTTCTGGCATGGTTCCTCCTGATCGGAGGGCTCCGGGAACCACAAGACCCGGAGCCTTGGCTCCGGGTCTTCGTGGGGGTGTGTTGGTGTGGTGCCGCTACCGCCGTATCACGTGAACCCGGGCGCAAGGCCCGGTGAACTGGTACGGAAATCGATAGCGTGCGGTCACGGACGGCAGCGTACTGTCTCTCCGGTCGGCAGTAAAGCCGTGCCGGTGAATGTGGACCGGTTCAGTCGGTCAGGAAACAGAGATCCAGACTGAAACAACCAGGACAACAGCACCGACGAGCGGCACCAACACCTCCACGGCGTCCCGGAACCGTCCAACAAGCCGCCGCTCCGGATGCGTCCCGAGTTCACGAGCAACAATCGCTACCAACCCGACGACCGCTAAGACCGATCCCACAAGAACGGCAGAGAAGTCCACGGTGCTCATGCGATGTACCCCGGTCTTCCGGCCGGCGACAGGTGAATGACGATTGGCGGTTTCCGATTCATCCCAGCACCAATACATCGACGGCGATGGCGAGGAAGACCCCTGCCAAGTATCCGTTCGTTGCCGTGAAGTACCTCATCGCCATATCCGGATTCGCTCGAAGGTGAACGGCGCCGCCGATCAGCCACGTACCCAGCACCACCACGGCTGCGAGGTAGATCCATCCAACCCAAGGGGCAAGCAGCAATGAGACACCGACGGTCACGATGCTGTAGAGAAGGATGTGATCGGTCGTCATCGAAGTGCCGACGACGCCGGGAAGCATCGGAATCCGGGCCGCCTGGTAGTCCTCGTCGTAACGAAGGGCGAGCGCCCAGAAATGTGGCGGTGTCCAGAAGAACACGATCGCGAACAGCACCCACGCCGGGACCGCGAGCGCGCCGGTGACGGCCGCCCACCCGACGAGCGGCGGCATCGCGCCCGCCGCTCCACCGATCACGATGTTCTGTGTGGAGGTTCTCTTCAATACCAGCGTGTAGATCAAGACGTAGAACAGGAGTCCAGTCGTGGAAAGCAATGCTGCCAGCAGATTCGTCGTCACGAGCAGCCAGACGAATCCGGCGATCCCAAGGATGATGCCGAAGACCAACGCGGACTGCTCACTGACCCGGTGCGTGGGCAACGGACGACCTCGGGTTCTGCGCATCACCCGGTCAATGTCGGCGTCCATCACCTGGTTGATAACGTTGGCGCCGGCGGCGGAGAGTGTCCCGCCGACAAGCGTGGCGACGGCGAGCCACCACCCCGGCCATCCGTCGGCGGCGAGGATCATGGCGGGAAGGGTCGTTGTGAGAAGAAGCTCGATGATCCGCGGCTTGGTGAGCTCCACAAATGCCCGAATCGTGGCGGTGGCACCCGGTCGTCGGGGATCGGTGATCCGCACGGACTGGCTCACGCGGTCCTCTCGATCGGTGCTCTGGCCTTCTCGTGTTCGCCCAGCAGCGCAGCAGTGAAGATCACGTAGGCGATCCACATCGCATCGGCGAACGCGAGATGGACAACCTGAGTCTCGAGCGGCGTGGCAAGCATCACATTCACAAGCCCGGCGAAGAACTGCAGGACGACGAGCCCGATGATGACGGCCGAGGCACGTTTCGTCGTGTTGGTTGCGGAGGTGGAAAGACGCATGGCGAGATACGCCACGCCGAAACCGACTGCAACAGCCACAATCGGATGGAGGACCCTCAGCTGCACCAGCCACGGAGAATCAGCCGAAAGCTCCTGCTGCACACCGGAGAAGAAGCTCTCCGCTGGATAGAGCGTGTCGCTCAGTGCGTTGAGCGCCCCCATGGCTCCAACCAGCAGCAGACCACCCGCCCCAATCGCTAGTTGTCTCCGGGTCCGGTTGTTGGCGGACTCCGACGGAACGGGATTCCCGGAAGACCACCACGCGGTCAGCGTTAACGCTCCGAGCAGCAGGTAGGTGTTGATGAGGTGGAGCGGCACCACAATCATCCGGCCGATCGATGCGTCCTGGTCAACCCATTCGAAGATCACCAGCGACGCCCCGAGGAGCGACTCGACCACCATGAGGATGAGCGACAGGCCGGCCGCTCTCCTGACCCAGTGACCGTTTGGGTAGAGACGGCGCGCCAGGACGAAGAGGGCAAGGACGCCGAGGATCGCGAGGGCGCTCGTCATGCGATGGCTGAACTCGATCACGGTCTCGGCCGCCGGGTTTGAAGGGAAGATCCGATCGGTGCACGTCGGCCACGATGCTCCGCACCCATCACCCGAACCCGTCGCGCGGACAATCGCTCCGCCGAGGATCACGAACACACTAAACACGAGCACCGACCACGCAAGCAGGCGGTAGCGGCGCTGAGGTTCAGTCAAGGGAGTTTCCACAACCCATAGGCTACCGGTCCACCACTCAGCAGCCCAAGCGAGGTTTCGTCACAACCACCCTCCGATCGGCCGGTATGATGAGCGTATGAAGAAACCCCTTGTCACCCTCATCGTCGCCGCCATCTTGGTTGCCGTCGGCCTCAAGATCTACAAGGCGATGACGGTCGAAGTCCCGGTCGAGGATCAGGGCTGACCAATCCCCAGGCGATCTCGCCGTTCGGGTCTACGGAACCGGACGTCGCGTTGCCGCGCTTCATGGCTTCACGCTCACTGGGGCCCAGTTCAAGCCGTTCGGTGACGACGCACTGCAGATCCACGCTGCCGATCTGCCGGGGCACGGAGACACGAGTGTTCGCCCCGTTGACGTTCCGACGACCGTGGAAGCGACAACCCATTGGCTGGCGGCGTTCGAGCAGCCGGTGCCGCTGGTCGGGTACTCCCTGGGCGGCCGAATGGCTCTTCTCGCCGCACTGAACCATCCCGATCTCATCGAACGCCTGATTCTGATCTCGGCCTCGCCGGGAATCGCGAAAGGTACGACCCAAGAGGAGCGCCGGACCCGCGACGAAGCTCTCGCCGATCACATCGAAGCCGTGGGCACCAACGTCTTTCTCGATGAGTGGCTGGACGGTCCGATCGCGGGAACCGCCCACCTCGACGACGAGGTCCGCCGAAGGGACCGAGCCATTCGAGAAGTCAACACCGCAGCCGGCCTGGCAGCGGCGTTGCGGGGCCTCGGCCAGGGTGCACAGCCATATGTCGGTGATTGCCTCGGCGAGTTGGAGATGCCGTTGCTCACCGTGTCAGGCAGCGCAGACACCGCCTACACCAGCCTCGCCCGCGAGATGGCGGACGCCGCCCCGCACGGAACCCACGTATCGATCGACGGAGCGGGTCACAACGTGGCCCTCGACGCTTCGCACGCGCTGAAGCTCACTCTGAGAGACTTCGTCCGCGATTGACCGCCGGCGACGTCAAGCGTCGCTGAGGAATGACTCGATGGCAGCGGCGTAGGCGTCCGGGTGGGAAAGCACGGATTCGTGACCCGCCCCGGGGATCTCAACCACCCGATCAGCACCGACGAGGTCTGCAAGTTCGTATTGCGTCCTGGTCGGGACGATCTGGTCGTTGGTCGGGATGATCATCATCGTCGGCACATCGATCTGACCGACCCACGCCCGCGAATCGAATCTCCACGCCGCCTTTCCCGACTCGTAGTAGAGCGTTGGGTCACGATTGAGCATCGCCGCCCAGAACCACCGGGCGTGCCGGGTTTCGATGACTCCCGAACGGAGGAGGAGTCGATACGTCAGGATCACGACTTCCTTCTTCGAAAGTCGCGCCGTGGCCCGGGCAATCCAGAAGGCAACACGTGCGGGAAGGCGGAAGCGATCGACCGGGTAGGCGGCCGTTCCGCCAAGGATCAGCCTCCGAACCCGTTCCGGGTACTGAAGGGCGAGAACCTGTGCAGCCATACCCCCGAGGGAGTAGCCGAAGACGTCGAACTCGTCGTGGCCAAGCGCGTCGAGGACCCCAATTGTCTCGAGAGCAAGGTCGGCCACTTCGACGGGCCCGCGTATGCGATCCGATTTGCCGTGGTTCCGATGGTCAGGAACGATCACTCGATACCGTTCGGCGAGGGTCGGGATCAGCTTGTAGTAGGTCATCTCCCCGTCGAATCCCCAACCGTGGATGAGCACAAGCGGCGGGGCCGATTCGGGTCCTGCTTCTCGCACGAAGAACTCCCGCTCACCAACGAGAACCGTACGACCGGGAAGGTAGAGCGGACGTTCTTGGTCGCCCTCATAGGTAGGTTCGACCTCGGGGCCGAACAAGCGCCACAGCACCCATCCGAGCCCGATCGCGCCGAGGAGTCTCCGAACCAATCTCACCGGCGCAGCGTAGAGGTTTGGCCGGCCCAGCGGTAGGTACAGTGGCGCCCCATGGAGCTGAACGTCCATCGGTTCGGATCCGAAACCGCGAGAGTGCTGCTCCTCCACGGACTCAGCTCGGCCGGTCCGGTGTGGTGGCAGGTCGCCGGTGCGCTCGACGCATCGGGGCACACCCCGGCTGCGCCCGACCTTCGCGGACACGGTGAGAGCCCCCATGCGGGCGCCTACAGCCTCGATGCCTACACCCGAGACGTACTCGAAACGTGCCCTGGGCCGTGGGGCCTGGTCATCGGCCACTCGCTCGGCGGTGCCGTGGCCGTTCGGGCAGCATCTATGGATCGTGACTTCGCCGCTGCCTACCTGCTCATCGATCCGGCCATCACCTTCGACCGAACCACGGCAGAGGAGGTCCATACGTCGATCGTCGCGGAGGTGACCGACCCATCCTCAGTGGATGCGCTCCTGGCCGAACATCCACACTGGCGTCGCGAAGATGCCGAACGGAAGCGATCGTCGTTGCTCGCCACCTCTGTTGAAGTCATACGCCGGACCTTCGCCGACAACCGGGATTGGTCGCTTGGGGAGCAACTCGCTTCGATCACCGCTCCCGTTCACATCCTTGGGGCCGGTGAGGACCCCCTCTATACGGCGGAGGACTTCGCCGATCATCGGACCGGCGCCAGAGCCCTCACCTTCGAACAAGTCCCGGAAACGGGCCATTCCATCCACCGCGACGATCCAGCGACGGTAATAAACCGAGCGTTGAACATGCTGAGCTCGGACCGAGCGCCGTAGCCGAATAGCGGCTAGCCGACCACCTCAAACAGCGAGTCTCGTGCCTCGTGCCTTTGCTCTTTGCTCTTTGCTCTTTGCTCTTTGCTCTTGACTCTTCCTATTCCCCCAGCGGATCAACAGCAAACACATACTCCTCGACCGGCACTCCCCCGATCAGATGTTCGGTGATGATGCGTTCCACGACGTCCACGGTCACCGAGTGGTACCACACGCCATCCGGGTAGACCACGGCGATAGGACCGCGTTCGCACACCCGGAAGCAGTCGACCTTTGATCGAAGAACAACTCCCCCGCGACGCTCGATCTCGGGGGGTGGCGCCTCGAGATCGGTGCCGCGCCACGGCGCAGGAGCCGATGCCAAGTCGAGTTCCTTGAGACGCCCCTTGAGATACCGCCACACGGCGCGACCCTCCTCAGCTGAACAGCATCGGGGCGTGGACTGCTCGGCGCAGAGGAAGATGTGGCGTTCAAGCGATCCGATACCAAGCCCCTGTGAAATGGCAGCGAGGCGCTCCTGTGTGTTGTCGACCATCCGGGGAGTCTGCATGCGTGCGGGGCCGGCCGCAAGCGTGGAGGGCTACGATGCTCGCATGGACTCCATCCGCCTCACGGCATACAGCCACGGCTCCGGCTGAGCATGCAAGCTCGGATCTGACGAGCTGGCGCAGGTTCTGCGCCGCCTGCCCGGAACTGAAATCACACAGCACCCGAATCTCCTCGTTGGGATCGACGGGTCGGATGACGCCGCCATCTATCGGATTTCGGACGACCTCGCCCTGGTCCAGACCGTCGACTTCTTCACGCCGATCGTCGACGATCCCGGAATGTGGGGACGTATCGCCGCGGCGAACGCACTCTCCGATGTGTACGCGATGGGCGGCACTCCGCTGACGGCACTCCAGCTCCTGTCCTGGCCGAGGGACGAACTCCCGTGGAGTGTGGCCGCGGATGTCATCGACGGTGCGCTCGAGGTGCTTGCCGAGGCCGGCTGCACGCTCGTGGGCGGCCACTCGATCGACGACAACACACCGAAGTTCGGATTCGCGATCACGGGGACGGTCCATCCCGACCGGATGATCACGAACGACGCGGCACGACCCGGCGACCGGCTGGTCCTCACCAAACCGCTCGGCACCGGTCTCATCGCGACGGCGATCAAGAGCGGCAATGTGTCTGCGGTTGTCCAGGACGCTGCGATCGCTTCGATGACCCGGCTCAACGCGTCCGCCTCGAGAGCAGCAATCAACACCGGCGTCAGGGCGGGGACCGACGTAACCGGGTTCGGTCTGCTCGGACATCTCTCGGAGATGCTCCGCGCAAGCAGCGCATCCGCAGTTCTCGATGCCTCGGCAGTTCCGGTGCTTGAAGGAGCGGCGGAGATCGTTGCGAACGGACATATCCCTGGGGGCACGAAACGCAACTACCGGTCAGTCGAGGATTCCGTCGCCTTCGGCGACACACCACCGTCGATGCGCACGGTGCTGGCGGACGCGCAGACGAGCGGAGGGCTTCTGCTCGCCGTTCCCGAGTCGGATCTCCCGGACCTCGTAGCGGCACTTGTTGCAGACGGAGATCTTGCCGCAGTCATCGGTCACATCGAGCCCGCATCGTCCACCCACATGATCGTGCTTGGTTGAGAAATCCGACACCCTGTCGGCCTCTTTCGCTTGCTAAAATTGCCTTCTGGTCGGCCCCACGGGCCGGTCTCGCATGCCCCCTCTCCCCCCGTGGGGGCATGCCCTATTCAGGAGTGGGTTCGCCCCGATCCGTCAGGCGATAGGCTGCCTCTGTCATGCGTCTGAGATTCCCCCGACCGCGTAACGTCACCGAGACGCTCCGAGACCTCGCCCGCCGCCGTCCCGAGGAAGCCGAGGCCTACCTCGACGCGCACCAAGACGAGTGGGAGGAGATCGCCGAGTCCACACCTGAGAACGCCGCAGACATCCTCGAGGCCCTGCTCGAGGAGGGCGCTGCCGATCTCCTGAAGGATCTCGATCCGGACGACGCCGGTGAGGTCCTCGACGAGATGCGTCCTGAGGCGGCGGCCGACGTACTGAAGACTGTTCTTCCCTCCACCGCAGCCGCCATGATCTCGATGATGGATGCCGACCAGGCAGCCGATGTCATCGGCGTCCTTGAACCGACTGAACGCACCGCAGTCCTCGCCGCGCTCGATCCGGAAGCAGCGGCCGAGATTCAGAACCTGCTCGTCTACGCAGCCGATACCGCCGGTGGCATGATGACCACCGACTTCGCCTCACTTCCGACCGGAGTGAGCGCCGGTGAGGCAATCGAGGCGTTGAGGCGTCTCCATGATCGGCTCGGTTCGAACATCTCGTACGTCTACGTGACCGACGACCGGGGGCTCCTCCGAGGTGTTGTTTCGTTCCGAGACCTCGTGTTCGCCCGTCCCGGGCGTGCGCTCGATGAGGTCATGCTTGCGGACCCGGTATCGGTGAGTCCGTCGACCGACCGTGAGATCGTGGCCGAGTTGATCCAGCGCTATCACCTGATCGCTATCCCCGTCGTTGATGAAGAAGGTCTGCTCGTTGGAATGGTGAAGATCTCGGAGGCCATCGAGGCTATCCAGGCCGAAGCCGGCGAAGACATTGCTGTGATGGTCGGTGCCGGTGAGGAGGAGACGATCTTCACTCCCGTCTCGGTATCGGTGCGCCGCCGACTGCCGTGGATTGCTTTCAATCTGGTGGTTGGTTTCGTGATCGCCTACGTCATCGCTCAGTTCGAGTCGGTGCTCGAAGGCGCCGTGATCCTCGCCGCCTACATGCCGCTCGTTGCCCTGCTCGGCGGCAACTCGGGGGCGCAGAGCCTTGCCGTCATCATCCGATCAATCGCGGTCGGCGATCTCCCTCGCGGTCGGGCGCGTCGTGCGGTACGTAGAGAGATGGCCGTCACCATGGTCGATGGTCTGGCGATCGCCGTGCTCGCGGCGCTCATGGGAGCCCTCACGGTCGAAATCTTCGGAAGCCGGTCAGGCGTCGATCCATGGGAGATCAGCGCCATCCTGTTCGTGTCGGTCATTGTGTCGATCTTCGTCGGAGGTCTCGTCGGTTCGGGAATTCCGATTGTCCTTCGCCGCATGGGTCAGGATCCCGCCCTGGCGTCGAACATCTTCCTGACGATGACCACCGACCTCGTGAGCTTCGGCGGTTTCCTCATCACGGCAGCGTTGTTGCTGTAAGAGACGAAAGGAGAAAGAACAAAGAGTAAAGAACACAGACAAGAGACTTCCGAGGCTGCCTTGCTCTTTGCTCTCCCTACGACCCCAGGACTGCTGTTCCCGAGTCCTCGAACGGGCCCAGGTACACGATGCGGAATCCATCTTCGAGCCTCGCCAGGTAGTGGTCTGCGAGGAGGAGCTCCTGGTCCTCATCCGGCTGCTCGAGGAGCACGGCTGGGACTGCCTCCGGTGAGTCCACCACATGGGCGACAAGAATCGGCGGGAACCGATCAACCGCATCAGCGATCACGTCGTAGAGGTCGAGATCCGACAGGCTGGTGTACGACGCGGGATCGAGGAGCAACACCACCGTGTCACCGGTCTCGGGAGCGACGATCCGCTCAGCGATCCGATACTCCGGGAAGGCCGGAGCTTCCTGAGGAAGTGTTGTTGTCGTGGGTGCCGTCGTCGTGGTGGTGGTTGTGGGCACCGTCGTCGTGGTCGTCGTTGTGGTGGTGGTTGTCGTCGTTGTCGTATCACTCGATGACGAGCACGATGCGATAACCATCGCTACTGCGACCATCATGAGAATCCTCGATGTCATGGCAACCGATTCTATCGCTCTTGCCCGTCTGCGGCGCCGAAACACCACTCTTCGTAGTCGACACCTTCCATCCACGGGGAGCCGTTGACGACCCGGAAACGTCGGCGGACCTCGTCGAAACCCTCCTCCGATGGACTGGCCTCGAGCTCGCGCTCAGCGAGTTCGAGACCCGGCCGCCACGCGGGAACACCCACCGCAATATCAACACGGGCCTCCCATGACATCTCGCCTCGGTAGCGCTCGGCATCGGGCGATGACCAGAAGCGCTGAAGCTTCATCGCCATCCGAACGGCCCTCCGAAGCGATCGTGCCGCAACCCGATCGATGCCGTCGGCATCGATCGCCATGTTCTCGAGCCAATCAGCGTACGCATCGTCACCCCAGCGATCAGGGTTCAGGACGACCTCTCGGTACAGGTCATCGATCGCGATGGCCAACGACAGGCTCACAGATTGAGCTCCTCGTCCACGAGCGCTGCAAAGCCGGCTTGGAGCGCCGCAGTTGCGCGGCCGGGGCGGAACGTCTGGTCATCAACGCGACCAACCGCACGCACCTCCCGAACGGTCGACATGGCGATGACCTCGTCGGCGACCAATACTGCGTCGAGACCGTAGAAGCCTTGCCGCACGTCCATCCCGATCCGATCGGCGACATCGACGACGGCTCCTCGCGTGATCGACTCGAGGATGCCGAGCGTGAGACCCGGCGTGTACAGAACCCCGTTATTGATCCAGCCGATCGAGAACGTAGGGCCCTCGAGCACATGTCCATCTCGACCTGTGAGGAGGGCATCGTCGAAGCCATCCGCTTGAGCCGCCACTGATGCGGCGAGGTTGAAGCCGTAGGAGAGCGCCTTGGCGCCCGTGAGTTCGAACCACTCGCCGTCGCTGTGCCACGGCGCCGTCCTGGTCTGAAGGTGCATGGCGGCAGGTCCGGGGTTGGCCGATTCCGCAAATACCACGGTCCGTGAATCCGTCCCGAGCCGCTTCGGATCGGTTCCACCGGAGATGAAGACCCGGACGACACCATCGCCGGCTTCGGCGGCGAGTCCGCGACACCAATCGGATATCACGGTTCGTTCCGGCGGAGGCAGGCGGAGCTTCAGTGCACTCATCTCGAGCCGTGTCAGGTGCTGATCGAGCCGGAACACTTGTCCGTTGTAGACGCGCATCGCTTCGAAACAGCCGTAGCCGCGCTGGAACCCGATGTCGAAAACCGAGATAGCTGCATCTGCGGCGTCCGACGAGACGCCATCGATCAGTACGGACCCAAGAACCGCCATGGGTCAAGCGTAGATGAACGAGGAGCGCAGCCGCGAGGCCGCACGGAAGAAGGTCTCAGATAGACAGAAGAACAAAGAACAAAGAACAAAGACAAGAGACGTCCGAGACTGCCCTGTCTTTGCTCTTTGCTCTTGTCTTCCTACTTGCTCTTTCGATGTGAGGTCATCCAGTCAGCGGCGAAATCGACCAGTTTCCTGACGTTCATCAGCCGCCCTTCTCCACTCCCAACCTGGCCGCGGCGCTCGAAGCCGGCCGCGCCAAAAGCTCCCCCGATCGCTTCGAAGTCGTCGCTGTCGCCTTCGAGATCCTCGAATGTGACCCACCGTCGTTCTCCATCGATCTTCACCGGAGCACCCTGGGTAACCCATTCCTTCCCCGGATAGTCGGCGCGGTATTCCGCCAGGTGCAACGCCGTGTTGTTCACGTGTCCGACACCGAGCAACAGGATGTATCCATCGAGGTCGTAGAGGCGCCCAAGCGGCGAGCGATCACCAAGCGGGCGATCGAACGAGTGGTCGGCGACCACGATCCCGGCGTTCGGACCGCGGGCGGCGAACGATACCTGAGGGTGGCTGCTCCTCCGGACCTCGGGGTAGGTTCTGAAGCCCTCCGCGATCACCCCCATCATCCTGGTCGGCGTCAAGTCCGCGTCGAATGCGGGCGTCTCGTCGCGAATGATCGGCCACCAGGATTCCGGCACCGGAGGATTGCGCCACTGCGAAGGCTCGGAAAGTCCGGTTGAGTGGGCCGGCATGACCAGTGTCCCGTCGTCGCCTACGGCTGCGATCAACGCCTCGATCACAGCCTGGGAACCGCCCGCGACCCATCCAAGCGCCGACATCGACGTATGCACCAGCAAGGTCATACCGTCGGCAACGCCCAGAGATCGGAGATCCTGAGTCAGGGTCCGAGGGGTGGCCGGACGATCGGCAGCATGAACCGCGTCGGTCTCACCGGCTGCTGCCGGATCCAGCTGTGCTGACTCGTCCATGCGTTCCTCTCCGCATCCGCATGCTGCGCTTCACGAGCATGGCTATTGGTTGAGATACCGATTGGTGATCGGCAGCCGGCGGTCTCGCCCGAAACCCTTGCGTGTGATCTTCACGCCCGGCGGGGCTTGGCGACGTTTGTACTCGTTGCGGTCGACCATCCGTGCGATGCGACACACCAGGTCTCGGTCGAAACCCAGAGCGGCGATCTCGTCGACGGTCCGATCCTGCTCGATGTATTCCTCGAGCACGGCGTCGAGAACGTCGTACGGAGGCAACGAATCGGTGTCGAGTTGATCCGGCCGAAGCTCGGCAGACGGAGCCTTGTCGATGATCTCTTGAGGGATGACCACACCGCCTCGATTGCGCCAACGCGCGAGTCGATACACAAGGGTCTTGTAGACGTCCTTCAACACCGCGTAGCCACCGACCATGTCGCCGTAGAGCGTTGCGTATCCGACCGCCATCTCAGATTTGTTTCCGGTGGCGACCACCATTCCGCCGAACTTGTTCGACACAGCCATAAGGATCGTTCCCCGGATCCGGGCCTGGAGGTTCTCCTCTGCGACGCCGGAGGGAGTGCCATGGAAGAGCGGATCGAGGGTGTCGAGGAACGACTCGAAGGTAGCTTCGATCGGGACCACGCTGAATCGGCACCCGAGGTTGGCCGCGAGCGCTCCGGAGTCCGCGACCGAGCCTTCGGACGAGTAGCGGGTCGGCATCGTCAGCGTGTGCACCGCACTCGGCCCGAGCGCGTCAACCGCCAGGGTCGCGGAGAGCGCAGAGTCGATTCCCCCTGACGATCCGACGATGACCTCCCTGAACCCGTTCTTCGTCACATAGTCGCGAAGGCCGGTGACAAGCGCCTGATAGACCGCCCCGTCGTCCGACAGGCGTTTGACGGACATCGGCAGCGGATGGGGCACGCGAGAAACGCTCGGCTCGACGACCGGCACAGCGCTCACCGTCCGATCACGGCCTGACGGCATCTCGAGGTCGACGACAAAGAGCTCTTCCGTGAACTGAGGTGCGCGATAGATGAGCTCCCCATCGGCGTCGAAGATCATCGAGTCACCGTCGAAAACGAGCTCGTCCTGGCCCCCAACACAGTTCACGTAGACCACTGCTGCGCCGCTTCGTTTCGCTTCGGCCGACAGCAGCCGTGCCCGTTCGGCACTCTTGCCCACATGGAACGGCGAGCCGTTGAGGTTCAGAAGCAGCGTGGCACCGGCAGCGGCCTGGCGGGCCGGTGGTCCCTCCGGAGACCAGATGTCTTCGCAGATCGAGACACCTGCGGCAACACCGCCGATCCCCCACAACCGCGTCGATTCGCGACTCTCCGCAAAGTAACGCGCTTCGTCGAACACTCCGTAGTTCGGCAACAGCTCCTTGTGATAGACGCCGGCAACGCGTCCGCCGGCGATCACCGCGGCGGCGTTCGCGATGCGGCGCTCGACGGAGTCGTCGTCCATCACCCCTTCTTCGAGAGCGTCGACAAACCCCACCACGGTTGCGCACCGACCGGAAGCCTCCGCAAGACGTCGCAGCACGTGCAGGTTCTCCTCGACGAAACCCTCACGAAGTACAAGGTCTTCGGGCGGATATCCGACGATGGCGAGTTCGGGAACCACGAGCACATCGGCGTCGACCGTTTCGGCCCAACGCATCGCCTCGAGGATCCGCTCCTCGTTTCCGGAGAGGTCCCCGACGGTCAGATCAATCTGCGCTCCCGCGACCCTGATCTTGGTCATAGGCCGGAGACGGTCTCTTCGATGAGGAAGTCGACGACACCAATCAACGCTTCCCGGTCGTCGGCACCGGAGGCGATGGCTGCCTGGTAGATCGCTCTCTGTCGGTCGGCGCTGGTGCCGCGCCGCACGATCTCCCGTGCGTGGGCCACCTCCTCGACACAGTTCAAACGGCGTGCATCCTCTGCGACAAGCTCGACCAACTCCGCGACGAGATCGGGCATCGGCACCAGTTTCCCGATGCCGAAGTCGATCAAGGATTCCGACACGCCGTAGCGCTGCGCCCGCCAGACGTTCTCCATGAGCAGCATTCGCGAATACACGCGCCAGCGCTGATTCTCCTGACGGAGCTGGAACAGCATGGACAACAACGACACATACATCGCCGCGAGGCTGATGCCGTCGTCGATCCGCGTCGCGATGTCGGTCGACCGCATCTCGAGCGTGGGATACCGGGCGGAGGGCCTGATGTCCCACCACAGCTTCGTTTCATCTTCGATGACGCCGGACGCCACCAAGATCTGAGCGTGGCGTTGGTAGTGGCTCCAGTCGAGGAACTCATCCGGCAGCCCGGTGCGCGGCAGCGTCCGAAAAACGGCGGTGCGGTAGGAATTGAGACCAGTGTCGTCTCCGTGCCAGAACGGAGACGAGGTTGAGAGCGCAAGCAGGTGCGGCAGGAAGTAGAGCACCTGGTTCATCAGGTCGATGCGCACATCCTCGTCCTCGATGCCGACGTGGACGTGCATCCCGCAGATCAGGAGACGCCGAACAACACCCTGGAGTGCGTCGGCAAGTGTGTTGTACCGAGTTTTGTCGGTGTGGAGTTGCTCGCCCCAAGCCGCGAAGGGATGCGTCGATGACGAGATGATCGCGAGTCCGTATTCGGACACGACGCTCGCGACATCGCTGCGGAGCTGCGCGAGGTGCGCTCGCACTTCCTTCACCGAGCCGCTCACCGGGGTGCCCACCTCGATCTGTGAGCGGATGAACTCCGGGCTGATGGTCCCCTCGGTGATCTCCTCACACGCTGCGAGCAAGCCGTCCGGCATATCGCGGACGAGATCGCGAGTCTCTCGATCGACGATGAAGTACTCCTCCTCGACCCCAATCGTGTAACTCGGTTCTCGCGCCATGGTTCCTCCTCTCCCCGTAGCGTAGAGAGCATCTCGCACGCTCCAAACCCTTAGAATCCCTGTGATGGCCACCCTCGCTGCAACCATCGCTGCTCACGCGCGTGCCGTCGCGCCCGATGCCGTACGTATGCGCCGGGACCTGCACCGCCATCCGGAGGTCGCGTGGACGGAACGGCGCACCACGTATCGCATCGCTGAGGCGCTCTCCTCCTACGGCCTCGATCCTGTCGTCCGGGCTGATCTGGTCGGCCTGACGCTCGAAATTGGGACGGGGTCACCCATCGTCGGGTTCCGAGCCGACATCGATGCTCTCCCAATCCACGAAGAGACGGGTGCGCCGTATCGATCACAGATCGATGGAGTCATGCACGCCTGCGGACACGACGCACACTCGGCTATTGCCGTCGGGATCGCTCGCACGCTCGCCATGCTCGACGAGCTCCCTGGCACGGCGAGGATCATCTTTCAACCTGCGGAAGAGGAGCTCCCATCAGGCGCCGCCAAACTCGTGGAGGAGGGAGTCGTCGACGATCTCGAGGCACTGATCGCCTTCCACGTCGATCCGACTATTCCGCCTGGCGTCGTCGGGCTGAAGACCGGTCCGATCACGAGTGCGGCAGACAAGCTGCACATCCGGCTCACCGGTCCCGGTGGGCACACATCCCGTCCCCACCGCACCGTAGATCTCGTGCAGGTCGCAGCACGGATCGTCGTCGACCTGCCCGCAATGGTTCGCTCGGAACTCGATCCGAGACAACACCTGGCAATGGTCTTCGGCCGGATCTCCGGCGGCGACACGGCAAACGCAATACCAACACATGTCGACATCTCCGGCACCGCGAGGGTCCAGGAAAGCGAGGTCTGGGACGGTCTTGCCGAGATCATCGACCGCCAGGTCGAAGCGATCGCCGCGCCGTTCGGAGCCGGGATCGAGGTCAGCCACCTTCGGGGCGCACCACCGGTGGACAACGACGCTGCCGTTATCGAGACGATCGAGTCGGCCGCGGCGGCCGTGCTTGGCCCGGAGGGGGTTCATCCGACACCTCAGTCAATGGGGTCCGAAGACTTCGCCTGGTTCCTCGATCACGTACCCGGGGCGCTGATCCGCCTCGGAGTCGGCAAGAACCAGCATCCGGTCGATCTGCACTCACCGACCTTCGAGATCGACGAGACGGCGATCGAGCACGGCATTGCTGTCGGAGCGATCAGCCTTGTTCATCTGATGGAACAATCGCGCTGAAACCCTCTGCCTCGAGTGATGCTCGGAGCGCCGATTCATGCCCCCCGCGAACCGACAGCGTCAAGATGCCGCCTCCGCCGTACGGCGCATGGCGCAACTGAAGGTCTCGGAGATCGACGCCGCTGTCGGCGAGGGCCCGACCGACCCCTGCCATCTCTCCAGGCCGGTCCTCGAGGGTGACCCGCACGACGCCGAGCCCGTGCCCGAGTGAGGAGCGCAGGTGGCGTGCATCTTCGAGCGCCGCTGCAAGTTGCTCCTCGGACGCCAGGACTACGGCGAGGCGCTCGCGAATCCACTCGATGGCCGCGGTCACCTCGCGGCGATTCGCGGTGAGAATGTCCATCCAGACCGCAGGATCGGACGACGCGACGCGGGTGAGGTCTCGGAAACTGCCGGCCGCCAGGTCCATAGCCCCGGGGACCTCTTCTGCTCCCTCGAGAAGAGCCGCCGCGAGGATCTGCGGCACATGGCTGATACGAGCGACTGCGGCGTCATGCGCCTCGGCACTCATCCTCACCGGCCGCGCACCGAGATCGGTCACGATCTGCTCCACACGCTCGACGTCCTTCTCATTCGCTCCATTGGGAACAACCACCCACATCGCACCCCGGAAGAGGGCAGCGCGAGCCGCGTCCGGTCCGGTCACCTCGCGACCCGCCATCGGATGTGTGCCGATGAATCGAGGAGTGCGAGCTGCAGCGATGATCGGACCCTTGACCGACGCAACATCGATCACCAATGCCGCCGTGTTGAGATCCGTAACTGCGGCGAGCACAGAGGACGGTGGAGATGCAAGCACGAGCAGGTCGTCGGGACCCAGAGTTGCCGTGTCAATTCGGTCTACCGCGGCAACGGCGCCTGCGCTCACGGCACCGGCGAGGGCGGCCGGGTTCGAGTCCCACCCGAGCGTCTCCCACCCGAGGTTTCGCAAGCCGAGAGCGATCGACGTGCCGATCAAACCGGTACCGGAGATGAGTGCCCGCGACACGAAATCAGACCTGGAGGTGCATTGCAGCGGCGAGTGCCCTGACTTCATCCATGAGGTCGGCGAACTCGCCGGGGAGGATGGCCTGGGGCCCGTCCACCAGGGCCGTCTCCGGCGACGGGTGAACGTCGACCATGAAGCCATCGGCTCCCGCCGCAACCGCAACCCGCGTCAGCGGAGCTACAAGATGGCGCCTCCCGCCGGAATGGGAGGGGTCGACGATGATCGGAAGATGGGACAAGCCCTTGACGATCGGCACCGCCGAGATGTCGAGCGTGTTGCGTGTCGACGTCTCGAACGTCCGAATACCCCGTTCGCAGAGCACCACGTCTTGGTTGCCCTCTTTGTAGATGTACTCCGCGGCGTTGAGCCACTCCTCCACCGTCGCCGTGAATCCCCGCTTCAGCATGACCGGCCGCGGTTGGCGCCCGAGCTCCGAGAGCAGCGAGAAGTTCGCCATGTTGCGGGTCCCGACGCGAATCAGGTCGGCGTATGAGGACACAAGATCGACATCGCGAGGATCGAGCACCTCTACAACAAACGGCAGACCAAACTCCTCGCGGGCTTCCGCGAGCAGGATGAGACCCGCTTCGCCGAGGCCCTGGAACGCGTACGGAGAGGTCCGGGGCTTGAACGCATCGCCGCGAAGGATCGTGGCGCCGGCGTTCTTCACCGCCTCGGCCGAGGCGAAGAGTTGGTCCTTTGACTCGACCGCGCACGGACCCGCAATCGGAGCGAAGTACCCGCCACCGATCTTTGCCGGACCCACTTCGACGATCGAGTCGTCGGACTGGAAATCGCGGCTGACGAATTTGAACGGCTTGAGCACCGGGACGGCGCGTTCAACGCCGGTGAAAGCCTCCCACGGGAGCTGCTGCACCCTCGTTCTGTCACCGACGATGCCGATGACAGTTCGCCGACTCCCCTCCGAGACATGGGCATCGGCCCCGACCTCAGCGAGCCTCTCCAAGACGTGATCGACGTCCTCGCGGGTCGCATCCGAACGCATCACGATGATCAAGCTTCCGTCTCCCGACATAGTCCCGTTTCGCGTAGAGCGCACAGAGTAGGAGTGACAGCGGGTGCATCGGTTGTCGAAGAAGAGAGCAAAGACGAAAGAACAAAGACACCGAACCCCTGCTTGCTCTTTGCTCTTTGCTCTTTGCTCTTTGCTCTTTGCTCTTTGCTCTTTGCTCTTTGCTCTTTGCTCTTGCCTCCGGCTCGCCGGAGGTCACGCGGCTTCTC
>Ga0272442_10001009_pt1 | contig 43611 bp, 28 predicted proteins | sample SSMForm2O_FD_200262 | JGI IMG/M metagenome (GOLD analysis project Ga0272442, IMG submission 200262) | Marine sediment archaeal communities from Little Sippewissett salt marsh, Falmouth, MA, United States - SSM-Form-2O | ecosystem: Environmental > Aquatic > Marine > Wetlands > Sediment ...
TGGGGGTGACGGACCTCAAGCTGACAGCAGCGGCAGGGAACGCGGTACCCATCTCCGCCAGCGGAAAAGGAGTGAGAGCCTTCAACGTGCCCGTGGACGAGCGGATCACGCCGAAAATAACGGTCGACCCGGGTGCAGAACTGCGGCCTGTGAGAATTGTGGGCGTGCGCAACGGAGCCTTTTCCGGCAAGGTGCTGGTCGCCTCGTCCGGCGGGCTTTCGGGGCTGAAGGCGGATGCTTCGGACCTGAAGGGCCCCGGTGTGATACCTGCCAAATCAGTGCTTGTAAGGTACGGTCTGGCCGACGGCAGGTCCCGCCGCCGGGTCTGGTTCGACGGACTGGCGGAGACGGCACCCGGTCAGACGGCGAAAAGCAAGGCCGGGACCTCGATCCTGCCTGTGTGGGTAACCGTTAATGTATCCAGGGACGCCAAGCCGGGAGAATACGAGGGTAAGCTGACCGTCAGGCCGCAGGAGGCTGATCCGATAGAAGTGCCTGTGACCATGGAAGTCATCGACTGGGTCCTGCCCGATTCGAAGGACTTCATTGCGCACGTGGGGCTGGTGCAGTCGCCTGAGAGCCTGGCAATGCAGTACAACGTGCCTCTGTGGTCGGAGGAGCACTGGAAGCTGCTGGACAGGACATTTAAGACGCTGGCCCAGGTAGGGGCCAAGGAGATCTTCATCACAGCGATCAGGCACACGCACTTCGGAAACGAGCACAGCATGATCCGCTACATAAAGGAGAACGGGTCCTTCAAGCCCGACTTTTCAATCGCCAAGAGGTATCTTGACACCGCGGTCAAGCATCTGGGCAAGGTCCCTGCGGTCGGGCTCTACTGCTGGGAGATGAACGCACCCAACGCGGCCAACTTCCCGCACCTCACACCCGAGCAGATGCTGAAGTCGGAAAGACAGGTCCTGATATCGGTGAAAGACCCGAAAACCGGGGAGCTCTCCGAGGGCCCGCCTCTCAAGTGGGGTACGCCGGAGTGCCAGAAGCTGTGGGACGATGTCTTCAGGGGCATGAAGGCCATCCTTAAGAAACGCGGCATGGAGAAATCCCTCCTCTTCGCCATGGCCGGGGACTACGTTCCGTCTACAGTATCGACCGGGCAGCTGCACAAGGCGGCGCCCGATGTCAAGTGGATGGTGCACTCCCACACCCATCGGTCGAAGATCCATAATGTGCCGACTGGGTTGCTGGCCTGTGTCTGGGGAGTTTTCGGCGCATCCGACCCGGTCTCTACCGGGAAGCGCTACTACGGCTGGCAAAACCCGTACTGCGTGGCGTTCTCGCGGGTGGGCTGCCCGGTATATGAGATCAGCGGCTTCAATCCCCCCGGCCACTACCGCTACATGGGCGAAGGCGCGTTCGTGTCCAGCGGCCGAGGCGCAGGAGTCAGGGGTTTTGCCCGGATGGCTGCCGACTTCTGGGGCGTCATGAAGGACAAGCGGGGCCGGAAGGCCTCAATCGCAGGCAGGTATCCCGAAGTCCGGTGGGGCCAGCTCAGGATGGGGCTGCACTCCAACCTGCTTTCCCCGGGCAAGGCCGGTGCGATCGCCACTGCACGCTTCGAAATGCTCCGCGAGGGTCTGCAGGAGACCGAGGCCCGGGTCTTCATAGAGAAAGCGCTCCTGGACCCGGAGAAGAAGGCCAAATTGGGCAATGACGCGGCGCGCCTGCAGGCACTGCTCGACGAACGGGTACGCAACTTCATGCGCGCCCTGGGGGTCAGGAACAGCGTCACCCCCGACTGGACCTGGTACCGCGGCTGGAACTGGCAGCGCGCTTCCAGGCAGCTGTTCGTCGAGGCGGCGGGCGTGGCCGGGAAGCTTGGAGATACGTAGATGGAGAACAGGAGGCATCGAGCATGAATCTTCGCAAGACTTCGCAGCGGATTGAAGACAAAGTACAGTAGACTTTTTAATACATGTGAAATCTCCGTCGTCCTCATCCTCGTCCGTATTCGAAAAGAACCTGGTGCATGGTCTTAAGACCGTGCTTTATTAGTGTGGAAAAGTGCCTGATGTCAAAACCGAAAATAATCTGCCTGCTTGCAGCTATTATTATACCCCCCCTTTCAGGGCATGAAGGAGATCAATCCTTTCAATTCATGCCTGAAGCCAACATTATGATGGAAGCGGCTTGTTTTGGAAGCAACCAGCCTGATTATTCAGGAACGATCCTTGGTACAGTAGACATAGATGTGTTCCGTATAGGCAAAACATCTATTGGAATGTCATATAATGGTGAAGTCCTTTTTGGCGGCAAAGGAAGGGACGCAAATGATCCGTATAATCTCCGTCACAGGATTAAATATGTAGATATCAGATACGATATGGACCGGTTTGCAGCCGGTCTCTATTATCTGCATACGTGCGATAATGGTTTTGAGCGTGAGGGGGGAGAACGGGCCTGGGATCTTGTTGTTGTAGAATTTCAAACCCAAAACATGAGACACGGCCATGAAAATGACTTTATCGGCTTCAGCAGTAATAATGACATGCCGTTATTTTCCCGCTTTGGATACAGAGTATCGTTCGGAAGCAAATCCAGAGAACGCAGCAGAGAACTTGAAGCTGCAGGAGACCTTGTGCTCCGATGGGACATAACACGGTACAGAAACCAAGTTCCCTATATTCAGTTTAAACTCCATCCAATCTGGGGCGAAGGGCTCCGGTGGGATTATTCCGCAGAAATAGGAAACCGTATCAATTCCCGGTCAGCATACCTGAGCCCGTTTATGCGGTACGGATTCGTGCATGATCTTGATATGTGGCAGGGAGAATCTGAACATTTTATTGCAGCCGGATTCAAAATAGGTACTCACAGAGGGAATGTCCCATCTGAAACACCATACCGTTTCCTGCCTGAGATGAAAATGAGATGCAGATACGGAGCACTGCCCGGAGCTGATGATTTTGAGTACAACGGAGAAGTCACATTTGACATGAGGCTTTTTCAGGAGGAGCATTACTGGGTCTATCTTGATACAGATGTTGAGTTTACAAGTCCTGACAGAAAGGACCGTCCCCGCTTTTGCTCATTTTACCTTGAACCGGGTCTGGGTTTTGATCTGAATGGATATGTATGCGAAGCAGCGTATTCACATACAGCCCGTTTTGATGTAAACGCTTCAGACGGATATACTGAGCATGGAGGTCTTCTATTCTGCCGGTACGGCACACCGGGTATGCAGACGGGGCATATGTATGACGGTAAGGAACTGCATCCTGAAAAAACATTCATATTTCTTAACAGTATTGACTGGGCCGTATATGCAGGGAAATACATCCATACGGTTGATTTTGATTACGACTTCAAGACAGGTGCAGGGGCAAGATGGGATATACTGAGATACAAACAGATAATCCCGTATCTTGCGGGCAATATTGATGTGTTTATCGGTGAACACACGGACACTGAATATTATATTGAAACAGGAGTTAGATTCAAAGGAACTTTTGATACCACATTATTCATACGCTCCCTGCACAGGGAAAATATAGACCGTTTCCAGGGGTATGCTGATGACTATCTGCTTGTTGGCTTCAGGTTCGAATAAGCTCTGACTGCCCTTCCTTCCTGTTTTTTCCGAAAAAACCTTGACATGCCCGTAAGCCGGTCTATAATCTGTCAGAATGATCGTTTCAAGGGTAACACATCATATTTTTCAGACACGTTTTCAAACATACTGTAAATCCCGGGCTTGTCTCGGGAAGGAGCCGTAACATGGAAAAATGGTTTCCAGGTTCCTATCCATCATTATATCCCTACAGGACAATCAACAGGGAGAAAGGACGGCTGACATGAAACAGATGTTACGCAACGGATATTCAGCAGGGCTTCCGGTTAAATCATGCACGATTTGTGCACTAATTGTGCTTCTAAGCGCTTTGTCGGTTCAAAACGTTTGTGCGCAGCACATACCGGAACTCACCCGGGATTTCAAATACTGGCGGGGTGCCTATGAAAAGACCCCGGGGCCGTTCCTGTGCCAGGATCCGGATGTCACCGACCTAAAAGTGGTATGCGACCGCTGGCCGGACTGCACGGACCTGCGCCAGTTCTGTCTGGACGCGATACGGCTTTCAGGGGCCAAGACCGAACATGAGAAGGCCCTTGCGACCTGGCAGTGGATGCGGCGGGTCAAGACCATGACCAATGGCCAGCCCCCCATGGACCCCTTCAACCCGGACAGGGGAAGCGGCCGTGCCAACTGTGCCATCAAGGTCATGAATATCTACAGTGCCCATTTCTGCAGCGGCCTGGGACGGGTCGAGGCGCTCCTGTGGCGGGCTCTTGGCTACCGCGGAGAAAAGGTGAGCCGTGCCACTCACGGCTTGGCCGGCCTCTTCTACAAGGACTACGACGGCGTGGAGCGGAGCCATTTATTTGACTGCAACTTCGGCGCGTTCACAATGGACCGCGAGCAGAAGCGCGTGCTTACCATGGACGAGTACAGCACAGACGTATACACGTGGATGCACTGCTGGTACTTTAACGAGCCCTGGCCCATGCCCATACACCGGGTGGAGCTGTCAATGCGAAAAGGCGAGGGATTGAAGCGTATCTGGGGCAACTGGGGCAAGCCTTTCCACAATAATGTGGGATCAGAAAAATTCGACAGAAGCTTCCGCCAGCCCTCTGAAAAGGGACCCTATCCGATCACCTTCGGCAACGGCCTCTGGACCTACACGCCTGACCTCTCCTCGGCCGAGTGGACCAAGGGACTCGCCGAACCGTCCGCGGGCATGGCTAAAGGCAAACTGCAGCCCGCAGCAACCGGTAAACCGGGCATTGCGGTCTGGCACTTCCGCACGCCGTATACTGCTGTGGAGTCTGAGATCGAAATCAAGGCTTTCCGCAAGAACGATGCGGATCAGCTTAAACTCCACCTGTCCGTGGACAATGGAAAGACCTGGAAGGAGAAGTGGAGCACGCCGGCCGGTGAGACCGGGGACACAACCTTTACTGTGAAACTCGATGACAAGTTCGAAGTCAAAGCCAAGAGAATGAGCATCCCCAAGGATTTCCACGCACCATTCGGGCGGTATGCTTTCCGCCTCAAGCTGGAACTTCTGGCAGCGAATGCGCCCCAGGACTGTTCCGTGAAGTCCATTACCTTCAAGACCACGGTCCACCATTCTATCCGCTCCCTGCCCCAGCTGTGGCCGGGCAAGAATACGATTACTGTAAAGGGTAACCTTAAAAAGGGTGCTGCTGTCAAGGTAACGTATGTCTGGGATGACCCGAAAGCCAAAGACCGCACAAATGTCACCATTGCAGAGGAACTCCCGTATACATACGAAATCATCGCCGCAGGCAAGAAGTGGGAGGAGTGCATATGCAAAGATTTCATCATCGAAACCATTGCTGCAACCGGCAAGGGCAGTCATACCGAGGTCAAGGAAGAACCGAGTGAAATCCACACATTGCCTCCGATTCCTGATGCCAAAGACACGCGCTGCCGCGGGGGCCGACCCAGGAAGAAGAGAATGCTGAGTATAGAAGATTCCATAAAGGCCATTGAATCCGGCGATAAGCGCAGAGCTCATAAAGCCATGGTTTCGATTGCGGAGCTGGCCGATCCAAAAGGATTCGAGGCAGCAAAAAAAGCGGCCTTTGACAAGGAGCTCTGCTCAAAAAAAGGATTCAAGACCTATGCCAACCTGGCCCTGTACAAGTCGGATCCGGAAAAGGCCCGTCCGGTCCTCAAGGAGATCATGGCCGACCTCAAGAACTCGCCCTGGCGGGGCGGGGATAACATAAAGTACGCGTCAGGGGCCTGGGCCTCCGGTGCTGCCATAATCTCGCAGATAGCTGCCGAGGCCGGGTGGAAGGACTTTGTGCCGGTAATGTGCAAAGTCCTGGACAGCAAATACATGAAATCCGGGACAAACAGGATGTGTATCCTGCGCAGCATGCGCAAGCTGGTCGAGCCCGGAGACAAGGTAGCCATTGAGGCGGTCAGGAAATGCCTGAAGCAGGACTATGTCTACATGCTCCCTCACGCTGCAATGTGCGCCGGCAAGCTGGGGGACAAAGGATCCATACCCCGGCTCAGGGAACTTCTGGACCACCCCTTCATGGTCGTGCGCCGGAGAGCTGCCATGGCACTGGGCATGCTGGGGGATACAGAGAGCGCACCCAGGCTTCGCAAGAGCCTGTTCAAGATACAGAACCGGGAGGTGCTCGATCATATTAAATGGGGCACCGAGGTCTGGATGGACGAGTTCATGCGCGCAGCCTGCGCCAAAGGCCTTGGCCTTATGAAGGACAAACCGTCACTGCCCACACTTAAAAAAGCGCTCGCAAATGAACCGGTGGAATGGGTCCGGGATGAGATCGAGGCTGCTATCAAGGCGATTGAAGGATAGAAGTTTCTGTGGAGGCCTTGGACTTATTGTAAAGAGAGGATGTTTCTATGAGAAATCTGTTCCAAACAATCCTGATATTGATCCTAATCGTTGGATCCGGATGTCAAACCGGGAAAGTAATGCAAAGCGTCAGCAGTATGAAGAAGCCACCCGCGCTGACAGGCGCCACGGGACATGGAGCTGTGTACGCCGAAGTAAGCAGTGTGCACCTTGCGGGCGTGAAGCAGGGCTGTGCGATTGTGGCTTTTGACATCGGCTGGCCGAACTCGTGGAGAACTTCGGCTTCCGTCGAAAACTGGGATGCAGCCTGGATATTTGTGAAATACCGTTCAGGAAACAGCGGCGCATGGCATCATGCTCACCTTGCAGACCGGGGTCATAAAGCTCCAAAGGGCAGCACAATAGCTGTTGCCCCGGACGGAACAGGGGCTTTCATATACCGCTCTGCTGCAGGAAGCGGGCCTGTGCATTTTTCTGACGTTCAGCTCGGTTGGAAATGTCCCCCGCCGGTATTGAAGGCCGGAACCCCTCTTCGTATCGCTGTATTCGCTGTCGAGATGGTATACGTTCCGGAGGGTGCATTTTTCATGGGGTCCGGCGCAGACGACGAAAAAGGTTCCCTGTACGAAGGTGGCGACGGAATGAAGCCGTTCAAGGTAACCTCAGAAGAAACCATTTCCTGCGGTAATCAGAAAGGACAGCTCTGGGGCAAGGAACAATCCGGTGACAATTCCATGGGCGGTGAAGGGACCATTGGTGCAGCATTCCCGAAAGGCTTTGCCCCTTTCTACTGCATGAAGTATGAGGTCAGCCAGGGACAGTACGCCGACTTCCTGAATACACTCACCGCAGCCCAAGCTAAGGCGCGCTTTCCCGGAAAGAAAGGTGAGCATCGCCATACGCTCGGAGGCGAATACCCTCTGTTTGCAGCTGAGGCTCCCAAACGGGCATGTAATTTCCTCGGATGGGCTGACGGGGCTGCCTTTACCGACTGGGCAGGACTGCGCCCGATGACCGAACTGGAATTCGAGAAGGCCTGCCGCGGTACGAACAAGCCCGTTCCTGGGGAATATGCCTGGGGCGATACAACCCTGCACGAATCAGAATACACCGTGTCAGCCGACGGCACTCCCGAGGCGATGGTTAACGCTTGCGCCGGCAAAGGGAATGCCCTGTGCAGAATGACGGACGGCGAGCTGAATGGCCCGGTGCGGTGCGGTATATTCGCGGCAAGCCGGAAGAACCCCACACGCGTCGAGTCAGGAAGCACATTCTACGGGATTATGGAAATGAGCGGCAATCTGAGGGAACGGATCGTTACTATGGGCAACGACAAAGGCCGTGCCTTCACCGGAGCCCACGGAAACGGGAAGTTAACGGAAAACGGCAATGCGGATGTTGAAAACTGGCCCGGGCCAGATGCACACGGAGCAGGCTGCCGGGGAGGCGACTGGCACAAACGCCCAGCGTATATGCGCGTTTCCGAAAGAAAATACGCTGCTGTCAGTCAGCCGAAAAGGTTCAACCGGTACGGCTTCCGGGCGGTGCGTACTGCGTGGAGCGGTGCAGATTGAAGTCCGGCCTTTTCATACCTTTTTCTTCTTTGTAGTATTCTTTACACACGGGTGGTCTTTCGAATCCCTGTGACATTTTTTGATCTGTTCTTTAGAACAGTCCTTGGGATTCTGGGGTTTTCCACAACACGTTTTCTTTATAAAAAAATTATGATCTATCCATTGAAATACGATAACATCAGCTATAGGAAAACTACGCATACGTATCATCTGTGTCCGCCCACCCCCTCTGGCCTGTAGGCCGACGGGCCGGAAGCGGGGGTGTCCCGAGATCCTGTATGCTGGAATGGGCCGGAGGCTGTGTGGACCTGTTTTTTTAGAAAAATCTTGAAAAACTGTATCATTAAAAGGAGTATTGAAAATGATGATGCATGCACAAATCAAAATTGCGGTAATAGTCGTGGCAATTCTGGTGCTGATCGGCAGCGCCGGTACAAAGACGATGAACCTGCTTACAATGGTATCAGCTGCATCAGCGGCTGAAACCGCCGGGAAAGCGTCTGCAACCGAAGATGACTGGAAACCGCCGAAGATTCCGGCCTTTCCCGGAGCAGAGGGTTACGGAGCCGTTTCGCGCGGCGGTCGGGGAGGAAAGGTTATCAAGGTAACGAACCTTAACCCAAAAGGTCCGGGCAGCCTGCAGTGGGCCTGCCGGCAGGATCATCCTCGTATTGTAATATTCGAGGTCAGTGGGGTTATAACTCCCGTCAACAGAAGCAAAGGCAAGAACTGGCTGTCCATTAAGAAAGACCGAATGACAATTGCCGGTCAGACAGCACCGGGTGGCGGGATAGTGATACAGGGCTCGATTTCCAGCTACCGGCCGGCAAACGCCAGTGGAGAGGATTACGGCGGCAAAGGTATCATCAACCACGACCTGATCATGCGTTTTATGCGTGGGCGACCGATATCGCCCGGCGGCGGACGCGGTGCAAACCTGCGCGGGCTGGAGATGAGCAAATCGGTGCGCATGATCCTTGACCACGTGTCGTGTTCCTGGAGCACGGACGATTGCTGTTGTCCCGGGAATCGATTTGTAACGATCCAGTGGTCGGCCATCGAGGAATCGGATGTTCATCTGGAAGGCGACGAGCCGCATAACTTTGCCATGCTCATGAGCGGGAAGGATCCCCAGGAGCGCAGCATCCACCACACGCTCATTGCCAATCATCGTGAACGTACTCCCGCCTGCGGGACCGGTCCCACCGACTGGCGCAACAACGTGATCTATAACGGCGGCGGTGGCGGTTTCTCATACACCAAGGAACCCATCAGCATAGTAGGCAACTACACCAAACCCGGCCCGGCAGGGCTGATCGGGGCACGTCTCTACATACCGCCGTTGACCTGGGGCTGGCCCACGCTGGGCTTCAGGAAGGTCAAGCAGGTTTACGTAGACGGAAACTACTGGGACATGGAAGGCGGCTACAGCGAGCCGTGGAAACGTGGCGGCAAGAAGCCGGCCAACGTAGTAGCTAAGGACCACGATTGGCCGAAAGTAACCACGCACACGGGTGAAGAAGCTTATGAGCTGGTTCTGGCACATGCAGGCTGCCTGCCCCGCGATGCCGTCGGTAAGCGCACGATTGCCGAAGTGCGTACGCGTACAGGATGCCGCGGATTCCACGGTACTGCCTCAGGGCTCTTCGAGGGACTAAAGGCCGGCAAGGTTCCGGTTGACACCGACAACGATGGAATGCCCGACGCATGGGAAAAGGTCCATACATTGGATCCCGACGATACGAGTGACGGCAATAAGATCGTCCCGGCAGGGGCTTCGCCGGGGGACCGGCACAAGGATTATACCTATATAGAATACTACATCAATGAGCTTGCCGACCTTAGGATAGCCGAAGCAATGACCAAGGCACGGCTGGACCGATCCCCGCCCAAGCCGTGGGACAAACCGGCTGATGAGCTTTCGCCGGGCTCCACTCCTCACAAGAGCCTGGATGACATTGTCAAGGCTATCAGTGAGACGACTGTGGAAAAGAAGTATCACATTTCCCCGGGTTGGTACGCGGTGCAGCAGCTCAGCCGCATGGGTGAGAAGGCAAAACCCGCTGTGGCTGAACTTGCCAAGATCATGGAAGAAAGCAACGACTCGCAGAAGATCGCTTTCGCCGCCTGGGCACTGGGTGCCATCGGGCTGCCCGCCAAAGAGGTAATTCCGGCAATGATCCGGTGCCTCGAGAAAGAGCAGAACACCAAGTGGGCAAAATACTCGTTCTGTCCGCGCGGATTCATTGCCTGGGCGTTGGGGCGGATAGGACCTGAGGCTAAAGAGGCTGCTCCAAATCTGGCGAAGCTGATACACGGCAAGGACCTTCGCGCACGCTGGCCGTCGGTCTGGGCGTTGAGCCGAATGGGACCGGGGGCCGAACCGGCCATGGCCGAACTTTTGAAAGTACTGGATGGAGGCTCCCAATACACGCGTGCTCATGCTGTGGACGCACTGGCAGGAATTGGCGAGCCTGCAGTGCAGGGACTCATCAGTGCCATGCGCCGCGCCAAAGGCGGTAGCGCTGCAAAGGCTTTGGGGCTTATAGGGCCCAAAGCCAAGGCGGCTGTACCCGCACTGACCAAGGCGTTGAGCAGCACCGACAAGCGCAGCAGAGCACAAGCCGCCCTGGCCCTGGGCAGGATAGATCCCGAAGCTGCGGCAGAAGCCGTAGTCGGATTGCTCACCGATCAGGAATATTCCGTACGCCACTACGCTGTCAGGGCGCTGGGGATCTGCGGCCCCAGGGCAGCAAGTGCGATTTCTGCTCTGGAGAAAGCGCTGGGCGATGAAAGGAAGGAAATACGTCGCGCTGCAGCACTGGCTCTCGGAGATATGGGAAAAGCTGCGGTGCCCACCCTGATTAAAGCGATCAAGCACGAGTCGGTCCTTGTCCGCAAGTACGCTGCACGAGCACTCGGTAATACCGGCGATGCTGGAGCCGTTGATGCTCTTGCCAAGGCTCTTGACGACAAAAATGCAGAAGTCCGACGCGAGTCTGTATGGTCCTTGGCGCTTCTCGGACCGACCGCAGGGAAGGCATCACGTATACTGAACAAGGCCGCACAGGAAGATCCTGATTATGTTGTACGCTATGCTGCAGGCGAGGCATTGAAGCTTGTCAAGTAGCCGTCCGTAAGCCCTGACGATGTTTTCGTGTAACGCGAACCGGGACGAACGCGTCTATGTATACACATTTATAGTCCCAGTGCGCTTATGTATTGAATAAACGAAAGATTTAGTGAACGGAGGATCCGATATGTGGTTAGGTCTTCACATTGCAGACATTGCACTGCTGGTAGTATACTTGGCAGGTATTACTCTGCTCGGCATCTGGATGGCCAAACGAGTGCACAATATCAGCGACTTCTTCATGCCCCGCCGTTTTGGCAAGGCTATGATGATCATGCATGGTTTCGGCACCGGCACCCACTCGGACCAGGCCGTGAGCGTGGCTTCCAAGAGCTTCAGCAGCGGTCTATCCGGCATCTGGTACCAGTGGCTGTGGCTCTTCTGCACACCCTTTTACTGGCTGATAGCACCGGTCATGCGGCGCTTCCGAGCGATAACTACTGCCGACGTGTTTGAGGCTCGCTACAACCGGAGCGTGGGTATGCTTTTCTCCGTGGTGGGTATGCTGCAGTTGATGGTCACTATCGGCCTGATGCTCAAGGGCTCTGGAACAGTGGTGGAGGCAAGCACAGGAGGCTCTCTGAGATCTGGCTGGGCCATCGGGGTGATGACCGTGCTCTTCGTGGTCTACGGCGTGGCTGGAGGGCTTTCCGCAGCTATCGTCACCGACTTCATCCAGGGTATACTTACCATTGTGTTTTCGTTCATACTGCTGCCGTTCATTCTCAGTGCCGTTGGGGGACTCAGCGGACTGCACGGGAAGATTGCCGATCCCGAGAAGATGTTCTCGCTGGTCGCCCCGGGCGAAATCGGGCTCTTTTACATCGTGGTCATTGCGTTGAACGCTCTGGTAGGCATCGTTACCCAGCCGCACACCATGGGTAACTGTGCTGCCGGGCGTACCGAACTGGACGGACAGGTAGGCTTCATGGGCGGCAGTCTGATAAAGCGGCTGTGCACCGTGGCCTGGTGCCTGACCGGCTTGGCCGCGGTAGCCTACTTCAGTGGGAAGGCAGTGGAGCCGGACCACGTCTTTGGCATGACCGCGCGGGAGTTCCTGCCCAAAATCATGCCCGGCCTGCTGGGTATTTTTCTGGCTGCGCTGCTGGCATCGGTAATGAGTTCGTGTGACTCCTTTATGATCGCCTCTTCAGGGCTCTTCACCGAGAACATCTACAAGCCTCTGCTGCCTGGCAAGTCCGCCCGGCACTATATCTGGGTAGCGCGCCTTGCATCGCTGGGAGTAGTGGTCGGCGGGGTGGTTTTTGCTTACTGGTTACCAGGGGTGATCAAGGGGCTGGAGATCTTCTGGAAGATAGCCCCAATGATGGGCATCGCCTTCTGGCTGGGGCTCTTCTGGCGGAAGGCTACTCCACTAGGAGCCTGGGCCTCCACACTAACTGCGTTTTGTGCTTGGTTCCTCAGCACACAGAATTACTTCGTCCGCTTCGTGAGCAGCCTACCGGCGTCCAAGACGCTGTGCTTCGTAGTAGATAAGGGTGGGAACCCGGAGATATATATGCCTTGGCAGATGCTCTTCTACCTGACAGTAGGGTTTGTTGTTGGGATTACAGTGAGCCTGTTTACCAGACCTGTGTCCGAGGAGAAGCTGGAGAAATTTTATGCGCTTGTCCGTACACCAGTAGAGCCTGGGGAGGAGGTCAAAGAACCGTGCACGCTTCCTGAGGGAACGGCGGCAGCTCCCCGGCGTAACCTCTTCCCGCGGATCAGGAGTCTGGAGATCCCTGTTCCCCGCCTTATCGGGATCGTCGGCTTCCTGGCGGGATGGGTTGTGGTGGCCGCTATAATCTTCACGTTCTACATGATATCGAGGACAGGTTAAACTCGGTCCTTAGAAAAGAATAGCCAACCTTAAAATTAAAAAATCTGTCGGATTTTCGTCCTGTCGGCATTAATGGGATAGAAAAGGTAAAATATGAAAGACCTGGAACTTTTTAAACAATATATTGAAAACAGGTCTGAACAAGCTTTTTCTGAGCTTGTTGAGCGGTACTATGATATGGTGTTTTCCGTATGCAGACGCCGGATCGGAGATCTTGGACTTGCCCAGGATGCTACCCAGGGCGTATTTCTCACCCTTTCCAAAAATCCAGGCAGAGTCAGGAAAGGTATGCTTTCAGGGTGGCTCATCCGGGCCGCACAATATGCGTCTCTTCACACCATACGTACTGAAAAACGGCGCAGGAAACATGAAAAGGAGGCAGGACACATGAGACTGCAAAAATCAACTCCTGAATCTGAGTGGGCACTGGTGGAGCCTGTTCTTGATGATGCATTGCTGAGCCTTAATGAGAAGGATAGAAGCGCGGTAATTCTGCGCTATTTCAGAAACGAGCCATATATAGACATAGGATCTACTCTTGGTATATCGGATGATGCAGCCCAGAAAAGAGTCAGCAGGGCAATTAAGAAGCTTAAGAAATTCTGCACTCGGAAGGGAATAACGCTCTCAGTAGAAGGACTCATAGGCTTGATAACAGCCAATGCAGTAGAAGCTGCACCTGCTGGAAGTGTAGAGGAATGTAGTTCAGCAATACTCGGAAAAACAGGAGGAGGTATTGCTGTATCCAGCAATGTTAACTCTATTGCTAAAGGAGTGATGAATATGATGATTCGAGCGAAAGTCAAGGTGGCTGCGGCAGTTCTTTTAACGGCAGTGGTGATGGGTACGGGCGGGATCAGCGCTGTGCTGGCTGTCGGCGGAGAAACAACGGCCGACAAGACGGACAAGAACGGCTTCCTTCCCGCCGGTGTGCTGCTCATCGGCAGCGGCGTCAGCCCCAGGTTCAAGAATCCCGCGATGGAGAAGATCGAAGCCAGGTACAAGAAGGAGGGCAAACCCAGCCCTTTTCCACGGGTCTATCCCCAGCCCCGGCCGGGATTCGTATACAACGCGCACCGCTCCCCCAAGCACGTGGATTCCTTCAAGCCCAACGTCGAGTTCCTTGCCAAGGAGATCGTGCCCTATGCACCCGGGGACGTCTATGCGGGGTGCGCGGAGATGCGCGAGGGCTCCCACGGCAAGGGTATGTGCTGGCGCTGCGAGGACGGACCTAAAGACAAGCCCATGACCTACTTCATGAATATCCACTCGATGAAAAGGCAGTCCGCCTTTCTGAAGAGCAAGGGCATCAAGTTCGGACTTCACTTGGGTGTTGTCCAGGCACCGCTGAGCCAGCTTCCCCCCAACGCGCTGAAAAAAGGCATCATCCTGAAACCCGACAAGGGACTGCAGGGCCGCCTGCCCAAGGGAGTCGAGCCGGGACGGCTCAATCCGAAAAGTCCCGAGGCGGTCAAGTGGGTTGAGAATACCTTCGACCACCTGTCCAATGAGATCGGATTGAGGTACATGTGGTATGACTGGGGTGCCGATCCTGAGTTGGTCGGTGCCGCCAAAAGAGGCGCGACCAAGAAGGGAGCGAAATTTGTCATGCGCGGGGTCGTTCCGTACGGCGGCAAAGGGCTTCTCGAACAGGCCGACGTGATAGCCCCCGGTCCCGACCTGGAGTGCTACTGGGGCTGCTACGAATTCCGCGTACGCTACTGGTTCCCGGAATTCTATCCCCGCTACTACAAGCACATCGGTCGGATAGGCGTTGACGACTTCTATGTAAGATCGCCCTTCACCAGGGACCAGGCGCGCTTTTCAGCAAGTGCCTGGGGCCTGCTGGGATGTGAGATTACCGAAACGGAGGGTGATTTCTACACGACGCCCAAGCACAGGCTGCGCATCCTTCAGTCGATCCTACCGCTGCCCAACACTGAGCCGCTGGACTTCACGTCCAAGGGCGCGCCCGACGCCAGGCGGCAAACCGCGCAGCCGGTCGCGACCCGTAAGTCGGGGAAGAAGCGAGTAGAAGGCCCTCGTGCCTGGATCGTATTCCATTCTCAACCGTTTGAGAAGTGGCATGTGGTCGGGTTCTTCAACCCGGAGCCATTCAATGTGGAAAAAAGCCTCCTTGAACTGAAGCACCTGCAGCTGAAAGAGGCGGACTACTCCGGCTGGAAGAATTGGAAGGGTGACTATGTGGCTTGGGACTTCTGGGATCAGCGTTTCCTGGGCGTATTCTCAAAAAAGATGAAGGTGCGCCTGGCACCGGCCTCCTGCCTAGTGCTGGCCGTGAGGCGCAGGACCGGCGGGCCGCAGATGCTCTCGACAGACCGGCACATCACCCAGGGCAGTATGGAGCTAAAGGACTGGAAGTGGTCGGAGCAGACCGGCAAGCTCACCGGGTCCTTCAAACGGGGCGTAGCGGGCCGGAGTTTTTCGGTGTTTATCTACGTTCCGAGGAACTATGCATACCAGTCGTCCTCTGGAGACGTCCTTAAGGTTGAGAAGGCCGGCGGTCAGGTGCTCCGGGTGACGCTCAAGCCGCAGGTGAAGGCCGGTTTCGAACTCAGCTTCAGGAAGACCGGGAACAAGGCCCCGGACGTCAAGCCGGCTGATGGCAAGCTCGTGCAGAACACACTCGCTGAGCTCGTTTCCGGCAGTACGCTCGAATTCAAAGAGATATGGATCAAGCCGGGCGCACACAACGCAGACTTCCTGAAGGAAACCCCGGATTCACCGGGATGGACACGTCATAAAAGGGTCTTCCCGCCTGATCCTAAGGTGAAGAAGCAGTCGACGTGGCTTATGGCCCGGGCAGTCATCCCAGCCAGTGCCAAGGGTCACGACCTAAGGGTCTGGAGCGCGTACGAAGGCATCTACGTCAGAGGAATCAACGGGAAACCGTTCAAGGGGCGAATTCAGTCGGTACTGGATCCGGCTGCCATCCGATACGGGGAAGAGAATACCTTCATGCTTTACTCCCAGCGCGGCCCCAAGTCCGTTGCCAGAGGCGTGGGCCTGAAGATCGACCTATGTGAAGGCGAATGACTTCTTGCGGGCACAGCCTTGCTCGCGAGCGGAGGCTTATCCTTTTTAGCGATTACGCTGCGGATCAGGTGTCCTGAGATCCGTCGCAGGCAGTGTGCTCGGAATCGTCTGTATCCACCGGATCCTGTGCTGTTAAAATCTCACTCACGAACCGTGTGTTTTCTTCCACTTGATTCTTGTACTTCTGAAACATGCCCACGTTGATGTCAAACTATTTTACATTATTATCCAAAATCCTCTTGAAATCAACGACATATATTACAAACACAGGGATTTCTGTAGTTGTCCAACATATATCTTCTGCAGGGAAACAAATGAATTTATTCTTGACAAGAATTGAATACGTTCTACAATCTTAAGTGGTTAACTGCAATAAGGACCCGACATGTCTATCATGCACTCAAGCTGGAAATGGGCAGGGACATTTATTATTGCTTCTGTGGCCCTGCTCGGTATGTTCAAAATATGCAGTCGCATAAACGGGGATCCCTCGGAGAGCGAAAAAATGTTCAGGCTCTGCCTGAAGCGCACCATAAAGACCGGAGTGCACGAAACAGGGCACATCCTCTCCATGTTTCACTGCATAGAAAACGAATGCTGCATGAACGGTTCAAATCACAGGCTTGAATCCGACAGTCATCCTCTGTGGCTCTGCCCCGTATGCTTGCGAAAGCTCTGCTACGCTGTACAGACGGATCCGGTCCAACGATTTGAAAAGCTGGGTCAATTCTGCAAAAAGCACAGTCTGAAAAATGAAGAGGCTTTTTTCCGCAAATCTGCTGAAGCAATAATAAAGGTCAAGGAAGGCGGACACAAGCACAGTATACCGTCTCAGAAACCTGATGCAGAGGAAAACCTAAACTAAAATACTATGGATCAGATAGATTTCGGTAAAACAGGATTAAAGGAGATCTGAAGTGAACAGAATGTGCCTTAGTTTGATCGTTTCTGTGCTCATAACCGTCCAGGGTTGCCTTCTGACCCCCCACCCTCACAGGAGAACCGGCAGTATGGAAAATATATCTGACCCCGAACAGGTCACCAAAGATGTGAATATGGATGCCACCTTCGGAATAGAAGCATTGCGCACTATCGAACGTGATCCCGCGACCATCAAAATCGATTATGATCAGCTCAAACTCGACGGCTTTCGCGTTGACATTAAAACCCAGCGCCGCTGGGGACATCTTGTTCGGGAAAAGCCCGGCGGCAGGGCCTCTGCCATTGCACCAAAGCCAGGCACATACCATGTCGGGTTTATGATGTACGACAATTCGAAGGAAGAACGCGTAGCTGTCTATATCGAAAACCGTCTTATGGGTGTTGCTGTTGCCGATCGCAACAACAACCGGACCTGGTTATGGTGGCTGAGAGAGCCGTATGACTTCAAGGGCGGAGAACTCGTGGAGCTTGCAGGAATCGGGCCGGAAGGCAAACACGGAATATGCAACATCATGTTTCTGCCCCGTCCTCCGGAAACCAGGTCTCTGCCGTACGAAGTCCGATACACGCAGACCGCAGTGCGCGTCAACGAACCCGGAAGGGTTATGGTGTCATGGACCACTACCTCACCCAGCGTCAGCCGGTTTGAATATGGAAAAGACACTTCATACGGCTCAGTTGAGAAAGCCGGGGATTCAACCCTTGTGCACCGCGCCGTTCTTGCAGGACTGGAGCAGGGAGTCGACTATCACGGACGGGCAGTCGGACTCCGACCCGATGGAAGCGAATATTTCGGTCCGGATATCACGTTTCGCGCTGACCCCCTTGTGCCCCCGCCAACAGTCGAGCACCTGTGCCGAGTACCCCTCACCGTCCGCAATCCACACGCTACCGCTGTAGCAGGCCTCCCGGTAACCGCCGGCATCCCCTTCCCCCGCGGGAATCTGGCATCTGCAGACCACGTGAGGCTGATCTGCGACAATACCGAAGTGCCGGTACAGATCAAACCAACCGCAACCTGGCTGGACGGCAGCATCAAATGGGTCCTTATTTCCTTCCTGGCCGATATCCCTGCAAATGAGGAAACAGTCTACTCACTCGAATTCGGCAGAAACGTGCGCCGGAAGCAGAACAAGACTGCCCTGTCTGTGGATCGCGGCCAAAACGGTGTGAGGATCAACACCGGCCCTATCAGTTTCCTGATCGATCGGCACGGCGAAATCGCGGACCTGCGTCGTGAGTCCGAAAAAGGAATCACCGAAGGAACGCGGCTCATCGTGGAAGGCGGCACCTGCGGTACTGTAATCCGCAGCCCGGACGGTACTGCATACCGTACAGCGATGGGAGAGGCAGAGGTAACCGTGGAAGAGGCCGGTCCGGTTCGCGCATTGATCAAGACGGTCTGTACTTCTGCAGACGGCAACGGCAAACGGTCGTTCCGTATCGAGAAGAGAATAGAGGCATATGCCGGTTCAGCATTTCTCCGGATCCACCACACGTTCGTCAACACCTGCCCGGACGACTTCACCAACATTGAGGAGATGATCTATCACGTGCCGGTCAGGGCGGTTGCGTGGCAGGCCGGGCAAACCGATGACAAAACCATAGAGATCAATGCCGATACACCCGTGATACGGCAGAGACTGGACAACGAGTTCATACTGGAGGGCAAAGCTACCGCTGAGCCGCACAAACAGCAGGCCCCTTGCCCCGGCCGCCTCACAGGCAACCTGCTCTCGGTTCAGCCTGTCGGTCCGGCTCTGGGAGTTCGGGACGCATGGCAGAACTACCCCAAAGCGTTCAGGATATCGGAAAAGGGACTGGATATCGGGCTTTGCCCCGACTTTGATGCCGGTCTGTATGACACATTTCCGTTCGAGAAGGAAGGGCATCAGCTCTATTATTATCTGCTTAACGGCCGTTACCGCTTCATAAAGGGCATGGCCAAAACACACGAGCTGCTTCTCTGTTTCGAGCCCGAACCCGCACGAACCGCTGTCTGTTCCGCTTTCCAGCGCCCGCTGCTTGCCACGGCTCCACCTGAGTGGTACTGCAACAGCAGGGCTTTTTACGATGTCGCGCCGCGAGACGTAAAGAAGTTCGAGACTTATGAAAAAGGAATCGATCATAACCTTAAACGCTACGTCATTCGCCGTGAAAAACAGCATGACTACGGACTGATGAACTACGGCGACTGGTATGGAGAGCGCGGCTCAAACTGGGGCAATATCGAATACGACACTCAACATGCTTTCTTCCTGCAGTATATCCGTTCCGGCAACCCGGAAGCTTTTTTTCTGGGGCATGCCACTGAGATCCACAACCGGGATATCGACACAATCCAGTGGTCGGAAAATCCCGATCGCATCGGGTTCGTCTACATCCATCAGATGTGTCATGTAGGGCGCTACTACGACAAAAAAGTGCCGGGCAAGGGCGGCTGGTATCGGGCCGGCGGCGGTGTAAGTCATGCATGGACCGAGGGGTATTTCGATCACTACTTCCTGACCGGCGATCGGCGTTCCTGGGACACGGGGATCGCTGTCACCAACTACTTCACCCGCTCCTATTTCCAGGAGCCTTACGATTTCACCAGCTGCCGCAATCCGGGATGGCATCTCATTCTGAACGCGGCAACGTATGCAGCAACCGGCGACCCGTATTATCTGAACGCGTCGCGTGTGATCGTGGACCGCGTCCTCGAAACCCAGGACAAGGTTCCCGTCCCGTTGCCCCCGCATCAGCAGCAACCCGGCCGTACTCATCAGATCGGCGGCTGGTCACGCCAGATGATACCCGGCCACTGCCGTTGTGTGCCCCGCTGCCGCGGCAATGCCGGCTTCATGGTGGCCATTCTTCTCATTGGGTTGAAGTATTACGACGACGTTGTTGACGATCCTCGGGTCAAAGACGCCATCATCCGCGGAGCGTATTATCTGATGGACGAGTGTTACTCGGCAGACGTGAAGGGATTCCGCTATACATCCTGTCCTGAAATGAAATATTCTCCGGGCGGTACACCGCTCAAGTATGAAGGCATAGCCCGTGCTTATCGGTGGACCAAAGATGAGCGATTCAAGAAAGCCCTGCTTGAAGGGTTGCCTTCCGGATTCGGCGGCTGCGGTTACGGCAAGAGTTTCTCCGCCTACTACCGCTGCGGCCCGCGCCTCCTCGCCGACATCGCCGACCTCTTCCCGATAAAATAAGGAACGCTGTCTGGAATGTTGGAAAAGGAGGCCCGAAAAGAGGGTCAGACGGCCTTATGGAAAAGATCAGTAATATTCAAGATATATAAGATATATAAATAGGTCATGAAGTGCTTTTTGTGACCTTTTTGTAATTTTCCGCTGAAATCCTGCCGTTTTTCCCTTTTTTTCCGCATCCCCCTCTTTATGGCTGAATGTACCCGAAATCAGCCTGAATTCCCCCTTTTTTTGTTAAAATCACCCCTTTTTCAGACATAGATCAGTGCAAGCCAAGTTTGTGGTCTGTCCCCTTTCTTGTCTTTGAGACCCGGGTAGAGGTGGGGGCGCGGCTCGCCGGGTCCGGGGCCTATCTGCGGCTCCTGTGGGACACCGTGCCCGGCCAGGAGAAGGCGCCTGCGCCCAAGCTGTGGGTTAATGGAACGGAGAAGCCGGTGAAGGTCTTGAAGACGGGACGCCAACCAGTGGGGTTCGGGGTGACTCTGGCCGGCGGCGCACTGAAGGAAGGGAAGAACATTATCCGTGTAGTTGTCCCAACAAACGTGAAAAGCATCTTCCAGGGGGCTTGGCTGGATCTGGCACCGGTAATGGAAAGATGAGAGGTCGAGTAAGCCGAGGGCATAAAACACCATACCCTCGGCTTCTCACAGATCCGTACGTGAAACTCTCGCTTCATACGGCTCCTCATGCCCAAACCCGAAAAGGGATGGCAAGATTTCATGCACTCCTCCGGATAGCTCCGTTGATGCACTCATCTTCCCGGACATGGCCGCCCCTTCGCTCCACTCCTATTACAGAAGCCTCTTTACTACTATGAGCGGCTCCGACGCTCAGCAGTGCGCGCACTGCCAAGCCTCCCACGTTCCTCACAATGGCCTGAATAGATGTCATGCCAACTCTATGCCGGATGACCTGCACACGGCTATACACGGCTTCCTGCGCAGTTATCCCGACGGTATGTCCAGCCTTCGGTTCTGTCATCATCACTATTTAACTTTCGACACTTGGTCATTGGTTCACTCTCGTTCATCTCATCTATCCTTACATATCTCAACGCTCACCACCATGCCGTTGCCGGCACAGCAGCTTGAGACTGTTTGAGACCGGAGCGTGTTCTCCGATCCCGAGGGGCCCACCCTCATCCATTGTGTGACTTCGTGGCACACGGACATTGGGAAATTAGATAATTAAGCTTGACAAATTGCTCTTTATCAGTATAATTTTGTCCCTTATGCCACGACAGAGTAGAATAGATTATCCAGGTGCTTTGCACCATATTATTGTGCGGGGGATAAAGCGCCGTAAAATATTCTCAGACAAAAAAGACAAACAACTCTTCATTAAACGTTTAGGAACAGTCCTTCCAGACACAGGCACCAATTGAATCGTCTGAAACCTTTTAATTTAATTTACCTCTGTACCCTTCCTCTTTTGCTGGCCCTTCAGCAGTCTGTGCCGGCCGCTACTGTCAAGTGCCGTGTAACCAGGGATGTCGGAGTTGCAGCCCTCCGCAAAGAACGAAACTTCAACATGGGGCGCAGTCCGCGTCTCAAATTGAAGTTCATCCACGAGTTCGTCCTCGTTGATTTTGATGTTTCGGGCCTGAAAGGCAAGAGGATTGCCGAGGCCTACCTGTTCGTAAAGGCCGCAGGAGGGCACGAATGGGGGCTGAACGGCGGTACGGATCTCCGCTTGCTGACCATATCCACCGTCGGCCATGACTGGGTGGAAGGGAAATCTGAGACGTATGCAAAAGACAAGACAGGACACGGTGCCACGTTCAGTGAATCTTCTTACAGGAAGGCCGACTGGGGCTGGCCCGGGGCCAGGCTCCACAACGTCGTGCTCGGGCACGGCAACACAATCCGGTCGGACGCCAACCTGGTGCCTCACAAAGGGTGGCATAGGGTCAAACTGGATCCTCGCCTGATCCGGGCGCTTGTGGCAAAAGCAACACACGGCCTCTTCCTTATGGACGGATCAGGAGACTACATGCTGAACTGCCGCATGTACAGCCGCGAATCAAAAAACATGGGACCTTATCTTCAGGTCGTTACCTCTGGAATCGACGCGATCCCGCCCGGCAGGCCTGTGGATCTCCGGGTACGCCCGGCTCCTAATTGGGCAACTCCGAAGCTGGGAGCCGTCATGGTCAGCCTGACGGTGCCGCGGGATGCTTTCGCGTACCGTCTGAAGGTGAACGGAAAGGCAGTGGACAGATGGCAGATCCCCTTTGCCGCCGAGCCCGGAACACCTCAGCAGTTCCCGATTCTTGACCTGCCGGCGGATCAAGCCGTTACCGTGCAAATCCAGGCTGTGGACACTGCAGGGAACGTGTCTGCCGCGGCTGTGGCCCGTGGAAGGACAGGCCCCAAACTGACGGTCCCGAGCCTGCCGAAAGGCGATTTCCGGCCCGGGGGCGGCGAACCGAAGAAGCTGGCGGCCGCACAAATCTGGGCCTTTCCCGAAGTCACGAAGGTCGATCCTGTCAGCGGAAAGGTCCTGCACGAACCCGGCGTAGGCGACTATCGCCGGAAGAATCCTGTCTGGGACGGGGCCAACGGAACCATTCGTCTAGCTGCTGCCAAAGGCGAGATTGTCAGCTTTCAAATAGCAGCGGAAGGCAAAGCAAAGGGAGTGAGTGTTGCCGTATCCGACCTGAGAGGCCCGGGCACAATCAGCAGCAAAGGCGTAAGGCTGTGGCGGAACTGGTACGTGGAAAATCAGTCCGAATACGCCATCCCTCTGGTCGGTTCCTTCGACTGTCCCATGCCCGACAACGCAATCAAGAACCAGAAGCTCCAGGCAGTGACGGTCGACTGCCACATTCCCCTGTCCACTAAACCCGGCATCTACGATGGACGAGTGACTATCTCGGCAGGAGCTGCCAGGGTTACACTGCCGTTGAAGGTAAGGGTCTACGACGTGACAATACCCGAAAATATCTTCTTCAACCCTGAGCTGAACTGCTACGGCGGACCGGGTAGAGCCGGGTCAAAAAGGTTCAAGGACTTCTTCCGGCTGGCCCACTTTCACCGCTGCACGATCAACCGCGTCCCGTACAGTCACACGGGGCATACTGATACGGACTGGCGGCCGAAAACCGACAAGAGCGGCAGGATCGTGGACTGGTCGGAATATGACAAGAACCTGGGAGGACTGTTTGACGGCTCGTGGTTCAAGGACAATCCTCGCTCAGGAGTGCCTGTTCCCTGCCTCTACATGCCGCATCATGAGGCATGGCCCATAGACTTCCGCAAGCACTATGACGCCGGCTGTCCGATCGAAAGTGGCGACAAGGAAAAAATGACAAGACACAATATCCGGGCAAAACCCATCGAAGAAGCTATTGATGCGGAATACAGGTCCCGGTTCGTGGCAAACGTGCGCGAGTTCTACGAGCACGCGCGGAAGAAAGGCTGGACCCGAACATGCTTCCAGATGTTCCAGAACAGCAAGTCATGGAAGGGCGGATATACTCTGTGGACGCTCGATGAGCCCTACAAATCGGCCGACTGGATGGCCCTGAATTTCTGGGGAAGGCTGTGGAAACAGGGTATCAACGATCCCGAGGTCTACACGCGCAAGTGGCATGAGGAGTACTTCAGGAAGGGGCTGGCCGGTATGAAGAGGGACAGACCCACGTTCCTGTACCGGGGAGACATCTCACGGCCTCAATGGCAGGGAAGCGTGGCCGACGGTATCATGACCATCATCTACGGGGGCGGCGACTTGCGCATGATGCGGTTTCACCGGCTCAGAATGCCCGCAATCCTCTGCACCTACGGTGCCTGCAGCAATCATACGGACAATAACTGGAAGACCGTTGCCTGGTGCGTCAAGTCCTATGCCGCTTACTACGACGGTGTACTGCCGTGGCAGGCACTGGGACATGTCGAAGCGCTTAAGGAGGGGGACAAACCCCGTTGGGGTAATGCGCTGATCATCGATACTGGCGGGAAGTTCGGCGAGGCGATAGCCTCGTTCCGCGTTCATGCACTGCGCCGGGGCGCTCAGGACTGCGAACTGCTGCGTCTGCTGCAGCTGAAACGCGGCTGGTCGCGTGAACATATCGGGCTGTTGCTTGCCCAGAAAATCCCGCTGGGCAGGCAGCATCAGGTCACCGACGAAGCTGCTGCCGTGGAGTTCGGGCAAATGGACGCCGGAAGCTTCTGCGAGCTGAAGGAAGGAATCCTCAAGCTCCTGACCGAGTGATGAGGCAGAAGGCAACCGGCCCCGCAGAGTGTCTGGAAGGAGCCTTGACATGAGAAAACGGTTTTCCAAGTTCCTATACTCATGGCAAAGCCTGAGCCGTAACCCAAGGGCCTGCCCAAACCTGTGCCCTGCCAACGGCAGAATTTTCTACACTCTGCAAGTGAACGGCATGCTCCACCGCTTTGAACCTGAAAAATAATTAATCAGAAAAAATATAATTGCTCATAGATTGGCGGCAATAACAAAATTCGATTTAATATGCCACTGAATTATGAGCAGATACTTATAATTCTAATGTTTAGGTGAAATGTCCCCTTCCCCCGTTCTGTGCGGGGGACAGCAGGATGCTAATCATATCCTCCTCCCCTGACAAACCATTTGGGTTTGATTACGAATTATAACTGATTTTGACCCAGTAATTCCCAGAAAAATCTTGACATTTTTTACGCTGGGCTTAAAATCCTACTTCACCAAAGCCTCATCCCGATATCAGATACGCTGAGCCGGGATAGAAGCATCGCGACGGTGAGTCCGTGTAAAATAACTACTTGCTTGCGGCTCTGCCTTGTATGGCTGCGGCCTTTCGACGGTTCTCAAAACATTGGATTCAGTTCCCGAGCCAGGTCGAGGGGTTTGGCTGCCTTGGAGAGATCATATGCACAGATTCAGAATAGTCCTGATCCTTTTAATTTTTTCTCTCTCTGTCAGAGAGCCGACATGTGCCCAGGAAAAAAAGGGGTTCTCGATCAAGCCCTATCTCCAGAACGCCGGAACCCGGCAGATGACAGTGATGTGGTCCTCATGGCACCCGGGAGAATGCACGTTGACATACAGCTTCCAGGGCTCGATACCGGTGACGGTAAGTGTCTCGGACCCGTCTCCCGTAACATACCCCGTTGCCTGGCACCGCAAGGGAAAGCCCCCGCCGAAAATCCTCACCGAGTATATCTATGAGTTCCAATTGAAGGATCTCAAGCCTGATACCGCGTATACCTATGAGGTAGCGTGCGGCGGCGAAAAGAAGGGGGGATCGTTCTCCACGTGGCCCGAAGCACCAAAACCGTTCACCTTTATAGCCTACGGTGACAGCCGGTCCGGCATCAGCAAACATCGTGCCCTGGCAGCCCGGTTTATCAGCCACCGGCCGGACTTGATCCTTCATACCGGCGACCTGGTAAGCGGCAGCCTTTTCGCCGCCTGGAAACAGATGATTTTTGAACCGCTGAACGATGTTATCGACAAGGTTCCGCTGTTCACGGTCCAGGGCAACCATGACCGGTACAAGGATTACTACAAACGGGTCTTTTCCCTGCCTCACAATGAGATCTGGTATTCTTTTGACTATGCCAATGTCCACTTTGTCGGCGTCGACACCAATGGCTGGCGCACGGACGACACAGAAAGCATTCGAAGTCAGCTGGCGTGGGTCGAAAAGGACCTTGCCGCATCCTCAGCCCAATGGAAGATCGTCTTTCTTCACGAGCCTATCTTTGATATGGGCGGCAAACACCGTTCAGAATGGGGACGAAAGGACTTTCTGCCGCTCTTCTGGAAACACCGGGTCGATATCGTATTTTGCGGACACAGTCACAGTTACCAGCGCTTCAGACCGATGTTCAGAAAGGACAAACCCGACGCTCACCTTATGACCCATATTGTGGTCGCAGGAGGGGGGGCGGAGCTGCATATTGTTGATCAGCATATCCAGCTCGGGTGCGGCGCAACGGAATTTCACTACATGGTCTTTCAGGTTGACGGCGGGAAAATGTCGGCCAGAGCCATTGACCGGGAGGGAAAAGAGATCGACTCCTTTACCATGACAAAAAAAGACGGAGGCTATACCAGGGCGTATCGCGATATCAGTTTTCCGCAGAACGAGTTCAACAAATATGGCCGTGATATTCTTCCGTATCTCAATAAGATCTGTCTGCCCAAGGTTCCGGCCAGGGGAGAGACACTTCGGTTTGACATTGAGCTGGGTGCCGGACCGTACCGGATGAAGTATATCCTGAGCCCTGCACCCAGGGTATTAAAGGACTACAGGGTAAAGCCGGTCTCCGGAGTTGTCGAGGCCAACGAGATTGCCAGAGTTTCCCTGGAGGTCACGGCGACCGGACGCGTGAGGGGCAGACGAAGAGAGCGGGGAAAATACCATCTGTCCCCGAAGTTTATTTTGGAGTGCGCCTACGAAATCGACGGGATCAAGGGCAAGGTCTGTTCGCCGGACCTTTCCGCGAGTTCCCGGTAGGAGGTAATGATGATATACAGATATCTTTCTATCGCAATCTTTGTTCTGGTTATTGCGTCTTGTATGGGGTGCGGAGACCATGTCCGGAAGTCTGCACATACCGAGCCGGTTACCCGGAAAGAGAATACATTCTACTGTGCGCCCGCAGGTGCGGATGAGCCGGATCGCGGCAGCCGGGACCGGCCCTGGCGATCGCTGGCCTATGCGTTCTCACGTATCGGGACTGCCGGCGGTGCTGCACTTATCCTGGAGGACGGTACATACAGAAAGCCCGGGAGCGGGAAGTACGCATTCGAGAGGCCGGTGGTCGTAAAGGCCCGAAACGCACTGAAGGCCAGGATGAAACGTCTTACTCTGACTGCTGCCCGGAATCTCGTATTCGAGGGTATTACATTCGACCGGGAGAGTGAGCCGTCCCCCAAGAATGTGGTCCATCTTCATCACAAGACATCGTATTGCACGTTCCTACGCTGCCTCATGACACACGGGACCGGTGGTCACCAGAACACGGATGCGCTCAAGATCAACGCCGGAGCGCATCATATTCTGATCGAGGAAAACGTGATCTTTGACGGCACGGACGAGGAGGTCGATATCCTCGGGGATGTCCACGATATCGTATTCAGAAAAAACATCATTTACCAATCAAAGGTCATCAAACCTGAGGCCCTGGTCTCCTGCAAGCACAACGCGTATCGAATCCTCTTTGAGAAGAACCTCTTCGCCAATCTGAACGCAGAATCGAGCAACGGTGCGTTGCGGTTCGGCGGCAGTGAGACCAAGGGAAAAGAAGCCCATACACTCATCGCCATCGGAAATCTGTTTGTCAATACGACCGGACGGGGTGCCATGACCTTTGCGGGTGCGACCCGATGTCTCGTGGCAGATAACATCTTTATCAACCACGATGACCAGCGGACCGGTGCAGTGGCGGTCTATACCAACTACCCCAAGCTTAATATCACCAATGACAAATTGTACATTCTGCACAATGTGTTCACGCAGTTCACCAAGCCATGGACAAAGCCGGTCTATGCCTTCATGGCAGCAACTCCCAAGATCTGGCACATCTCAAATAACCTCTACTGGAACGCCCGCGGCCCGTTAGCCCGGGATCAATGGCATGATCCGTTAAAGGAGAAGGATTCAATTATTGTCCGGCCTTCATTCGCCGGAAACATAGATCGTCTGACCGGCACCCCGGACAAGGGCTGGTTCACTGTGCTCAGTCTTGCACAAGACTCCCCGTTTTACGGGAAGCGCATTGATCTGCTTCAGACAGATCTTCCAGAGAGCTTGAAGAATTTTCTTCAGGATTACCGTGGGCAAACGGTTCAGGATCCCTGGTACAGGACACTGCCGAGGTAGATCTTCCGAAAAAAAACCTTGACATCTCCGGAACCAGGTCTATAATCCATAATTCTTTCAGATTTGCCGCATCATGGGTGACTCACCCAACGGTATTTAAAGGGGCTGTTATGAAAACCGGCATTTTAGAAGAAATGACCATTGACGAAGTGCGGGAATTCAATACCGAAGTGGTATTATGGGGGATCGGCTCCACCGAGCCCCACGGGCCTATCGTAACCTACGGCAGTGACTTTTTCCAGTGTGACGGGCTGTGCCGCCGGGCCACGAAGCAGGCCAATGAAAGGGGTGCCCGGATCCTGATGTATCCCACCCAACCTATCGGCAATAACGTAAACTTTAAAAAGTTCCCCTTTGCATGCCGCATGCGGGTCCGCACCCTGATGCTCTTGATCATCGATGTGATCGAAGCCCTGGAAGAGGACGGGATCCGTAAGATCGTACTCGTAGACGGGCACGGGGGCAACTCCGAAACCATGCGCGCGGCCCTGCGCGAGCATTTTGACCGGACCGACCCCGAACGCCGGGCTTTTGTCTGTATTACCCGGGGTATGCCCGCCAAAGAAGCGCTGGCTGCCATTAAACACCCGTCTGACCACGGCGGCGAAAGCGAAACCTCCCGTAACATGTACCTGCGGCCGGACCTGGTAAAAACCGATAAGCTGCAGAATCTTCCATTCGGCAAACCTTTTGTTACATCAATCGCTGAAGGTAAGGTCCATTTTGTTCGTCCCTGGGAACTGTATGTGCCCATGGGCGGAGGCGGAGAGACCCGGGAGGCGACCGCGGAAAAGGGAGAAGCATTGATAGAGACCGGGGCAACCGGACTGGCCGATTTCCTGGTAGAATTGTCCGAATCCCCCTGGAATCCCAACTTCCCCTATCCGGCGGACAGATAGTCACAGGAAGACTGGAATATTGGAGTACTGGAGTGTTGGAGTAATGGATACGAAAAAAGCCTTTCCGGGTTCCAATACTCCATGTTGTTTACTCCGCTACTCCATTACTCCTTTGCTTGAATTAAACGACTATAAAATGTCATGATAAATGTTTTATTCTCAATAGATTGTAAAAATTCCGAAAGGCTTTTAATAAGGTAAGTTAATAGTATGAAGATCCTGGTTTTTAACTGCGGCAGTTCCTCCATTAAGTACCAGCTGTTCGAAATGCCCCAGGGCGAGGTGCTTGCCAAGGGCATAGTGGAGCGGATCGGAGAGGAACAGGGAGAAGCTACCCAGAAGGCGGGTGGCGAGGAGATCGTCCTTGAGACCACAATACCCGACCACAAGGCCGGCCTGGCCATTATCGGAAAAATGATCACTGACGAGGACAAGGGACCCCTGGATTCGATCAGCGAGATCCAAGCCTGCGGCCACCGTGTGGTGCACGGAGGCGAGGCTTTTACTGACTCTATGGTCATCGACGACGAGCTGGAAAAGGTGATCGAAGAATATTTTGACCTTGCGCCCCTGCATAATCCCCCGAATCTGGCGGGTATCCAGGAAGCAAAAAAGCTGATGGGTGGAAAAATCCCCCAGATAGCCTGTTTTGACACCTCGTTTCACCAGACCATCCCTGAAACAGCTTTCCTGTATGGTCTGCCGTACGAAATGTATTCCAAGCTCAAGGTCCGCAGGTACGGTTTCCACGGCACTTCGCATCGGTACGTAGCGGACCGGGCTTCGGAATTACTCGGCGAAAAGGAAGGTGCTGACCTGATCACCTGTCACCTGGGCAACGGCTGTTCCATTACTGCGGTAAAAAAAGGCAAGTCAGTGGATACCAGCATGGGCTTAACGCCTTTGGAAGGGGTGGTCATGGGCACCCGTACCGGTGATATGGACCCGGCCATTATCTTCTTCCTGAAACGGAAGGGCTACTCCATTGAAGAGATCGACAAGATCTGCAACAAGCAGTCCGGTCTGTTAGGCATTTCCGGGATCTCAAACGACGTGCGGGACCTTGAGGAAAAGGCTGCCGCAGGAGAAAAGCAGGCCCAGCTGGCCCTGGATATATTCGCCTACCGTATCCGCAAGTATATCGGCACCTACCTCGCCGTGCTCAACGGGGCTGATGCTGTGGTATTCACCGGCGGGATCGGTGAGAATGCGTCCATAATGCGGAAACGGATCATCAGCGGTCTGGAAAATCTGGGTATCATCCTGGACACAAAAAAGAATAAGGAGATGATCGGAGAGGAAGGCACCATCAGTACCGACGATACATCCATTAAAGTGATGGTGATACCCACTGACGAAGAAAAAATAATCGCTTCAGATACGTATAATCTAGTACAATAGCAGATCGGAGGATACACATGGCAAAATCAAAAGCTCCTAAATTAAGCGACAAGCTACGCGGACGGCAGCTGCCCCATATCGGGGTCTTAACCCGCGAAGAACTGGACGAAGTGATCGCCCTTGGCGAATGGTTCCGCGAAAACCGTTACGACCCCACCTATGCCAACCTGCTGCAGGGCCGGGTGCAGGTATTACTGTTCGTATACGAATCGACCCGAACCCGGATGGGATTCGAAGCAGCTATGGCCCAGCTGGGAGGGGCCAATGTATACATGTCAATTAAGGACACCCAGATGGGCAGGGGCGAGACCATTGGCGATACAGCCCGGGCCCTGGACCAGTATGTTGACTGCTTTTCCGGCCGGCTGTGGTCCCAGGACGATATCGACGCTGCCTGCGCCAACATGACCGTTCCCGTAATGAACGCCTGCACACCTGTAGATCATGCCACCCATGTGATCGGCGAGTTAATGGCTATCAAGCAGGCAAAGGGCAAACTGGAAGGACTGAACCTGGTCTATACAGGCATGGCCCGGGGTATACTCCATTCGTTCGTACGGGTATGCCCGGTTCTGGGCATCAACCTCAGGCTGGCGGTCCCCGAATCCTATGCCCGCACACTGAACAAAGAAATCATGGCCGAAGGCGAAGAGAAGGCTAAAAAAGCCGGAACCAATCTGGAGGTCGTTACTGATTTGAAAAAAGCAGTACAGGACGCGGACTTTATACAGGCAAGCACTCTTATCCGGAGCATGCTGGCCGGTGAGCAGTCACCGGAGGAAAAGGAAGTGGACGTACCCAAGTGGACCGTGACCGACGAAGTATTGGACTGTGCTAAGCCGGACGTGGTCTACAGCCATTCAGGCCCGGCCCACCGGGGGGTGTGCGCTACAGACGAGGTGATGGACGGACCCCGTTCGATCATCAAGGAAGAGGCGCGCAACGCCATTTTCTCCAAAAAGGCACTCCTGGCGCTGATGGTGGAGTAAGGAACTTCAGCAGATCGAATTTTAGTACTACCTGCATAAATGAGAACACCCCGGGCATGAAGCCCGGGGTGTTTTAATTTATTCTCCGTAGAGGAGGAGGGTAGCCGCAAGCTTTAGCCTGCGTTTGAATGCGCAGCTTAAAAGCTGTTGCTACCAGAAAATGCCGTAATCCAATTTATCAATAGTATAGTTTTAGAAACACAGTAAAATGACAAGTTCTCCTTGACATTATGCAATGTTATGATATGATACGAGATCGCTGCAGTTGCGAGAACATGATAACGACTTTGTTCTATTGATCCGCTGCGCAGCAGCAACATTTCTTGATTATCTGTCATTTCGATGAGATAGAAAAGAGAGGTAGACTATAGTGCCGCCCGAAAATCAGCAAGAGAATCTACCCAGGAAGCCTGGAGTCCTTATGGATTTCGGCCTGTCCTTCTTCGACTTCTTGGCTACAGTCGTTACCAAGGGCTGGTTGCTCATTCTGATTGTCGCAATTCTTCTTACAGTCATTTCTGCAAATTTCGCGCAGCGGCTTACGTTCGACACGAGCATCATGGCCCTCCTTCCTTCCGATGATCCTGCTGTTGTTGATGTGCAGGAGATCTCCAAACTGTTCGGCAAGGAAAACGAGTTGATTGCTGTTGTCAATCTGGATGAAGGGATTCCGGAGGAACTGGCAAAGGAATTCATGGACAAGTTTGCCTCACTCCTGATGAAATCTCCTCTGCTCGAGGGGGTCGAGTACAAACTTCCGACCCTCGCATTCAAAGAAGAAGCCCGTCGGCTCGAAGACAAGCTCAGCATAGTGTACCTGTTTTATGCGACGCCTGAAAAAGATGCCTATCTGATGTTCCTTTCCCCCACCAACAGGGAAGAAAGCCCCGAATTCGCCACACGGCTCCTGAAGGCAGTCCGTGACATCGAATACCAGGCCCGTAAGGATGTTCACGGCAATGTTACAGGCCTCTCAGTAACGTATACCGGAAGCTACGTGATCGCTCTTGAGGAATTGAAAGCGATGACGAGAAATATCCGGGTTACGGCTCTCACGTCAATAGGGTGTGCGTTACTGCTCTTTGCACTGGCCTTCAAAAGGGTCATTACTGCTATCTGGGTGGGGCTCACCCTCGGCATGGCCTTACTGTGGACCGTGCTGATTGCCTTCATGGCGCTTGGATCCCTTAACCTGATGACCGTGGCTTTTGCCGCGATTCTGGCAGGGTTAGGCATTGACTTCGGCATCCACTTGAGTAACCGCTTCCTTTTCGAGCTTTCCGTGCAAGAAGATCCTTACAAGGCAATACGCACAACCCTGGTAACTACAGGAGACGGCATTCTATTCAGCTGTCTCACGACCGCTCTTGCGTTCTACTCGCTCCTCCTGACCGACTTCGACGGTGCCGCGCAGTTCGGTTTCTTAGTGGGCACCGGCATCATCCTCTGTACAGTAGCCATGCTCCTTGTACTGCCATCGTTCCTTCTGATGGGAGCAATCGTCATAAGACGAAGGCCGATGCTTGTTGATTCCCCCGGGCTGGGAACCATTGCTACAGTGATGGAAAAACACGGTTCGAATATCGCGATGATTCTCATCCTGCTGCTTGGCGCGTTTCACTTCTACATCTTCTCAAAGAATAACTTCCCTGAATTCGACAACCGACTCGACAGCATGGTATTCCAGGAAAATCGGGCCTTCGCAGCGCTGAACGATGCCCGGGAGCGCTTCGGCAACTACTTTGAGCATCTGTCACTTGTGGCAAAGAGCAAGGACCCGGACGAAGCCATCCGCCTGCTGCACACCACAGTCCCCGGAATAGAGGAGCTGACAAACAACGGCCGTCTCATGAGATTTGAGTATATTTTCAAGTATCTCCCATCGGCAGACAAGCGCAAGATGATCGTGAAGGCTGTGACGCGCAGAGGCAGACCAGACAGGACGCTCAAGTACCTGATGAAGAAACTCAAGAGAACTCCGGCCAAGGAGGAGGAGTACGAAATTCTGTTACGCGAAAAGAAGGAAATTCTGCATCTTCTCAGGAGTGACCTTTCCCTTGAGTCATTCACATATGAGGAGTTGAAGAAAACGCTGCCCTCGGTCCTGTTCGATAAGTTTTTCGCCCGCGATCGGGTGACCGGTGACTACCTGTCAGTCTGCTACATGTATCCGACAAAGACGATTTCGGAAGAGGAGGATATCCGGGAATTGTGTGTCGCGCTGAACGTGGACGGTCGTCGGTTGAGAATGGCGGGTATGAGCCTAATGAGAGGTAAACTCGAGCGCCTCATCCAGAGGCAATTCAAGGTCATTACCGTGTGCATCGCAATCGTCTTGGCAGCGATGCTTTTTCTGATCTGTCGCCGTATTAACCTGGTGATTGTCTCGGTCATACCGCTGCTAATGAGTTTGGTGACGACTATTTCCTTTATGGTCTTGTATGATCTGAAGCTCAACTACATGAATATTGTGGCGTTCCCTCTCATCTTGGGGATGGGCATTGACAACAGCATTCACATGCTGTACCGGTATTTTGAATCCGATACGAGAAGCGTCCGCTCGACCGTCGGGCAGGCAGGTAAAGCCATACTAGTCACGTCCCTTACGACAATCAGCGGATTCGGCTCTCTTCTCCTGACAAAACACAACGGTCTCGTATCACTGGGGCTCATCACCAGTGTGGGAATCGGAGCGTGCCTTCTTACCTCCCTTTTCGTGCTGCCTGGCCTGCTCATTCTGTTTGCTCCTCCGGGCTCGAAGGATCCCGCTCCTGAGGATCCCGGTGCTGACGCGCCTTCAACGCAAGCATAGCACGATTCATTGCTATCTTCCAAAAATATAACTCGCTCCGTCGAAGACCCCGGCCCAGAAGGGCTTCGGGGTGACGAGGTATGGGGGTATCGTTAAAGGCAACCAGGGATCATCTTTGGGCCTTCAGATCTTTGGTCTTCCTTACTGGTGTTGAACAACCGCCATTTTCTCCAAGACTCCTCGTGCCGCAATGACCCCTGTAGCTGCAGCACCAACTATGTTACCACACACTCCCACGCCGTCTCCAGCCACGAAAAGGTTTTTCACCGGAGTTTCAAGATGTTTATTTGTACTGATCCTTACTGAGAAGAATTTGAGTTCCGGTCCGTAAAGCAAAGCGTCCTTATTCACACCAGGGACTATTCTGCCCAACTGCTCAAGAGCATCGAGCAAGCCGGACACCACTCTTGCAGGCATTGCCATTGACAGATCCCCGGGAGTCGCGGCCGGAAACGTAGGCTTAACTTCACTCATTTTTATTCTGTCCCGGTAAGACCTTTTGTGTCTTTTCAAATCTTCAAGTCTCTGGATAAACGGTTCTCCGCCAGCGATCGTTGTGGCAAGGCGGCCTATTTCTTCACCATACGATATGGTATTGGTGGCCGGCCGGGTGAGCTCAACATTCACCAGCAATGCAAAATTCGTATTCGGGCTCTTTTTATCAAGCCTGCAGTAACCATTAACGCATACGAATTTGCGATACGTTTCTTTTGTGACAAATCCATTAGGGCACGTGCAGAACGTTCTTACCTGGTCTTCTGTGTCCTTGGCTCTTATGAAGAATGCGGGATCCCAGATAACATCTGTTATATGCTTCATTACCTCTGATTTGACTTCTACCCGCACCCCCACTTCTATACCCCGGTGTTTTAACGGCATGCCGTGTTTTTCCGCTTGTCCAAGAAACCACTCGGAACCTGCCCTTCCAGGACAGGCTATTACATATTTTGATCTTATTGTCATGCCTTTGTGCAGTTTGATGCCCTTTACTTCATTCCCGCGAATGAGCACTTTGTCTACTTCACTGTTCAACAGAAAACCGACACTGTTTTTCTTCAGGTAGTCTACAAAACCATCTATCAGTGAAGGAAGTTTGTCAGAACCCAGGTGTTTCTGTTTCAGCAGCAGCAAATCCATGTTGTGTTTTCTTGCCTTCTCCCTTATTACTTCTGCCTTTTTTAAGTCTTTTGTATATAGTTCTTCAGGTGCTCCGAATTCAACAAATATACTGTCAATATACTCGATCAGTTCCTCTGCTTTCTTTTTGGAGAGGAACTCGTGCAGATCTGTTTTTCCATGCACCGGGGTAAGATTGAGTTTGCCGTCAGAGAATAGGCCTGCTCCTCCGACACCGCTTAACACGCTTTTCCTTTGGCCAACGTCTTTACCTTTTTCGACAACCAGGATTTTCAGCTTTTGTTTTGATAATTCATAAGCTGCAAAAAGCCCTGCAGGGCCTGCGCCTATGATAACAATATCATATGGTTCTTTTTTTTGTGCTCTATCTTTTGATACTGCAGTCATTCAGATTCTGCTTTCTGCATGGTGAGGGGATCCCCGTGGGCAAACGTATGTATGAAGCTCAAGTGAAAAGCTATCCCGGCTATTACACAAAAATGGAACAGCTCATGAGCCCCGATCACGCCGGGGATAAGGACCGGAACACGCAGTATGTCAAGCGCGGCTCCCGCAGTATATGACAGAGCACCCCATAACAGAGGGCTGACAAATTTGAAACCGTGTTTCCGCCAGATCATACCTGCCGAAATCGCCCCCATCCAGCCGAAGCCGAGGTAAAAAACAAGCCCCAGCCATTCGGGGATCCCGGCGAAAAATACTGTTTTCAAAGTAATACCGGTTATTGCCGCAGTCCAGACAAAGACAATCACTCCCCACCGCCATGCTCCTTTGAATAGGATCGTGTGTATGGGAGTGAATGTACCGGCAATCAGCATGAATATACCTGCATGGTCGAGCCGCTGAAGCACGGCACGTCCCCCTCCCCCCATGGCGAGCAGATGGTACACCCCGCTTAGTGAGAGAATAAGGACACTGGAAGCTGCGAATACGCATAAGGAGATCACCCGGTATCTATTGCCCCTGCCTTTACGGACAAGCAGGACACCCAGTACGGCAAACACCCCTGCTGCAAACAGATGGGAAAAGCAGTTCACGGGTTCTGTAAAACCGGGGATTGAATAAGTCTCAATTTCCGGCATAGGTTAAGTCCCGATTTAGGAATGTCTCACAGGGTATCATTAAAGGTGAAATACCTTCCGTATGTCAAAACGTTTCCTGAGATAAAAATGGTAATACATGGCAAGACCGGTAAGGGGAAAGGTAGCTGCAAGTACGATAAACGACCAGGTCATACGTGCATCGCCCAGATAGCCTGAGATCAGCAGATCAACCCCCATGCACAACAGCCCGGCGGCAACGAGTGTGAACGCAAATACCATTGAAACACTGAACCGGAAGATTATTGACAGGAAATAGACAAGCAGAACTGCACCTGCAGTCATGCATGTTATAGGAATCCCGAGGGTGAGGAACCAGTCAAGTTCACCGTCAGACACATCGACAAGCACCAGTATTCCCAATACGGCTACGCTCTGGCCGGCAATGATAAGGCTGAGCCTTTTCAGGAACAGGAGGATCAGAGAACTGCAGACCCATGCTCCCCCTATGCCGATCATAGCATAGCCCGACCAGGTGAATGTATCATGGAGAATAAGATCGACTGCCAGAACAACGAGGAAAGCTGTTATAAACAGGATCGTAAGCACGCTCCACACAATTACCCGGACCTGGCGATTCGAGATGAATCCGATAGGCTCCTGTTCCGGGTACGTTCCCTCATCCTTCTCCGGGTAATCTTCAAAGTGCTGTATGGGAGCCTGGCACAGAGGACATGTTGCAGCTCTTTGTTCCACTTCCACACCACAGCGTGAACAGAAAGGCATATAAACTCCTTCAGTTTGTTTCTATTTTCGGTATAATATCCATATGCCGCAGCTTGCGGAAGAAATGCTTCTCGATATCCGTATGCAGCAGGATGCTTCCGAAAGTAATACAGCAGGAATCCGCATAGCTCACTATACTGCAGCCGATCTTCGTATCAGTATTCGGGCCGGAAATTACTTCAAACCGCTCGAAATATCCGGCCATGTCAGAGGGTATTTCCACCTTGCCGAGATTGCTGAAAAGAGCTGACTGCAGGGACGAATAGTAGCTGCGGTACAGCAGTTTTTCCAGCGGGATTTTCAGCAGCAGCGGCACAGTTCTCAGCAAAGGATGACGTTCAATATATACATTCCTCCTGATCTGACGGCTTATGGCCTTTTCATTCACTTCCCCCCGCATATAATGAAATACGGATTGGAGGATCTCATCGAATGAATACTCACCAAGCCTCGGATCAATAGATGGTGTGACCGTTAGAAAGAAATTCCTCATTGTGCAGGACGGATACAGCTTTCTAAGGTCTACGGGGATCATGATACGAATAGGTTTCACATGTTTATTCCGCTGCGACTGCGGAAATGCTTTCAGATATTCCAGGATCGCTTGCATTAATACGGCAGCAAGCAGTTCGGTTACGGTAACCCCGAGCTCCTTGGTCTTGGCGATCAGGGGATGAATAGGGACCACACCTGTTGTTATCCGGTAACGATCCCTGTCCATTACCGGTCCGGGCATGTGGAATGCCTTCTCCTTTCTTTTGGAGGGAGGTATGGCAGGATCATAGAACTTGCGATAGGCGTCCTCCAACTCCTCCGCAGGTACCGCCTGATCCGGCCTGGGGATGTCAACCGATTCCTCAGTATCAATGCCTTTCACCTTAAGGTATTCACCAAGCAGTGCTTTGAGGAAAACAAGTCCGCCAGTGCCGTCAGTCAGTATGTGTGAACACTCAACCGATACTCGTTTTTTGAATACCAGGACGCGGATCAGGAGCTTCCCGTCCTTTTTTGCAGAAAACAGCCTGCATGGGGGTTCCATTTCCTCCTGAACCGGAGGAATGGATTTGATTTCCTGCAGGTAATACCAGAACAGGCCTTTCTTGAGCTTTACCTGAAAGTACGGGAAGCGGGGCATGATATTGGCGAGAGCTGTCTGCAGGGAGCTGCGGTCGATGGGATCTTTGCATGTTGCGGCAATCCTGAATACGATCGGGGTGCGGGGTGATTCAATAGCAGCGAATATCCGTGCCGCATTATCAAGACGGTACCACTGATCTGAATTCTGTTGAGGTGCTTCGGACATTCGAATCCTTTAAGACTACCTTTAAAACATAATTTCGTTATATTACCGGATCGGCACTATCCGTTGACGTTTCAAGGAACGAACAACATCCCTGATCTCCTCACTGCATTCCGGGTCGCGGTCGCGTGCATGCCGCAGAAAGTCCACATGACGTCCGTCTCTCAAGTTTCCGAGTGCCTGGTAGATTTCTTTGCGCACAAATACCGGTGTGCCGTCTTTGTCAAGCATTGCCTTCAAAGCGGGAGCCTGAGATTTCCTCCCGAGCAATCCGGCAATAATAACACCATAGTATTGGATCTGCACATCGGGATGTTTGAGAAATCGGGGCACCAAGCCCTTGAAAGATTCATACTGGTCGTCCGGGTGCGTTTTCACCCATTGGGCCATTCTATGAAGACTGTCAACCTGCAATTCCTCTCCAGTCTGGAGCAATGCTTGTTCAGGCCATGTACCCCTGGCCAGATATTCCCCATACTGCAGCCAGTTTTCAGGGTTTTGTGAAAGAAAGACATAATGTCGCATAATCCGGCCGCTGAGAGAGTGGTCCATTCGGAGATTACGATGACGGTCATTGTCCAGAGCTGACAACAGACCGAGACGATCATTGATATTGCGGTTGATCTTGTCAAAAGCAGAATGCAGATTCAGAATGCTGGTACTGACAGCTTTCAGCTTGTCAAGGGGTTCTGCGGCATCGAGTGCAGTGCCAAGGAGAAGAACGTGACGGAACCTGACAGGTGCGTCCTTTTCCACTATCTCAATCGCTGCTTTATTTACAACAACAGTCCCGGCACTGTGCGCAAGCAGGTCAACACAAGCCTTGGACTCCCGCTCTGTTTCCAGAATATTGCACAATGCAATCAACCGTTCGGCTGCCGGTTCAGTTGCACCGGGAGAGACGATTTTACGGCCGAGAGTTCCGGGCTTCCAGTCATATAGCAGGGCAAGCTCATGACCGCTGCGGACACGGACCTGCTCCAGAAAGCTGCAGGCATCTTCAAAATCCCCGGAACTGACACCGGGTATCATAATAAGCAGGGAATCAAGTTTAGACAGTTGTTCAAGCCGGTCATCTGCTAACGGAATATCATCGACTATCCATATACGGTCGGGAATGACTATATTCTTCTGATCTGCTCTTTTTCCGAACAATATACAGCCTGTCTCAGAAAGGAGCAGGATCAGAGCACATAACAGTACCGGCAGAAGCCTGATCATTCCGAACCTGTCCGCATCGGGTATTCCGGGTTGGATTGTTAACGGTTCTATCTGCATTACATTATCGGAAACTATGCCTTTTCAGATGTTTGCGGGTTTAACACGTTTTTCTTTTCAATATCATTCAGATATTTCAAGTATGCTTCGTAGAGGGGGGAATGCTTCTTTACAAGGCTCTTGGCTCCTCCCCTCAGGAATATCGCATCCAGGCTGTACTTGTCTGCTCTTTTGAAATTCCAGACCATCCCGTCCAGGAGCACGTTAAAAACCATAAAAAGCATATCCAGCAATGTTCTTCTCAGAGAGTAGAACTTTCGATATGCTCTGTGCGTCTCATTAAGGAGTCTGGCGGCACTCATGTTTTTGGGACGGAATACGGTAAACATCGCATTGAAATAGTCCCAGTCCCTGTGAAGAAGCCTGTTGTCTTCAACAATCCTGTCGTAACACTGCGTACCGGGAAACGGTGTGAGGATCATGAACTGTACAGTCTCGATTTCATTCTTTATGGCAAAATCGACAGTATTGGCCATGGTTTCAACAGTATCATGGTCCTCCCCGAACATAAACATACCGTGTATACTCACTTTGTGTGCGTGGAGAACTCTGATGGCATCTTCTATATCAGCCCTTGTCTGTGATTTGTTATAGGCTTTAAGGGTTTCATCTTCAATAGACTCAAACCCCACAAAAACCCAGTCAAGTCCGGCAGCCACCATTCTATTTACAAGTTCAGGATCTTTGGCCAGGTCGGAACGCACCTGAGCCACCCAGGTTATTCCCAACTTCTTTTCGATCATCAAGTCGCAGAGTTCATGAACACGTTTTTTATTTGCAGAAAAATTGTCATCATAAAAGAAAAAAGTCTTGCCGCCGAAAAAGGCAAGGGCGTTTTCTACCTCTGCCACGATCCGCTGCGGTGACTGCATGCGGAATTTGCGCCCGAATACTTTTGTGACTGTGCAGAAGGTACAATCAAATGGGCATCCTCTGGAAGTCATGACAGGTACTACTCTGATATTCTGTGCTTTTTCCAGAAGCCCGTAATTGACCAGAGGCAGTTTCTCCAGATCCTTGGTTTTTGGACCGTGAATGATCTTATCCCGGAATTTACCCTCTACCACATCAACTATTATTTCCTCTGCTTCTCCTGTTACTACATGGTCTGCAATATCGGTAAAGTCTTCAGGCAGCAGGGACGCATGTATGCCGCCGATTACTACCATGGATTCCGGATGGATGCTTTTTATCTGGTGTGCCAGGATCCTTGCCCTGTTGGCACTCACCGTAAGCGCGGTTATGCAGAATACATCCGCATGTATTTCGAATGGATCGATCTCTTTTGAAAGGATATTCTCATTCAGTATCCGGACCTGATAACCTTCGTTGTGCAGAATCGTACCCAGATAAAGGGAGCCCATAAGAGGAAGCCGCATGAAGTTGTCGAATACACTCACCTTGCTGCCTGCAGGCTCGATAAAAATGACTGACTTTTTATTCATTTGATTCGTACCGATACAAGAATGCTCAATCCCACAAGAACGAATATGGTCCACCAGAACCGGACATCGAGTGCGAATACAAAGTAGAAGAATATTGAGAGAGATACAAGCAGAAGGCCGAGAAACAGCAGAACGCGTCTCTGTGTATTAAAAAATAACAATGTAAGAAACACGATGCCAAGAAAACCAATGAAGAACGGCCAGAAACGTGTCATATTCTTCCATGAGGTGAAATTGCAGTATAAAGCCAGGCCGCTAAACAATATCAGGTATTCGCCAAATGCCAAATACAGGGAACCGCTTGTTCTCCTCTTGACAAAGATCCCGATCAGGCCGATTCCCAGGATCACAGTTAAGACCGGCCACAGCTTGTTGACAATCGAGATCTTCATATACGGTTCAATCGCGATAAGCAGCCCTATTGTAATCAGAAGGACTGCAAGCCGTGTATACGTGGTTTTTTCAAGGTTATTCGTGTTTGCCATTTATAGTACCTCTCGTTGACATAAACAAACCGCTCCCGCATAAAAAACAACCCTCTTCCGTCAAGACTACGGCAGGGTAGGCCATGGATAGTAATATCACCGGGGGAAAATCTGTAAAGAATTATAGCCTTTGTCAGTGCAAAGTCAAGAACTATGCGGATAAAACTATGATAGTCCGATTCGGATCCCCGGAAAACAGAGAGCGGGATATTTAACAGGTATTCAGAAGGGAAACCGTCATAAGTCTTTGAGGTAATAGACATATAAAAAAGAAACCCCGGGCACCATCGGCCCAGGGCTCTTGTTAACTGTCCCGAACCGAAAGTTCGAGACTTGTATTTTGGGTCCCCAAGTGTTCCTCGCAGCGAACCATTTTATCATTAACAGTTTGGGAAAATCTCCCCTTTTATATTAAATACAGAAATAAACGGCAGGTGTTGGAACTGGGAAGAAAACCGGATTGTCTCAGCAACAGAATCCCCTCTAAACGCAAATAATACAGGATTGAATCAATACATCTTGTCTATATCAAAGGATTCCGGATCCCAGTCAAGGTGTTCTTTTAAAAGTTCCACTACATTATACATTATAGGACAGATTGAATAGTTGTTTACGTATTTCCAGGTTTTTGTTAACTGTTCTTTTGTGTGAAGATGCGGATATTCCCTGCAGGTTTCAGGCCGGTCTTCATAAATCATGCACACATTATCTTTAAGGAACAGACACGGGAGTTTTTTCAGGAACCATCCTTCCTGGTATTCCTCATCTTCTTCAAGGTATTTCTCTTTGAATTCATTCGGTGTCATATCCTTTGCAGCAGCACATCTGGAAATATCCTCCTCAATCAGTAGCGGATTCCTGTTCTTACAGCAGTTGGCGCATTTCGTACAGTCGATATGAGGCTCAACCTGCTTGTACAAAGCATGGACAATCCGGTCAAATTCCTCCAAAGAACCTCCATACCACTTCATAAAAGCCCTAAAATTAACATTCTCCTCATCTTTTGAATCACCTATAGCAAATATTTTTTCAAAATCTGTTTCAATATCCATTGGATCTCCTCGAGCACTCACTTATTCAAATAGTGCATGAATCCGGGGCCGCAGCTCAGTAATGACCGTATCAAAGGATGGCAGATTCGGAACCAGAGGTCCAAGCCACTGTTCCCAGGTCTTTTTTACATACGCAAGCATTGTATTTCTGAAGAATTCGTCAGGATCGGAGAATGTCACATCCCGAACTTCACACTTCTTCTTCAGAAAAACAGTAAAATCAGTCAGGTCCATATGACCGGTATATGTTCCGAACAGCCGCCAAAGATCATAGAAGTCACGAGCTCGTGAACGCCCCCATCCCCGTTGTTCAATTTTATCAGCATGCTGCAGTATGGCACGAAGCTTTTCAGCAATGATTTCCTCCAGGGCATATACATTGAGTTCGGCTTCTAGTGGTTCCCCATATTCATGAATGACTTTACATTTCTGAATAGGCTTGATAATTTTCTCATCCATTGATATTTCGATCTTGATACGAGTAAGAGGCGTGTTCTGCCACGGCATTCTGGCACGGACAATAAAGGCCTTCTGTCCGCCCGGATGCGGTTCTCTTTCCTCGTATCGTTCGCATGATATCTCAACAGGAGCATACTCATCAAGAAGACGGGAAGCTTCCACATATGCATTGCGGACAGCTTCTTCCATATCTTCACCAACAGGTGTTCCCTGAAGTCCGGAAAAATCAAGATCTTCGGAAAAACGGTATTCACCGAAATAACATTTTTTCAGAGCAGTTCCTCCCTTGAACACAAGGGTATTCTGCAATACTTCAGTACGGCTTATTCCTGCCAAGACCCAGGACAGAAGATAATCCCGCTCAATAATCTGCCATTGTATTACGGCAAGACGTTTCTTCGCTTCCTGAAGACGTGTCTTTAATGGTTTCATGAAAACTCCGGATATATTATTATCTGTAAAGATTTTCCTGGATCATCCAGCGGGTATTGCACCTTCCCTTGCGCGGACCTGAAGGGTCTAGCTGTCTGTAGCCCTTGACAGGTACATCAGCAAGAGCCTC
>Ga0272442_10001010_pt1 | contig 43604 bp, 38 predicted proteins | sample SSMForm2O_FD_200262 | JGI IMG/M metagenome (GOLD analysis project Ga0272442, IMG submission 200262) | Marine sediment archaeal communities from Little Sippewissett salt marsh, Falmouth, MA, United States - SSM-Form-2O | ecosystem: Environmental > Aquatic > Marine > Wetlands > Sediment ...
GGACCAATAACCAGCTCATCTTTTATTGGAGTCCCGGAGGCGTAGGATGCTTTATCCTGCGTCATTCCAATAAGACTGCCGCCCACTGCGTCCGGTTTGCTGATGCTGAATCCTTCGGCAAAAGCCAGTCCGCTGACACATATAATGCACAATGCAATCGCTAGCCGTTTCATGATCGTGCCCTCCCTAAGGCATTAAATTTAAAATTCTCAATGGGATTAATGCAAATTTCTTGCCAAAACATATGCTTTGATGACTTTCAAATATATTTACTTATTGTTATTATTATAATTATGCTTCTTTTATCATCACGATTTTATAAAAACTCAACATGAAAGTGCCTGATTTTCAATCACAATTTGAAATCTGTAAAAACACCTTTGATAAATATATAACAATCAAAACATTAAATATTGGTACCGTCAAATTTATAATATTAAAAAGTAAATGTCAAGAAAAATGTTTCATGATGAGACATTTCAATGCTATAATGTCTTGCAAAAAACAATATATTTTTGTAGCATTAAAATCATGCATTCAATCCATGTGAAACATACGGGCTCTATTTTTACACCCCATGAATTCATCTGTCAATTCGCTCCGCATCTGTTGTCCGTTCAACTGCCGCCCTACTGTATATTCAGTTTAATCCCGCATCCTGAGCGGTATATAAAAAAACAGCCGGCATCCTCATCCAAGTTTCTGTTTGAATCAAAATTCCTGCATTTTAAACAACCCGTTCCACATGTCATGATATACGGCGGTATGGGAGCTCCCATTGCAGGTTTTTCATTGGAAATTGCCATTGAACTGGGCATTCAAAACATTCTCATCATTGGGACATGCGGTCTCTTGGATCCTAAAATAAAATCCGGTGATACTGTTGTCCCCAGTCGTTTTATCCGGGAAGAGGGCACCTCTCTGCATTATGTGCCTCCAGATGAAATTATTCCGACAATCACTCATTTAAATACAATCATCTGTCAAAGGCTTGAATCCTATGGTGTTCCATGTTTTCAGGGACTGCACTGGACCACAGACGCTCCATTTCGAGAGACATCTGATAAAATCATTCGATACCGACATGAAGGATGTCTCTCTCTGGATATGGAATCTTCCGCACTGTTTGCGATCGCTCAATATTATCATAAAAAAATTGCCGCAATTTTGATTGGAAGTGATCATTTGTCCGATAAAGAATGGAACCCGCCTCAGCCATCCTATCAAAGGATTACGACTCGAATCAAAGAAATAGTGCCGCTTCTTCCTGAAATCTTTCAAGCATTTTAAATGTATCCAGTTTCTTTCACTCAGCGGACAACCCGGGCGCCTCTGCCGCCAACAATCCTCTCCACCTCGGAAAGCCTGGCCATCGTGGTATCGCCCGCTGTGGTCATTGCAAGGGCACCATGCGCAGCACCATATTCCACTGCTTTTTGCCCGTCTCCGAATGTCATCATTCCATAAATAAATCCTGATGCAAAACTGTCCCCGCCTCCAATTCGATCCAGAATTTCAAGTTCAGGACGATGTGTTGCCTGATAGAATTGCCCATCATACCAGCATACAGCCCCCCAATCGTTTCGGGTCGCAGTTTTCACGCTCCGCAGTGTTGTGGCCACTGCCATAAAATTCGGATACGCCTTCACAACCTTTTGAATCATCTGTTTAAAACTGTCCGTTTCCAATTCGGTTAAATTTTTATTGACACCTTTCACATCAAAACCCAGACAAGCAGTAAAATCCTCTTCATTGCCAAGCATTACATCCACGTACTTGGCAATTTCCCGGTTGACTTTCTGTGCCTTATTCTGTCCACCGACAGATTTCCATAATGAAGGACGATAATTCAAATCATAACTGACAATGGTTCCATGTTTTTTTGCCGCTTTCATCGCTGCGATAATCACTTCCGGTGTCCCTTCTGAAAGTGCGGCATAAATCCCGCCCGTATGAAACCAGCGCGCGCCTGTTTTTCCGAATATCTCATCCCAGTCAAAATCATCCGCTTTCATCTGGCTGGCTGCCGTATGCCCCCGATCCGAGCACCCCAAAGCGCCTCTTATTCCAAAACCGCGTTCAGTAAAATTCAAACCGTTCCGGACTTCACGCCCGACGCCGTCATAAGGAATCCAGCGAATGAATCGTGTATCAACACCGCCTTGCAGAATCAAATCTTCAAGCAGCTCACCCACCGGATTTTTCGCAAATGCTGTAATAACCGCGGTTTTCATACTGAAACACCGTCTCAATCCTCTGGCGACATTATATTCGCCACCCCCCTCCCAGGCTTCAAACCGCCGCGTCGTATGAATGCGCCCTTCGCCAGGGTCCAGACGCAGCATAATCTCACCCATTGAAATCTCATCAAATACACAGTCGGTTTCAGATCTCAATGTCAGGGCCATAATCGCATCCTCCAATTGTCATGAATCGTGTAAAATCACTGTTTTAATCGATAAAGCATCTCTCCGGCTTTTTTTATGTATAAAATCCTGTCTGCTTCACGATTCATCCAATCTTCCGGATGAATGGACGCAGGGTCAAGATAGCCCAGATTGATTTGATTACAAACATTCTCCGGAATCGAAGTGGCCAAAGTGACCCGTATCCGGGATTTTTCAATCCCGTTCCGATAAGTCCCCACACCTTTAACATGGGTCGAATGGGCAAGTACTCCGCCCGGAAAATCATGAAAACGCTTCCACTGGTTTGTAAAATAATCCCGTACATGATAACCGATTTTTTTAATGATTTCCCCATGCGTCACTGAAACTTCAGAAATATGAGGGGCGTAAATAATCAACTCCCCTCCGTCCGCGACAACAGGCTCCAGTTTATACATACATTTACCACCTGTCCATAAATCATCATACATATCCGGCGCACAAGATAAAACCCGTCGAAACGAATGCTCTTTATAAATGATATGGAGTTTTTCAGAAAGCTGAGCCGCTTTCCTCCAGGCTTCGTTCCAGGATCCGGCGTATAAACCGGCGAGATGATCCCCTGTCACCACAAGACTGATACAGTGAACCGGAATTTGTAAAAACTGTGCAGACCGGTCAATAACCTGACGAACAGGTGTGTCCGCTTTGCCGATAATCTCAAGATTGGTAATCAATGCGCCAAGCCAGTGAAACATATTAATAATTTCGGCACCTGAAATCCCGGGGAACAGGTATTTGCAGCCTCCGGAGAATCCAACAACTTCATGCGGGAAGGTGGGTCCGATAATAATCAACTGATCATAATCCATCACCATACGATTGATGGTGACCTCCACAGAATCGCTCATCAAGCCATTTGATATTTCCGACAGTTCAGACGAGCCGAGTGTACCGATATGCATCAGTTGCTCAGGATCATTCCAATGATGATTAAAAAATCGTGCTTTCGGATATTTCTCTAATTGCGATTTCTGTGTTATTCCCACACGTTCGCAAATCATGGTCTGGCTCATCGGAGGATGGGTGCCCAATGCAATAAGAAAATCAAGATGATCCATTTTAGAAGACAACAGTTCATAAACGACTTTAAACATCATGTCGATAGGAGCAGAACGCGTATGATCAGGAATAATGAACAAAATTTTCTGACCCTGCTTTAACAGATGTTCAAATACCTCGGCGCAAATGTGCCGAACTTCATCTTCAGATAAACATCGGTTATAGTATCCGCTACCGATAAGCATGGCCGTCCCCGGTTTTGAATAAATTTTAACCGGCTATGTTTTTAAACATGGCCGGTTTTCATAAGGTTCATTTATATTCTTAAACAATATACGCGCTTGAAGCAGTGGCTCCTCCGTGCCCGGTCCAGTCGGTATGAAAGAATTCACCCCTTGGTTTATCAATTCGTTCATACATATGGGCGCCAAAATAATCCCGCAGTGCCTGCAGCAGATTGGCAGGTAGACGCTCACTTCGATACCCGTCATAATAAGCAAGAGCAGCGCTTAATGCCGGAACAGGTACACCCAATTCAACGGCAGTTTTCACAACACGGCGCCATGCAGGCAGTGCTTTGGTTACTTCTTCCTTAAAGAAAGGATCCAAAAGCAAATTGGTTAAATTTGAATTTTGATCAAAGGCCTCTTTGATTTTTTTCAGAAATACGGATCGAATAATACACCCCCCTCTCCACATCAAGGCGATACCGCCATAATTCAGATTCCACTGATACGCTTCAGCAGCAGCCCGCATGAGCTGGTAACCCTGTGCATAACTGACAATCTTTGAGGCATATAACGCCTGTTCCAAATCTTGAACAAACTGAGATTGATTCCCTTCAAATGTGGATCCGGGTCCGGCAAGTTCCCTGGAAGCCGCTTTCCGTTCCTCCTTTAAAGCAGACAGACAGCGTGCAAATACCGCCTCACCGATTAATGTGAGCGGTTGTCCCAGGTTCAGAGCCTCAATGGCTGTCCACTTTCCGGTTCCTTTCTGACCCGCTGTATCAAGAATGAAATCCAGTACATCATTCCCATCCGTATCTTTATGGGAAAGTATATCCCGTGTAATTTCGATAAGATAACTGTCCAGTTTCCCCTGATTCCAGTTTGCGAATACCTGATGCATCTCATCATTGGACATGCCGAGACCCACCTTCATCATCTGATAGGTTTCCGTAATCATCTGCATATCGCCATATTCGATGCCATTGTGTACCATTTTAACAAAATGGCCGGCGCCATTTTCACCAACCCAGTCACAGCAGGGTTCGCCGTTTTCTGTTATTGCAGAAATTTTTTGAAAAATATTCTTAACATGCGGCCAAGCTTTGGGAGATCCCCCGGGCATCATGGACGGTCCCTTTAAAGCACCCTCTTCTCCGCCTGAAACACCCGTTCCAATGTATAACAATCCTTTGGATTCGACATACGCCGTTCTGCGAATCGTATCCGGGAAATGACTGTTGCCTCCGTCAATTAAAATATCTCCCTCTTCAAGATGCGGGATAATGCGCTCAATAAAATCATCCACGGGCTTTCCCGCTTTGACCAGCAGCATGACTTTCCTTGGGCGTTTCAGGCTTGCTGTCAATTCCTCAATAGAATGACATCCTTTGATTTTCTTCCCTTTTGCACGGCCTTCGACAAACCGGTCCACTTTTTCGACCGTACGATTGAAAACAGCCACAGAGAAGCCCTTGGATTCCATATTCATAACCAGATTCTCCCCCATCACCGCCAGGCCGATTAATCCAAAATCATATTGACTCATTATTTCCTCCACTGATGGTTTTGTATAAATCTGCTGAACAATTATTACATACGACAAGCGTTTTTCTTATATAGTCATGGCTGTAAACCCGCCATCCACCCGAATCAACGCACCTGTTACAAATGAGGAAGTTTTATCCGAAGCCAGCCAGATGACCACACCCACCAGTTCCTCCGGTTCTCCGAAACGTTTCATTGGCGTATGACGCATAATATTATCGGTTCGCTCCTGTGTCAACAGTTTTCGATTTTGCTCGGCAGGAAAAAATCCGGGAGCAATCGCATTCACCCGAACACCCCTCACCCCCCATTCCCTGGCCAAATTTTGTGTCAGATTATTCAAACCCGCTTTGGTGACCGCATAGGTAAAAACCCGTGACAGCGGGGGGCCTGAAGACGCGGATGAAATATTAATGATACTCCCGGCTCCCTGTTTGACCATCCGTTTTCCAAAAATTTGACATGCCATAAAAATTCCCTTGAGATTGACTTGAAGGATCTTGTCCCACTCCTCCTCGGTGATTTCAAAAAACGGGGTTCCGGAATTAATACCGGGTGCATTGATGAGAATATCCACATGACCAAATTTATTCATAATTTCATCAAAGGCCTTTTGCAAATCTGATTTTTTCGAGACATCGGCTTCAATTGCACAGGTATCAACACCAAATGTTTCCATCAATGATGCTTTTTCTTTTGCATGGTCGCAATGTAAATCAACGATGGCGATACCGGCACCCGCCTTTGCAAGACCTTCGGCCATGGCTCCCCCCAATACACCTCCTCCACCGATGACAACGGCGACTTTGCCGGATAATCCAAATAGGTCTTCAATATAACTCATAAATACTCCTGTTCATTATGGTTTTATTTATGCATGCTTCAGTCGGCAAACAATGGTTTTATATGCCGCTGCAGCAGATTCTCGGTGACATGGCGACTGACGATCTTCTGATTTTCCTGCAATGCATTGAGATACCTGTCTCCAAGTTCCGCAGCAACCTTATATCCCACATGGAGCAGCTGCCGAAAGTGCATGTTGTATGCCGGATGCGCTTGATCGTGCCGTAAAGCATCCACATATTGCCTGCTACTCCATTCATTCACATCTTCAGGATTTGGCAGCCGTTTTGGATGGATATCAATAACAGAAAAATAAGGCTTGCACAGTTCATCAAATCGATGGAACGCCGTCCGGTAAATTTCTTTGGCAATCTGCAATCCATCTCCCCGGGATTCTGCAAGACCGATTAATTCTTCCAGCCAGGTCGTTCCAGCAGTCTTTAAATGAACCCCTGCCTGATATTTTTTCAAGATTTGACGGATGATCGGGTAGAGCTTAAATTTGTCACTTCCGGAATGCACGCTGAGTTTTAATTGAACAGGCAAATCGAAATTTTGAATCGCGTATTCAATCACAGCGATGTCGGCTTCGAATTCGTTCGCAAATTTATCCGGATCCCCCACATAATCCACACCTTTGTTGAACCACCCGCTGAACTTAGGTGCAATTGTCTCTGCAGGAATTTCTTCGGCTTGAATCATGGCCAGGATTAAAAGCAATTCCTGAGGCGTTTGAGGACTGTCCGTTTCATCCATACTGATTTCAGTCATAAACGGTTCAGACTTTTTATCTTTAATATGTCGGTAAATCCTTCCAGCCTCCTGAACCGCAAACAGATATTTTTCTGCAGCTTGATATAAAAAACCGGAATTGATCTCTATTTTCTCATCTAAATGATGAATCGACAAATGACCAATCAGAGACAAATGACTTTCTGCAAAGTTTTGAATGTCTTCCGGATCCGCTTGAACACCGATCGCATCGGCAACATCCAGTGTAAAAAAATTGCTGTGGGGAATAAAATCATCTACTGTATTCAGGTTGATATGATCCGCATCTACAAAATAGGCATGATTCCATCCAAGGCTTTTTACAGAAGCATCCGCTTCAGCGCGAACCGCTTCCTGTGTGGTGCCAATGATATAATGCTCACGAAACGATTTGTTCCAGACCGGTGAAATTGCAATTCCCTGCTCTTCAGCCAGCACCATTGCATTCAGCTGGGCAATGCCCTGTTTTCCGAACCGATCTCCTATTCCTATTGAGTTTTTATATAGTTTCAAAAGAATGTTTCTTTTATTTTATTCATATGGATTCGATTATTGCCCGGACATTCGATTGCTGCAGGAGTCCCGGACGATGAGTTTCGGTTTCAGTATCTTTCTATGTGGAAATTCACAATTCTCAATTTGATGGTTAAGCATCTTCAAAGCCTGAAAAGCAATTGCATCGGCAGGCTGCCGGACGGTTGTTAAGGCAACCGGAGGTGGCACATCGAATGCGACATCGTCAAATCCGACCAAAGCGACATCATCCGGAATTTTCAGTCCTCCCTCAGTGATTGCACGTTCGAAACCCAGTGCAGAATGATCATTGAAAGCAAATATGGCTTCGGGCCTTGCAGACAACTGCAAAAAATGCTGCCCAATCTCATATCCTGATTGAAAATCCTGACGGGATTCTGGAAAATGGTATTCATATTCCGACCGACAGGTCAATTGATCCGATGTTAATGCCCTTAAAAATCCGTTTCGCCTCAATTTTCCCAAAGGATTGCCCATTTCTGCATTGATAAATCCCAATTCCCGGTAACCGCATTGAATTATGTACGCAGTAGCAAGATAGGCACCCTGCTCATGGTCAGTACCCACATAATGAATAGATGGATCTTCCACATAGGAGGTCATCACATATGGAAAATCCGATTCATGAAGTTCGCGTACGGCGTCTGACACCCGATTGATATGTTCCGTCGAAGCAATGATTAAGCCCTTGACACCCAGATCAATAAAATGCCGGATCTGTTCATCTTCTTTATGAGTACTGTTTGAAGCATATGAGACAAGCAATCGATATCCAAAATCATTGACTCGGGATTCAAGATGATGTAATATGCCTGTAAAATAGGGATTTGAAAAATTGGTGAGAACAAAACCCAGATTTCCGGCCGATGGAGGGGTAATAAATTGATCCGGATCGGCCACAAACGTTCCCCGGCCCGCACGACCAAACAAATATCCATCTTTTATTAAACTGGCAAGCGCGTTTTTAACAGTGATCAAACTGACGCCATAATTTTTAGCCAATTCAGCATTGGACTCAATTTGATCACCAGATTTCAACGTTCCCGTACTGATTTGACTCTTGATATCGTCAATAATTTGCTTGTACAAAGGAATATGACTCGTATGATTAATGCGCATGAATCGTACCTGGTATATTCGGTATACTTGGCATATCAATTATACTTAATAATTTTAATAAAAGCAAGCTTTTTTCATCAATTGCTAAAAACACAAACATGATTTTTTTGTCGATAAATTTAAAAATTCCAGTGAAAAACAAATTGATTTGCACTCAATTTCGTGTTATATTGAATTTATTATTATACAACAGACGATTCAACTGGGAGGAAAACACCAATGCGGTTCAGCATCTATGATGTCATTGTTTTTCTGATTTTTGTGATCAGTGTGGTGACTGTGGGTATTCTCAAAAGCCGCAAAGAAAAAACATCTGAAGATTATTTTTTAGCCGGACGCGGTCTTTTCTGGTGGCTGATTGGCTTTTCTCTGATTGCAGCAAACATTTCGACAGAACAATTTGTTGGAATGAGCGGGAATGCGGCCAGCCATGTCGGATTGGCCATTGCAAGTTATGAATGGATGGCTGCGATCACACTCGTGATTGTTGCGTTTGCGTTTCTCCCTTATTTTTTGAAGGCCGGCATATTTACGATGCCCGAATTTCTGGAAGTTCGTTACAACAGTGCAGCCCGCACCATTATGGCTGTTGCAACCCTGTTTATCTATATGCTCTTATTAGGATCGGTCACCTATTCAGGCGCACTGACCATACGCACATTGGCCGGTAAAATGGGATATTCAGTTTCATTAACCACAGGAGCCCTGGTCATCGGTCTTATTGCGATGCTGTACGTGGCTGCCGGAGGATTGAAAGCATGCGCCTGGGCAGACCTGATACAGGGAAGCGCTCTGATTATCGGTGGAGCCGTTATCCTTTATTTTGCATTCTCAAAGCTGGGAGCAGCCACGGAAGCGGCTCATATTGTAAATGTTAAAACCGGTGAATTCGCCATAAAAAGCCTGCCTGCCGCACAGGGAACCATGTCCCGGTTCTGGGAACTGAACAAAGTTCGAATGAATATGTTTTTACCAGCAGATGATCCTATTCTGCCCTGGACGGCTCTGCTTCTCGGACTCTGGATTCCCAACTTTTATTACTGGGGACTCAATCAATACATCACTCAGAGGACCCTGGGCTCTGCCTCATTACGCGAGGGACAAAAAGGGATCGTATTCGCTGCCTTTTTAAAACTGATCATTCCCTTTGTCATTGTGATTCCGGGCATTATTGCTTTCAACCTGTTTTCAGGAGACATGCAGAAAGAAGCCATCCGGGACAATGCCAAGGTGATGACCAAATATGTCAAGGCAAATCCGGCCACACAACTGGTCGATGTCATCGAATCGCCCGCTGATTCATTGATCAGCAATTGGCAGCCGGGCCATTATATGTTAGCGGTGTTTGAAAGCGGAGAATCCCTGGATAATCTGAAAACGTTGAATCCATTTGTATTGCCGATTGACAAATCCACGCTGGAGGAGACAGAAGTTTCTGAATTTACAATATTTACCAGTGAAGATAAAGCATGGAAAAATGTATTTCCAGCACTGTCAGGTGAAGTGACGGCCTTTAATTCAATGATAAAAACCGCTGCGCAAGCTGCAGGCAAACCCACAACAACAGAGAAATTTATCGCGTATAAATATGATACTGCCATGGCTCAATTACTGGGCAATGTGCTTCCCCAGGGTGTGGGCCTCGTCGGATTTGTATTAGCCGCGCTTTTAGGCGCCGTGGTCAGTTCTCTGGCTGCCATGCTGAATGCTTCTTCCACCATATTTACCATGGATATTTATCAAAAATATATCTCGCCCGAGGCCTCACAAAAAACAATTGTCACCCTGGGCCGGATCTGTGTGTTTATTTTTTCAATCATTGCTGTGTTTTTAGCTCCTCAGCTGGGCAATCCAAAGATCAGCAACAGTATCTTCACAATCATTCAGGAGGGTCAGGGATTTATCTCTCCCGGAATTTTGGCTGTATTTGCATTCGGATTGCTGATACGCAAGGCTCCGCCTGTTTCCGGTGTCATTGGGCTGCTTACCAATATTGCAGCTTATGGAATTATAAAATTTACGATGCCGCAGGTGCAATTCCTGAACCGTATGGCCATCTGTTTTGGATTGTGCCTTGTAGTCATGGCAATTGTGACAATCACCGCACCGTTGAAAACGCCTGTTGAATTCAAATCAAAAGGCAAACTGGATTTAAAAACATCTTCTGGAGCCAAGATTGTCGGACTGATTGTGATCGGACTGACCCTGTTGCTTTATTTCCTGTTCAGCCCGGCATGCCTGTTGCGTTGAATGAAGTACTGATTTCTGGAAAATCTTATAAAATCGATGAGATTTTCCACTTTAAAAAATGTGTATGACTGTAAGATAAATTTTGACAGCAAGGGCACTGTCAGAAAAGCGTGGCAGTGCTTCTTTATTTATCAATGCAAAACGACAATACCTTTTATTATCTTATGACACGAACCAAAAGCATGAGCCATTATGATTATTGAACAACGCGCATTTGCACGGGCCGGTCTCCTGGGCAATCCGTCAGATGGTTATTTTGGAAAAACCATCTCAATTATCGTACGTAATTTCAGCGCGCATGTATCGCTGTATGAATCTCCTGAACTTCATATCGAACATCAGGTTGAAGATATCAATGTGTACCGAAATATATATCATCTGGTCGAATCCGTACAGCAAACCGGATATTATGGAGGAGCGAGGCTTTTAAAAGCGGCGATTAAGACATTTTTCGAATATTGTATGGCGCATGGCTTTAAGTTTTCTCATAAAAATTTCACCATTCGATACAGAACCTCTATTCCCCGTCAGGTCGGCCTTGCAGGATCAAGCGCGATTATCACTGCCACCATGCGGGCATTGATGCATTTTTACGATATTGAGATCCCCCCTGAAATGATGCCCAACATCGTCTTGTCCGCTGAAACGAATGAATTGGGTATTAACGCCGGATTGCAGGATCGGGTCATTCAGACCTATGAGGGTTGTGTGTACATGAATTTTGATAAAGCCTTGATGAGATCCAAGGGACACGGAGACTATGAGCGGCTTGATCCAGATAAATTACCAAAGCTGTTTATTGCCTATCGAACGGATTTGAGTAAAGTATCGGGTAAAGTGCTGAACACGGTTCGTGCCAGATGGGAAAAGAATGATCCGGAAGTTATCGAGACACTGAACCGGATTGCGGAAATCGCAGAAGAAGGAAAATCTGCGATTCAAAATCGTCGATATAAAGTGCTGCACGATTTGATGAATGAAAATTTTGAATGCCGTGCAAAGATCATGACAATCACGGATCCGAACCGGAATCTGGTGAATACAGCACGCCAATGCGGCGCTTCAGCAAAATTTACAGGAAGCGGCGGATCCATAATAGGAATCTATAATGATGATGCGATGCTGAATAAACTGGCAGTTGAATTGAAAAAAGTCAATGCACGGGTGATTAAACCTTACATTTTATAACCTGGGAGCTGTTAAGTAATGGTAAAAAAAGCGGTCATTCCAGCCGCAGGATTGGGCACGAGATTCCTGCCGGCCACCAAAGCGCAGCCGAAGGAAATGCTGCCCATTATTGATACCCCCACGATTCAATATGTGGTTCAAGAGGCTGTTGATGCAGGAATCGAAGACATTCTGGTCATCACAGGTAAAGGGAAACGCGCGATTGAAGATCACTTTGACCGCAATTTTGAACTTGAAACGCATTTGGAAGACAAGGGCGCCGAAGCGGCTTATACGGAAATCCGGCGATTGGCCGATATGGCAAATATTCACTTTATTCGTCAAAAGGAAATGAATGGCCTTGGAGACGCCATTTATCAGGCGCATTGGCATACAGGGAATGATCCGTTTGTCGTATTGCTTGGAGACACAGTGATGAAATCCGTTATTCCTGTGACCCGCCAGTTAATCGACATCTATGAACAGTATCAATGTTCTGTTCTGGGCGTGGAGACTGTTCCCAAAGAAAAAGTATCCCGATACGGCATTCTCGGCGGCAATAAAATCAGCGAGCACATTATGGAGGTCACCGATCTTATCGAAAAACCGTCTCCTCAGGAAGCACCTTCCAATTTTGCAATTGCAGCCCGATATATTTTAACTCCTGAAATTTATAAAGCCATTGGAGAAACACCGAAAGGTAAAAATAATGAAATTCAAATTACCGATGCTTTAAAAATCTTAATGCAGCGTGAAAAAATCATCGCGTATAAATTTGAAGGCAGACGGTATGATATTGGTAATAAACTGGATTATTTAAAAACGACAATCGAATTTGCATTAGAAAGAAAAGAATTTTCTAAACCCTTATTGAAATTTATCAAAGAGATCAGTGCACGAGATTTAAAATCATCTTAAAGAGCGAATATATAGGAGACACTGAATGAAACATTTTTTCAGTATTCTGCTTTTTCTGGAAATCATTTTTATGTCCTGCCAGACTCAATCCAGAGTCACGGTATTAAAACTGGCTCATGCACTGGATATATCGCATCCCGTGCATAAAGGTATGGTCGTCATGGCAGAAAAGCTTCAGGAAAAGTCCAGGGGAAAGATGAAGGTGGATATTTATCCCAGCGGACAACTGGGAAATGAAAGAGAGCTCATCGAAATGCTCCAGATCGGCAGTCTGGCCATGACCAAAGTCTCAACAGCCCCTTTGGAATCATTCGTACCAGAAATGAAAATTTTTGGTGTTCCCTACCTGTTCCGGGATGAAGCACATCGGTGGAAGGTATTGAATGGCGAGATCGGCAATCGGCTCCTGCTCTCCGGACAGAATTATCTGGTTCGCGGCCTGTGCTATTACGATGCCGGAAGCCGGAGTTTTTATACGAAAAATCATCCCGTTGAAACTCCGGATGATTTGGGCGGACTAAAAATTCGCGTTATGAAAAGCATTACCTCAATGGAAATGGTGAAATGCCTGGGCGGATCAGCGACTCCGATCCCCTGGGGTGAATTATACACAGCACTGCAGCAAGGGGTTGTGGATGGCGCAGAAAACAATCCTCCGAGCTTTCATCTTTCCCGTCATTATGAAGTTTGTAAATATTACAGCCTGGATGAGCATACATCGGTTCCGGATATTCTCCTGATGAGCAGGGCCGTCTGGGACCGGCTGACGCCTGAAGAACAAACATGGCTTCAGGAAGCCGTGGATGAATCAGTTCTGGCACAACGTCAGTACTGGAAAGAGGCTGTCCAAGAGGCATTAAAAGTCGTACAGGAAGCAGGTGTACAGATCATCCATCCGGATAAAACGCCTTTCCGGGAAAAAGTCATCCCCATGTATGAATCCTTCAAGGGGACGCCGATCTATGATTTGATTCAAGAGATTAAAGCCATTGAATAAAAAGGACACACTCATGCAAAAGTTTATAAAAATCGTTAATAAGGTTGTTTCAAAATTCTTAATTGTACTGATGGCCGCAATCGTACTGGATGTCACATGGCAGGTGGTCACACGGTTCATTTTACGAAATCCCAGCTCGTTTACTGAGGAATTAGCAGGATTTTTATTGATATGGATCGGTCTTTTGGGGGCGAGTCACGCCCTCTACACAAAAGCGCATCTGGGAATCGACATACTGACATACAAACTGACAGGAATAAAAAAACAAATCATTGATATCCTAGTCAACTCATTTGTAATGCTGTTTGCTTTCTTTATTATGGTCATTGGAGGATTCCGGCTGGTCAACCTGACACTTCGGCTGAACCAGATATCTCCGGGTGTTAAAATTCCCATGGGCTATGTGTATACGGTTCTGCCCATCTCAGGGATACTGATGATGCTTTATGCCCTGGGATTCATTCTTAAAGCAATGAAGGGTGATAACGAAACCGATGCTGCACACCAAATCAGTGCACTGGATTAAACTCAGAACTTAGAAAAATAAGGAGAGAGACATCATGGAACTTTCCGTGCTTGTCCTGATTATCAGTTTTGTTGTATTATTGTTATTAAGCGTGCCGATTGCGATCGCTATTGGCATTACGACCATTCTGACCATGCTATTCACGATTCCTCCGGATCCATCGATTATAACGGTTGCACAGCAGATGGCGACGGGAATCAACAGTTTTGCCCTGCTCGCCATCCCGTTCTTTATTTTGTCCGGATTGCTCATGGGCCGAGGGGGTATTGCCCGTCGTCTTGTGGATTTCGCCAAAGTGCTGGTCGGCATGTTTCCCGGCGGTCTGGCATATGTCAACGTATTGGCCTGCATGTTTTTCGGCGCGATCTCGGGATCCGCAGCGGCCGCAACATCGGCCATTGGCGGTTTTATGGTTCCCATGATGAACAAAGAAGGATATAATAAGAATTTTAATACAGCCGTCACAGTCACAGGCGCTACAACCGGTTTGCTCATTCCGCCCAGCAACGTATTGATCGTTTATTCCCTGGCAAGCGGAGGGGTTTCGATTGCCGCCCTTTTCATTGCGGGCTATTTACCGGGTATTCTTGTGGGTCTGGGACTGATGGGCGTATGCGCGGTTGTGGCTGTGATTAAAAAATATCCGGTTGGTGAACGCGTCAATTTCATTCATGCGATAAAAAAATTTTTGGATGCGATTCCCAGTCTGCTGCTGATTGTTATTGTCATCGGGGGTATCATAGCCGGTTATTTTACTGCAACCGAGGCCAGCGCCGTCGCGGTTCTCTATTCGTTACTCCTCTCCGTGGTTTTTTATCGGGAAGTTAAAATCAGGGAATTGCCGGAGATTCTGCTCAAAACCGTGGAAACAACCGCCATTGTGATGTTGCTCATTGGCACTTCCAAAGCGATGTCCTGGATTCTTTCCTATGAAAACATTCCTCAAAACATCAGCGCCGCTCTGATCGGTTTTTCTGAAAGCAAATTTGTTATTCTTCTGATGATCAATTTCATTCTGCTCATTGTGGGAACCTTCATGGACATGACACCCGCAGTTTTAATTTTCACCCCAATCTTTTTACCGATTGTCACCCAGTTGGGCATCTCTCCCCTGCATTTCGGAATTGTCATGGTGCTGAACCTCTGCATCGGGCTTTGTACGCCACCCGTGGGATCCGTTCTTTTTCTGGGGTGCAGTATCGGCAAAACCACAATCGCAAGGGTCACAAAATCCCTGCTGCCGTTTTATGCGGTCATGGTGGCAGCCCTGCTGCTGGTCACTTACATTCCATGGATTGTCGAAGTGCTGCCGCACGCTTTCGGATACTGATCCCCGAACAAATACGAAGACATAACGACCTTCAGAAAACATTTGTGTTTCTGAAGGTTTTTTTAAAAAAAACTTGACTTATACCTTTTTTATACCTACCTTTCTTCTGCCATGCTGACAGAAAAACAACAGGCCGTGTATCGATATCTTCAGCAGTATATCGAGGCCAGGGGATTCGCTCCCTCGTACGACGAAATCCGGCAGCATTTCGGATTTCAGTCCTTTCAGTCGGTCCAGAAACACCTTCGGCAACTGGAAGACAAAGGATACATCCGCACGGGACGCAAAAATCAGAAGCGGGCCATCCGACTCATCGAACATGGAGGGACCACCGTGGTGCTGCCCATGGCCGGTCTGGTGGCCGCGGGCAGTCCCATCGAGCCGGTGGAACAGCATGAGACCGTGGATGTACCGGAAGAAATGATGGGCACAGGCGAATACTTTGCCCTCAAGGTCACCGGAAACTCCATGATCGAAGAAGGCATCTTTGACGGAGACACCATTGTCGTCCGTCGACAGTCCGTTGCGGAAAACGGGCAAACCGTGGTGGCCCTGGTCGACGGTGAAGCAACCGTAAAAAAATATTTCCGCAGGGGCAAAGAAATCGAACTGCGCCCCGCCAATCCGTCCATGACGTCCATCCGGGTGCGCCAGGGGGATTTTACGATTCAGGGTGTGGTCGCGGGCCTCATGCGAAAGTACCGATAATACCTCACCGGCCATCTCGAACCTGAAGCATTTGCACCCTCCCTGTTTGGAAGAAAAGTCCGGAGGCGGGTAACAAAAAGTGAGCACGGCAAAACAGGAACCATGCGTGGCAGCAATCGGATCGATGTGAAGCCATGTTCAATCAGGATGAGTCGTCACTGAATTTATACGCAAGCGAGAAAATATCTCATGCATGAACTTAAGATGCGAGAGTCAGTGAGAGATACAATTGAAGGCGCCAAAGCATGAACCACCCGCTTACCCAAATCTGGATCCACGCCATCTGGAGCCCACATGACCGGATGCCGCTGATTAAAAAAAGTTTTCGCCCTCAACTGGACACATTTCTGAAATACAAGCTTCAGGAAGCGGGGTGTCCGGTGCGCATCATCAACGGCACGGTGGATCATATGCACGCTCTGTTTCAACTGCATCATGAAAAGCCGCTGACCCGCCTGATGGATCACATCAAAGAGGCATCCTCCCGCTGGATGAATCAGCAGCATTTTCTTCATATGCCCTTTTCCTGGGAGCCGGGTTACTGTGCGCTGGCCGTCAGCGGCTCCATGGTAGCACGGGTCGAAGCATTTATTCGGGATCAGGCACTGCTTCACCAGAAAATGACATTTGCCCAGGAATACCGTCAGTTTCTGACCAAATGCGGCTTTATCGAAAACGGCTGGATGCCTGCAGAAATCGGAAAGCACAAAACGCCTGTCCCGGTCACTGCCCGTGAGATCGAATGGGAATCCCCCTCCCCTTGATCCCGTCAGTCAAGGGCGGGAAAAAAGGAGTAAAACGAAAAATTGCAGCTAAAATTACAGAAATGACAATTCATGAACACAGCCAGATGAACGGAACCAATAATCATAAACAAACAATGCCCCACGAAACAGAAATCGGCCCTTTACCTTCACCCGTTCGGAGAAAGGTAAAGGGTGGGGGTAAAAAAAGTTTAACAAAAACAGAAAAAATCAAGAATACGAAACCGCCGGGTCCGATATGGCAGACTCCCCTCGGATGATTGCCTGAAAAAACAACCATGCAGCGACACATCCTACATCTTCGCTTCGACGCATTTCCTGTGGCCGTAGAGCGGCTTCGGAACCCTTCACTCCGGAACAAACCGGTAGTGATCTGTTCCCGTCACTCCTCCCGTTCACTGATTTTTTCCGCATCACCGGAAGCCAGATTCGAAGGTGTATTTGAAGGTCAGCCTCTGGCACGGGCGCTGAAACGCTGCCGCCGTCTAACGATCCTTTCTCCTGATGAGCCACTTTATCAACGCGCCATCCGGTCCGTAAACAAGGTACTGAACCGGTATTCACCCGTGGTGGAAACCGGTCACAGCGGCCGTTTTTTTGTGGACATGAGCGGCACCACCCGGCTTAGCGGCCAGTTGCAGGACAGCGCATGGCACATGCGCCGCGCCGTACAGAAATCGGTTTGGCTTGATCCGACACTGGGCATCGGCTCGAATAAGCTGGTGAGCCATGTGGCGGCACGGGTAGTCGCATCCCACGGTGATCTCTGCGCTGTTCCCTGGGGCAGCGAAGCTTCTTTCCTGGCCCCGTTAAGAGTGCGTGTGCTTCCCGGTGTTCGATTCAAAACGGAAAGGCAGCTGCTCGCGGAATTCAATATTCGCTGGAACCATCAGTTAGCGGCCATCTCCATGGCACAGCTGGCCGCCGTATTCGGCCGGCTGGGTCCGCTTCTTCACCGGCAGGCGCTGGGCATTGATCCAACGCCGGTTCTGCCGCCCAGCACCAAGCCCTTTATCCTGGAAGAAACCACGCTGCAGAACGACACCAATGATGATCCCGTTCTGCTGGGACTCCTGTACGGAATGACCGAACGGGCCTGTGCCCGTATGCGAAAGCTGGATGTGCTGCCGCATACGGTCTGGCTGCATCTGCGCTATTCCGACGGCGTGGACATGACCCGCCGGCTGAAATTAAAGGTCCCAACCGTGATTGATCCGCTTCTCTTCAAGCGGGTAAAGCCTTTCTACCTGAAAATCAGTTTCCGCCGCCAGCGCATTCGCTATATGAGCCTTACCTTTACGGACCTGAAGCATTCTCCAAGCCAGTTATGCCTCTTTGAGCGGCCGGAGTCCTGCCAAAAAGAGGAGCGCCTGGTCCAAGCGCTGGATCGAGTGCGGAAAAAATACGGGGAAAGCGCCCTGCAGTGGGGACGCGCATCGATGATACTCCCATGATGCAAATACACGGAAAAGGAATCGCCATCTAAATACCGGCATCCGGGCTGTCTCCTTTGTTATTCATCATGAATCCATTGTTCATGATGTTCCTTATCATTTTTACTATTTAAACGAGAGATGCATGACCTTCACCCACCTGCATGTTCACAGCCATTTTTCCCTCATGCGGGGCACAGCCGGACTGGAACCGCTTTGCCGGCGGGTCCGGGAACTTGGCATGGATACCCTGGCGCTGACCGATACCAACGGACTGTACGGACTGATTTTTTTTCTGCAAACCGCCGAGGAAACCGGGATTCGTCCAGTCATCGGCTCCGAAATTGTAACCCGGTCAGAACGGACCGTGCTGCTCGTCAAAAATCATGAAGGCTATGCCAATCTGTGCCGTCTGATCACGTTGCGTCACTGCGCGGATCGGTTTGTCTTATCGGAGGAACTCGTTCATGAGAGCAATGGACTTGTCATTCTCAGCAATACACCGGGTCTGCTTCACCGTCTCCGAAACCGGAAGGATGTTTATGCGGAACTGATAAGCGGCCGTCCCTGGAGAAACATTCTGAATTTCGCCCGTGAGCATGCGCTTCCATTGGTTGCCACCGGAGGCGTTTATTTTGTCTATCCCGAGGAACATCAGCTTCACCGCCTGATTCGGGCGATTGACCTGAATACCAAATTTTCCCGGCTGCCGGACCTGGAATGCGCATCTCCATCGGCCTGGCTGAAACCGCGGGATCAGATGCAGAAAGAATTCTCCCATCTGGAGGAGGCCTTAAGCAACACTGCCCGAATCGCAGACGCATGTCAGTACCGGCTCTCCTGCAATTCCATCCGGAATGCCGGATTCGAAGGCATGGACCGCGAAAACATCATGCAAGCCCTACGGCAAAAATGCATGGAAGGCGTGCAGCGGCGGTATGGCGTTCTCACACCGCCGGTTCGGGAACGTCTGGCTTACGAACTCGAGATCATCGAAAGCAAAGGATTCGGCTCGGTCTTTCTGATCATGGAAGACATCGTAAAGCAGGCTCCCCGCACATGCGGACGGGGGTCTGCCGCGGCCAGCCTTGTTTCCTATGTGCTGGGAATCACGCATGTCGACCCTCTGAAATACAACCTGTTTTTCGAGCGTTTCCTGAATCCCGGCCGCCAGGACCCTCCGGACATTGATGTGGATTTCCCCTGGGACGAACGGGATAATATTCTGGATTATGTCTTTAAAAAATACGGCCCGAACCGTGCCGCCATGGTGGCCAACCATGTGGGCTTTCGGCTCCGGGCCGCTGTTCATGAAGTCGCCAAAGTGCACGGACTCCCCGAAGGTGAAATCAAACAGGTGACAGACCGGCTTTCCAGCCTCTGGGCCTGGGAAGCCGATTCCGTGGAACAGGTAGTTCAAACCCATCCTATGTTCAAAGGACTGGCATTCAATCCGCCCTGGCCTGAAATTCTCACGCAGGCAACAAAATTGCGGGGCATGCTGCGTTATTTATCCGTGCATTGCGGCGGCGTGGTGATTGTGCCCGGCCGTCTGGACGACACTGTCCCTTTGGAGAATGCGCCCAAAGGCGTGCGCATCATTCAATGGGAAAAAGATCAGACCGAAGACAGTGGCCTGATCAAAATGGATTTGTTAGGCAATCGTTCTCTGGCCGTCATTCGGGATGCCCTCGCAGCCATTGATCAGAATACCGGACGAATCATCGAATATGAAAACTTCAATCCCCTGGATGACCCGGACACGCAGGATCTGATCCGGCGGGGAGACACCGTAGGTGTTTTTTATATCGAATCTCCGGCCATGCGGCAGCTGCAAATGAAGACCGGAGTGGGAGATTACGAGCATCTGGTCATTCACAGCTCCATCATCCGTCCGGCTGCGAACAATTATATCAATGCGTATGTCCGACGGTTGAAAGGAGATCCCTACGATCCGCTGCATCCCGTTCTGAACCGGGTGTTGAAAGAAACATACGGAATCATGGTGTACCAGGAAGATGTGACCAAAGTGGCCATGCAGCTGGCCGGATTCTCCGCCGTGGACGGAGACGGGCTCAGAAAAACCCTGTCGAAAAAGCGGAATCATCGCCGATTATCCGCTTATCAGGAACAATTTATACAGGGAGCACTCACCCGGGGTGTCAACCTGGAGACTGCGGATAAAATCTGGAATATGATTCTCAGTTTCTCAGGATACAGCTTCTGCAAGCCTCACAGCGCTTCCTACGCGCTGGTTTCATTTAAATCCGCATGGCTGCGGGCGCATTACCCCGCAGAATTCATCGCCGCGGTGATCAGCAACTGCGGCGGCTATTATTCCACGTTCGCCTATATCAATGAAGCCCGGCGCATGGGATTGCAAATACAGCCTCCGGAAATCAACGCCAGTGAAAAACCGTACACAGGCAGTGGAAAACATATCCGTATGGGTCTCATGCAGCTGAAAGGACTCAAATCATCGGCCCTCGATGCCATACTGACCCATCGAAAAGAAAACGGCGTTTATCAGTCTTTCGAGAACTTTCAGAAACGGGTGACGCTGGATCCTTCGGACATGCGAATTCTTATCAAAGCCGGCTGCTTTGACAAGATTTCGGGCGGACGCAGCCGGGCCGAACTTCTCTGGCAGGTTTACGCGGGCCGAAAACCAAAATCCGTTTCACCACAGACCACGCTTCCGCTGTTCGACACTGAAATCACCCGCATCCCGGATCTCGGCCGGTACGGTTTTAAGACCCTGCTCCTGCACGAAATCGATGTGCTGGGATTTCCTCTCAGCCTTCACCCCCTGGATCTCTACCGGGAGTGCCTGGACGGACTTCACGTGATCCGGGCAAAAGATATGCACAAGTATGCAGGTCAAATGGTAAACATGATCGGATGGTGGGTCACCAATAAAACGGTTTATACCAAAGATGAAGCGCCCATGTCCTTCATCAGTTTTGAAGATACCACCGCGCTCTATGAGACAATTTTCTTTCCGGGTGCTTTCAATCGATTCTGCAGCCAATGGACACAGACCCGCCCCTATTTACTTTACGGCCGCATTGAAAATGACATGGGTGCGTTCAGTTTAAATGTGCAAAAAATGAGTTTTCTGGATATCCGCCGCAAATCCTGCAGTAATAAAAACCGTCTCTCTCATTCCCAGCTTCAATTGACTCCCTGAACATCTGCTTGATTTTTATTCATTTTCTGGTTAGTTTATCAAAAGCATCCATCGAAAAAAGGACGTACACTTGAGACAATTGCGATTCATCACTGTTCTGCTTGTACTTTCATTTTCGCTTTCAGGACAAAAAGTCGTCCGTGTGACAAAAAATTATGTGGCCCTGAAAAATGAACATGTCGGCGCCAAAGGTGAACAACTTATCATCCGGCGTCCCGTCAACGGAAAGCTGATTAATATTGGTCTTGTCCAGGTGCTGCTTTCAAAGCAGGGTAAAACCGCTGCAAAAATCATCAGAGAATTCGGATCTTATCACATTCATCCCGGTGATTTTGCATTTAAAATTTCATTGCCGAATCAGGCAAAATCGCGATCATTGAAACGGCCCTGGCGATTCCGACTCGGAATGGGTCCCGGCAAACGCATCGGAGACCTTGCTCAAAATATCCCTCCCAATCTTCAATCTTACCATGATCAGCTGAAGTCAGGAACCGCACTGTTCTCAGATATTTCTTATTTTATCCGGCCATCCCATGGATTTGGGTGGATGTTCTCTCAATGGTGGACATCTCATGCGGCTGAAAACCGGATATTTTATAAACAGGATATGGTCACGTATGATTTTTCCGGTGATATTGAAAACGATATTCAAATCATCTACACAGGGCCCATACTGGTTATACGGCACGATCTGCCAAATTCCAGACTACATATGAACAGCCTGTTTACAGCCGGATCGCTGATATTTCGGGATCGTCAAAAAATCATTCGCACAGCAGAGAATCCGGTTCAAACGGAGAATGAGGAAATTGATGGTTATACCTTCGGAATCGGAGGAAATATCGGCCTTGAATACCCGTTTACCGATGCATTCGGTCTATTTGCAGATTTTATGTTTTTATTCGGCACGCTGCCCAGACAAAACACGGAAAGCAATCTCTATCAGGACCGCATCAGTCTGAATCGGCTGGATATTCATATCGGATTGATGTTCAATTTCTGATAAAATGTCAACAACAGCCTTACTCTGGTCTCTTATAAGCATCACTGACCGTATGAGCTCAACATCTCAGCAATCAGCCAGAGCACCGGCGCCTGTCCATGGAAATCTCCAATCATTCTCGGACGTTTCAGATAATATTCAATATCCTGGCTTTGTCCGGTTCCCACACAGATTTCCCGGACATTGCCATCCCGGTCAATATGTGCGGCCAGCGCTTTCCATGCTTTCTCAACCGCCGTTTGAAAATCCGGACCTGGCAGCCATCCATGATGCAGGCCAACTGCCATGGCATAGGCGAACATGGCCGTACAGGAGCTTTCTGTCCATGCATACGGATAATCCACAATCTGACGCCACATGCCGTTATCGCTCTGATATTTTTTCAGACTGAACATCATTTTCTTGTAATGGCTTAAAATTTTTGAAAAGTATCGATGATTCTCTGGCAGGGCAGACAACACTTCCGCCATACCGGCGGCAACCCAGCCATTGCCTCTACCCCAGTGATACTGATGATCCGGACCATGATAAAACAATCCGTTTTCCTGCTGCAGTTTCTCCAGATAGGCAATGAGCTGTAATGCTGCCCGGTCCGCATATTTCAATTGACCGGTTGCCCGATAGGCCTGAATTTGAAGCATGCCGACCATGTACATATCGTCTATCCACCATCGGGTTTGCCAGGTCAGTCCGTTCTCGATGGTAGAGTCCCATTGACTGTCTGCAAAGGAGAGCCCCTGGTCAAGATACTTTTTTTCTTTTGTAATTATATAAATTTGAAGAGGAACAATTCCGATAACGCTCATATCCACATGCGGCCGGCGGCTGATTAGCCGGCTGGAGTCTTGCAATAACGGTTCATATCGCTGAATCAGCTTTTTCAGATTTTCCTGATCTCCAACCAGATTCACAAAGCGAAGCGCCCCGACAGCCGCGCAGGCTTCTGAATAATGGAGCCCATATTCCCCGTAAAACATATAATCCCGTGAGAGAAGATTCTGTACCAGCAGTTGGCCGGTTTGTTTTAAATCCAGCGTGCCGGAATCAATATCCCTCGAATCACGATTCTCTGATAAAATCATACCAAATACATGGCTGTGAAGAATAATCACTGATATGGATATCAGCGTAATCATTTTCATTATTTGGTTTTTTATCATTTTGACACCTTTCCAATTAAAAAATATAGTCTCCAATTTTAATTTTAAAACCTTCTTCAAGCTCCTGAATTTGCAGAACCGCAAATTCATTTTTCACTATGATTACTTTTGACTAATCACCATCATGGGTTTTTACTCGATGTACGAATACAATTTTTTGCTCAAGCACGAAAAATACAATAAAACAAGCCGTCCCATCAGGAACGGCTTGTTCAAATAAAAAACCAGGGTCAGACACTTAAATCCTCTCGGCCACCAGATCACCCACTTCGGTTGTGGAATATCCCATCTTTCCTGCGCTCATGCTTTTCAGCTTGTTCCCGGTAACGTCCATTACCGCTTTTTCAATCGCATCGGCCGCCCGGGTTTCCCCAAGATGTTCAAGCATCATACCACCGCAGCAAATGGAAGCCAGTGGATTGATGATATTCTTGCCTGTGTATTTGGGAGCGGAACCGCCGATCGGCTCAAACATGCTGACGCCCTCCGGATTGATATTGCCGCCTGCGGCAATGCCCATACCGCCCTGTGTAATCGCACCGAGATCGGTAATAATATCCCCGAACATATTGCCGGTCACAAGCACATCAAACCATTCCGGACTTTTCACCATCCACATGCAGGTGGCATCCACATGATAATATTCACGCTGAACATCCGGATATTCGGCTTCACCAATTTCATGAAATGCACGTTCCCATAAATCATAAACATAGGTCAGGACATTGGTTTTTCCCACAAGTCCCAGTGTATTATGTTCCCCTTGTCCCCTTGCTTTTTTCCCATGTTTCCTGGCGTATTCAAATGCATATCGAAGACACCGCTCAACCTGATAGCGATTATACACCATGCTCTGAACTGCAACCTCATGTTCCGTATGTTTCATCGTAAAACCGCCGATTCCGGTATACAGCCCTCCCGTATTTTCCCGGACGACCACATAATCCACTTCCTGGGGACCTTTGTCTTTTAACGGAGTTTCCACACCCGGATATAATTTTACAGGTCTCAGATTGATATATTGATCTAGATCAAAACGCAATTTCAGCAAAATCCCCTTTTCAAGTATACCCGGTTTCACATCCGGATGACCAATCGCTCCCAAAAATATGGAATCAAACTGACGCATGTCATCCGCGGCGGTTTCTGGAAGCACTTCACCGGTGCGTAAGTAACGGTCTCCGCCAAAATCAAATTCTTGTGTATCCAGCGTAAAATTAAATTTCTCTGCTGCTGCACGAAGTACTTTCAAGCCTTCTCTGACGACTTCCGGTCCTGTACCGTCCCCGGGAATAACTGCAATTTTATAGGATTGATTCGCCACAATAATACCTTTCTATTTTGATAATAAATTCTTTTGCTTTGCGTAATGAAAAAGACCGCCTGTTTTTACAATGCCGGCGACTTCACCCAGAGAGCGCAACGAGAACGATTGATTTGTCGTTTCATTCTTCAGCAAGTGAATATCCTGTCGAATGACAATCTCATCCCCGGTTCTTATATGTTTGGATAAATTCTCCGTACTTTCAAATGGAATCAAAAATCCGCCATCGACTGTATTCCTATAGAATATTCTTGCATAGGAAAATGCAACCACTGCCTGAACTCCCGCAATATTTAATGCAGCCGGTGCATGCTCTCTTGAAGAGCCGCATCCAAAATTTTTTCCTGCAATCACTATTTTATAAATCGATTTTTCCTCGTTTTTTTGAATAAACTGTGTATTGCCGTTTGGAAGCCCTGCTTTTTGCATGGGAACTCCCGACAAGGCGTACATGCCATACCGTTTTCGTTCTTCAGCATCATCCATATCATAAACCAGATGCTCTGCCGGAATGATCTGATCTGTATCCACATCATTTCCCAACACATACGCTTTACCACTGATGATATTATTCATAGTAAGTTACCTTCTCTTTCCAGTGTTCATTGATCAATTCATGAATCAGCGACATCCAAATAATCTCTGGGATCAGTTATTTGTCCGGTAATAGCGGAAGCTGCCACTGTATATGGCGATGCGAGATAGGTCTGTGACTTTTTCGATCCCATGCGGCCATGAAAATTTCGATTGGTGGTACTGATGCAGATTTCGTCTGAATTTAAACGTCCAAAGGTATCCGGCGGTCCGCCAAGGCAGGCTGCACATGAAGGAGGTCCCAATTCTGCGCCCGCAGCTGTAAATACATCACGTAGTGATTTTCCGTCAATAGATACTGAATCGAACTTTGCATCGACTTCTCTTGTAGCCGGTACAATCACTGTTTTCACCTTGACCTGATGATTCTTTAAAATTTCAGCCGCAGCAATAAAATCCGTGATCTTGCCTCCCGTACAGGATCCAATGTAACATTGATCCAATTGAATATCTTTCAATTGACCGGCTGGCACACCGTTGCTGGGCAAATAAGGTTTGGCCACCATTGGTTCGATTTTATCGGCTTGAAAAATATGAATACTTTCAAACTTGGCATCTGAGTCATTTTGATAAATTTCAAAATCCCGATCTGTACGCGCCTTGACATATTCTACGGTTTTTTCATCCGCCCGAATCACCCCGTTCTTTCCTCCTGCTTCAATCACCATATTGCACAATGTCATTCGTTCTTCCATATTGAGAGCAAAAACACCTTCTCCGTCAAATTCCATCGCTTTATAGGTGGCGCCATCTACACCAATATCATTGATAATTTTAAGAATAATATCCTTGGCCATAATATAAGGAGGAGTTACTCCCTCGATAATAAATTTCATGGTTTCGGGCACTTTTACCCATAATTTCCCCGTACCCATAACAAATGCGGCATCCGTATTTCCAATCCCGGTGCCAAACATTCCGAATGCACCGGATGTACAAGTGTGTGAGTCTGTGCCAAATAGCACAGAACCGGGCAGATCAAATCCCTCTTCAGCCATTGCAACATGGCAAACCCCCTTATATTGTTCTGTGCCGGGATCAAAAAAATGGGGCAATTTTTGCTCTTGTGCAAAATCTCTCAGAATCTGAATGTTCCGGCGTGCATGTGTATCTTTTGTAAAAATATAATGATCTGGAATGATAATCACTTTTTCGGGATCCCACACTTTTGCGTTTTTACCAAATTGTTTCTTAAAAATCCCAATTGTGGGAGGTCCGCATACATCGTGGGTCATCAATGCATCTACATCAATCCAGATATTATCGCCGGGATTGACATAGGATTGGCCTGCGTGTTTCGCCAATATTTTTTCTGTAATCGTCATGACACAGTTCCTGTCTTGTTTAACATTGGATTAAATCTTATAACCGCAATAAACTGTAAAATTATAGTACTTCCATACAATATCGAGATCGGTAAATCCAATCTGGGACATCCATTGAAGATGATCGGTTGTTTTTGATGGTACATCTTCCTGCCGATATTTTTGAAGCCATTGATTCTCAATCTCATCTTCGGAAATCGATTTTCTCATAAACTGCTTCCATCTCCCGATATATTTCTCTTGTAAATCGTTTCCGAGAAAACCGGAGCTTCCAATTCAAAATGGCACTTGACATGATCCGCAGGCTGACTCATACCTGCCCCATAGAATCAGCACTTGCATCGGATTTTCCTGTATGCACGACACGGTTGATCGCGTGAATATAGGCTTTTGCACTCGCTTCAATGATATCGGTGCTGGCGCCCCGTCCTGCAAATGAACGATTGTTATGCTCCACCTGGATCAGCACTTCTCCTAAAGCATCTTTCCCTTTCGTTACAGCATGAATGGAATAGTTCACCAGTTTACCCTGAATTCCGGTAATGCGGTCGATGGCTTTAAAAGCGGCATCCACAGGACCGTCTCCGACTGCAGAATCCATCAGAGAGGTATCCCCCTGTTTCAATTTGATTGTGGCTGTCGGAGTAATCTCTGTTCCGCTGACGACCTGCAAAGATTCGAATTCATAAATTTCCGGAATTTCAGAAATTTCATCCTGAACAATGGCAATCAAATCCGCATCATAAATTTCTTTCTTTTTATCCGCCAGTTTTGTGAATGATTGATAGGCTGTCTCCAATTCCTGCTTGCTTAATTCATAACCCAATGCTTTATATCGCTCATTCAGTGCATGCCGTCCGGAATGTTTTCCCAATACAAGGGAGCTTTTTGGAATGCCTACGGATTCGGGAGTCAGAATCTCATAGGTCTGCTTATTCTTTAGCATACCATCCTGATGAATACCGGCTTCGTGGGCAAACGCATTGGCCCCGACAATGGCCTTGTTGCGCTGCACTGTCATTCCTGTGAGACTGGTCAACAGCTGGCTTGACCGGTATATCTCAGTTGTTACCACACCTGTATCCAGTCCTAATAAATTCTTTCGTGTTTTTAAAGCCATTACAAATTCTTCCATCGATGCATTCCCGGCCCGTTCTCCGATACCGTTGATGGTTGTTTCAACCTGACGGGCGCCGTTTTCAACGGCCGCAATTGAATTGGCAACAGCCAGTCCCAGATCATTATGACAATGCACACTGAGAATGGCCTTATCAATGTTGGACACTTTTTCGCGTATGGTTTGAATCAGTCCGCCAAATTCATCCGGAATGACATACCCGACTGTATCCGGTACGTTAATAACAGTCGCTCCTGCATCGATAACTGCTTCCAAAATTTCACACAGATATTCCACATCACTTCGACCCGCATCTTCAGCAGAAAACTCGACTTTCTCAGTATATTGTTTGGCATATTTCACATGTTCCACTGCAGTTTTTAGCACTTGTTTTCGATCCATATGCAGCTTGTGCTTAATATGAATATCAGAAGTGGCAATAAATGTATGAATCAAAGGATCTTCCGAATGTTTAAGCGCTTCCCACGCCCGGTCAATATCCGCTTTTTTCGTACGGGCCAGGCTGCAAATCGTGCACTTTTTAATTTCAAGTGCCACACGTTTCACAGACTCAAAATCACCCTCGGATGCAATGGCAAAGCCGGCTTCGATGACATCGACACCGAGTTTTTCAAGCTGCCTGGCCATACGCAATTTCTGTTCCATCGTCATACTGCATCCTGGCGCTTGCTCACCATCCCGGAGTGTTGTATCAAATATGATAACCCGCTTATCCATCATTGCCTCCTATGAAAGGACATACTTCGTGATAAACATGCAATTTTACAGATTGTATCTTGCATGAACGTCCCTGTTATTTCTTAATCCATGACATCATCTTTCTTAACTTTTTGCCAACTTCTTCGATTTTTAATGCCTGATGTTCTTCGCGGAGTTTCTTCATTTTGGGTCGCCCCGATTCGTTTTCAGCGATCCATTCATTGGCGAATGATCCGTCCTGAACTTCTTGAAGTATTTTTACCATACGCTTTTTTGTTTCGTCATCAATAACTCTCGTCCCCCGGGTCATTCCTCCATACTCAGCCGTATCACTGACAGAATAATACATACCGGCAATACCGCCTTCATAAAAAAGGTCCACAATCAATTTCAATTCATGGAGGCATTCGAAATAGGCAATTTCCGGTTGATATCCGGCGTTTACCAGTGTTTCAAATCCACCCTTAACCAATTCCGTCACGCCTCCGCAAAGCACGACCTGTTCTCCAAACAGATCTGTTTCTGTTTCTTCCTTGAATGTGGTTTCAATAATACCGGCACGGCCCGCGCCAATACCGCATGCATGAGCAAGTGCAAGATCTTTTGCGCTCCCTGTGGCATCCTGATAAACAGCAATCAAGGCGGGAACACCCGCACCTTCTGTATACGTTCTTCTTACAAGATGCCCGGGCCCTTTCGGTGCCACCATATAAACATCGATTTCCGGATTCGGCTGAATCCGTTTGTAATGAATATTGAATCCATGTGAAAATACCAGTGCTTTTCCGTCCCCCATATGCTTCTCAATGGCTTGTGCATAGACTTTTCCCTGTAATTCATCCGGAATCAATATTTGTACGATATCCGCTTTTTCAGAGGCTTCATCAGCAGACATGGGTGTAAATCCATGCGAAACAGCCAGTTTCCAGTTGGGCGTATCCGGCATCTCCGCCACGATGACATGAATACCGCTGTCTCGAAGGTTCTGGGCCTGTGCATGTCCCTGGCTGCCATAACCGATAATAGCCACTGTTTTACCTGACAATTGGCTCATATCCGCATCTGAATCATAATACATTTTCATTGTTATTTCCTTTCAAAAAAATTGGTGAATACTGTCTGCGACAGATGAGTGACAATGAAAAAACAACATCAAAGGGATCATCAAGCTTTGCTGAATAACACTCCTCATTTACATCGTCATTACCCGTAAAAAAAATAAATCAGTAAGAATGAACATCACAATTTTCAATTCACTTTAAATATTATTTTTGAAATTCACGTTTCAATGCGACAATACCCGTACGTGCGATCTCACGAATACCAAACTGCTGCAGCATTTCAATGATCGCATTGACTTTATCTTCTTTACCGGTCACTTCAATTGTAATTGTTTTATGACTTAAATCGATAATCTTGGCTCTGAAAATATCCGCCACCTGCATTATTTCAGCCCGGGTTGCAGCGGAGGACTGTACTTTTACCAGCGCAAGTTCCCGTTCGACGAAAGGTTCATAAGTCAGTTCAGTGACTTTGATCACATCGACCAGTTTATTCAGCTGCTTTGCAATTTGCTCGATAATCTGATCATCTCCTTCACTGGTGATTGTCGCCCGGGTCGTTTCCGGATCCTCCCCTTCCCCAAAACTCATACTGTTCATATTATAACCGCGACCGCTGAATAATCCTGAAATACGCGGTATCGCATTAAACTTATTTTCAAAAATAACTGAAAGTATATGTCTCATCACACGTCTCCTATCGTCAATCCTTATTGTCCGCTTTCCAACATTTCATCCAAAGAAGCGCCCGCAGGGACCATCGGAAAAACATTTTCCTCAGGTTTGATTATAAATTCCATGACTACCGGAGCGTTCTTGACTTTAAGACCTTCCTGAATTACTTTTTCAACCTCAGACGGTTTACTCGCCTGTAATCCGACAGCACCATATCCTTCCGCCAGTTTCATAAAATCCGGATTGCCTTTTGATAAAACGGTCATCGCGTATCGTTTTTTAAAAAACAGTTCCTGCCACTGGCGAACCATCCCCAAGTATCCATTGTTCAGCAAAATAATTTTTAACGGAATTTGATTTTGAACGGCTGTTGTCAATTCCTGAATATTCATCTGAAAACCGCCGTCTCCTGTAAAACATACAACCGTTTCCTCCGGACAACCGATTGCAGCACCCAACGCCGCCGGAAGTCCATATCCCATGGTTCCCAATCCGCCTGATGAAAGAATCTGGCGGGGACGCTTGAATCCGTAATATTGAGCCGCCCACATTTGATTCTGACCGACATCCGTTACAACAATCGCGTTATGCTGGGTCAGTTCTGCTACTTTCTCAACAACATATTCCGGTAAAATCTCGGCACTGTCTTTCGAATAGAACAATGCATGTTCTTTTTTCCAATGTGAAATTTGATTCATCCATGCATTCGTATCTGCCGGCTTTATTTTCTTCACAATATCCGGCAATATTTCTTTGACATGCCCCACAATAGGAATATCCACAGCGACATTTTTTGCAATGCACGAAGGATCAATATCAATATGAATCTTTTTGGAATTCGGAGAAAAATGATTCAGCCGGCCGGTAACACGATCATCGAACCGCGCACCCACGCACATTAATACATCACACTCCATCATCGCCATATTGGCATACCAGGTTCCATGCATGCCGACCATTCCGACAGACAGGGGATTGTCTTCAGGAAAAGCTCCCAAACCCAGTAAAGTTGTCGTTACAGGGATCCGGCCCCTGTTGGCAATCTCCGTCAATTCCTCGGATGCCATGCCAATATTAACCCCTCCCCCCGCATATATTAACGGCCGTTTTGCCGAATTCAGCATATCCGCCGCCTTATTGATCTGCTGGCTATGGCCTTTGTAGGTTGGATTGTAACCACGAATCATGATATTATCATTGGGTCGATATTCTCCTTTCCCCGCGGTAATATCACTGGGAAGATCGATTAAAACCGGACCCGGACGGCCCGTAATTGCAATATGATAGGCTTCGCGGACAATTTGTCCAATCTGACCGGGATCTTGAGCTAAATAACTGTGTTTTGTGATGGGTCGCGTGATCCCGATAATATCGGCTTCCTGAAAAGCATCATTGCCGATCATGGCGGATGGAACCTGACCGGTAAATACAATCATGGGAATCGAATCCATATGTGCATTGGCAATTCCTGTCACTGTATTGGTCGCACCGGGACCTGAAGTAACAATCACAACACCTGGCTTCCCTGTTGCTCGTGCATAACCATCAGCAGCATGGGTGGCTCCCTGTTCATGCCGAAATAAAATTTCCTGAATTTCTGATGTGCGATCGAGAACATCAAAGAGACCAATCACTTTACCACCGGGATACCCGAATACTTTTTTCACACCTAAATCGACCAATGTTTGAACCAGTATTTCAGATCCAGTCATTCTTGTTCCAGGACTCCTTTTCTTCTTTGTCATGGTCTTGTCCTCTTCGTTAATTGGATGGATTTTATTTCTCTAATAATCGTTTTGCCGATAAGACGGCCCCTGTGTTTGCTGAGGTCACCATTCTTGCATATCGCTGCAGCCAGCCGTGATTCACTTTTGACGGGTGTGGTTTCCATTCTGACTGGCGTTTTATCCACTCATCCTCACTCAAATTCACATTTAATTCCTGTTTGGGTATGTTGATTGAAATCATATCGCCGTCTTTTAACAATCCAATCGGACCGCCTGCGGCTGCTTCAGGAGACACATGACCGATACAGGCACCTCGTGTTCCTCCTGAAAACCGGCCATCTGTAATAAGTGCGACTTTGTCTCCCAACCCCATTCCCATAATATTTGCCGTCGGAGCAAGCATTTCCTGCATTCCAGGCCCCCCCTGCGGGCCTTCATAACGAATAACGACAACATCCCCGGCTTTCACTTTGCCATCTAAAATTCCCTGACAGGCATCTTCCTGAGAATCAAAAATCACTGCGGGTCCCTGATGCACCATCATATCAGCATCGACTGCACCGGTTTTAACAACAGATCCCAATGGGGCCAAATTTCCAAAAAGAATCGCAAGTCCTCCGCTTTCACTGTAAGCCTGATCGCATGAGCGGATAACCTCCTGATTCCTGATTTCAGCATTTTTCAGATTTTCACCAACCGTATGAAGATTAACAGTCGGCAAATCCGTATTCAGTACACCGTCGATCTGACTGATTTCTTTCATGATCGCCTGAATGCCACCCGCTGCGTCTACATCTTCAATATGCCAGTGAGAAGCCGGAGACACTTTACAGATCTGGGGTACTTTACAGGCAAGCTCATGAAGTCTTTCCATTGGATACTCCACATCCGCCTCATGGGCAATGGCCAGCAAATGAAGCACGGTATTGGTGGATCCGCCCATAGCCATATCCACAGCAAAAGCATTGTCCAGAGACGCTTGATTGACAATGTCTTTCGGTTTTATATCTTTTTCAATAAGCGGAAGAATGATCTGACCGGCTTTTCTGACAAGCGCTTTTCGTTCTTCGGAGATCGCCAGACGCGTCCCATTCCCGGGCAAACCCAATCCGATGGCTTCAGTCAGGCAATTCATTGAATTCGCAGTAAACATACCGGAACAAGAGCCGCAAGTGGGGCATCCTGTTTCCTCCAGCTCGTTCAATTCCTCGTCGTTAATATTTCCGACCTTATATGCTCCCACCCCTTCAAACACAGAAATCAAATCAGTGACGCGGCCGTCTTTGGTTTTACCTGCAGCCATCGCGCCACCGCTTACCATGATTGTGGGGATATTCACACGCAGTGCCCCCATCAGCATACCGGGCACAATTTTATCACAATTGGGAATCAGAACGAGCCCGTCAAATTGATGAGCGATCACCATCGATTCCAGCGAGTCTGCAATCAATTCCCGGCTGGCCAAAGAATATTTCATACCGATATGCCCCATCGCGACACCATCGCAGATTCCAATTGTATTAAACTCAAAGGGAATCCCGCCCGCTTTTCTTATCTCTTCTTTCACCAGTCGACCAAATTCCTGCAAATGCACATGACCGGGAATGATATCGACGTATGAGTTGCAGACACCGATAAAGGGTTTGCCAAAATCCTCCTTTTTAACACCGCAGGCTCGCAACAAACTTCGGTGCGGAGCGCGTTCAAATCCTTTTTTAATGATATCACTTCGCATAATATTCCTTTCGAAAGATGGTCTTTGGGATCCCTCTTATCGAGGTCACTCCTACCTGAATGTAATCGATGGTATTTTTTAGGGATGTAGGAATGACCCCGAACCTTAGTCTCGTACCACAACGAGTACCAGGAGGATCACACCTACTAAAATAAGAAGCACGAGAGAAAATATATTATCAAGAATACGTACAGACGGGATCTGAACAGCAGTTCCGCTTGGAGTAACACTTAAAATTTGTCTGATTTTCCGACGCATGACGATAGATATCATATTTTATTCTATTTAAGTTCGAAAAATTTAATAAAATTTAGTATGGATGTCAAGAAGAATTTATGCTGTTTTTAATTTTCTATTGATAAAACTTGCATTCAATCCATGCACCCACCCATTTAATCCATCAATTGCTGCTCCAGTTTCATCTGATCCGCACGGGCTTTACGAATCCGTGATATTGCCTGCATATACCGTTTTTTCTGTTTCAGGGCCATCGCTTTCTTATACATGGCTTCGGCATGATCATAATCATTGTCAATTTCAAAAGCAACCCCCAGATTGTAATAAACCGCCGACTCTTTCGGAAATTCTTGAACAGCCTGTTTCCACACTTCAACTGCCTCCGGCCAAAGGCCATTTTCCGCATATTTGCGACCCATATCGATATTGCCCTTTCCGGGTTCTACATACAGTTGCTGAGTGATTTCATGAATGGATATCATATTGACAAACTTTCTCACAATTTCACGAGACAATTCAACCAGAATCTGCCCTTTGGGTTTTAATGATTTTCCTTTTCCCTCTATCACCTTTCCACTGTTATAGCTCTTGGAATCGCTGTGTACGGCCAATAATTGTCCGGTTTCCACGTTCACCACTCTGAAATTAATAGCTACCGTACCTCGACGAATTTTATAATGCTGATCCACCAGCACCGTTTTCATAATCTCTTTTTTCACTTTTTTCTTTTTACCCGTAAAAATATTTTTCTGCTCCACCCATTCATATTTTCCGGTGCCCTCCTGCCTTTCGACTTTTTCCACACCTCTTTCGTCCCTTTCTACCTGATATGTGGTCACTTCTCCAAAAATCATAGCGTCCACACCCAAGACCTTACCAATCTGAACCGCAGCGGCTTCATCCACAACACCTGTCATACCAAGGTTTTGTTCATCCAGGACTTCTTTCAAGCGATCCCGTTCAATCATATCATATTGCTGCTTCTGAATCAGTAAGGCCTGCATCGTCGTGGCGATCTGACTCCCGGATCGTTCAGGCCCCTGAAAATCGACAACAGCCAGTTTTTTAATACCGGACAAATGAATTTCTGCGGGTTTCATTACTTGAACTTGCACTTTAGAAGTGGATGAACAGGCAAGCAGGAAGGTAATGAATACAGATAAAACAGAAATATATGATCTGACTTTCATAGAAAACCCCTTCTGATCCATCAATCTGTGATTAATCAATCCCCATGCAAATATAGTAATGGAATTTTATAAATCAAAGGATTAAGCGCAACTCCATTGTGATAAATTGAGCTGTGTTATTAATAAAATGCGGGTAATAGGAATATAAGACTCCAAATTCAAACCAGCTGTCATAGGCAATTGGAAATGTATAACCCAATCCCCCGCAAAATCCCAATGAAATATATCCACCCTCCCAGATCTGCGGATACAGTATGCCATATCCAAAATCAAATAAAAATCCATCCTGTGCATAGCGTCGACCTAACAGTTGAATATTCCAAAGGGACCATTCATCATTATGAACGGTATAAAGAAATTTGGCATTCACATCCAGATCCGGTCTGAATTGCAGTCCCAGAACACCACCGTAACTGTAAGTGGTTTCAAAGATATCTTCCATATCCCCCAGAGGCATGAACAAACCTGTGGTGGGTCCCAGATAGACACCTTTTATTCGACTGCTGGCATTGCGTGTGGGAATCAGCAATTCAGGCTGATTCATGCGTGCCAAAGCTGATTTTGTTTTTTTCGATATCTTTGCAGGTAATACATGGTCTCCTGTCCGTAAACGAATTTTCGGGGCAACAGAAACCAATTTCACCTTTGCCAGCCGCTGATTTGTTTTTGTCACCTGAACATATGTGATCGGTTTCCATCTTCCACCCAGATGACGATAGACGGTAAAGTAGTCCCCTACATGGATACCTGCATTTTTTCCGGCACCAATGACTGCCACGCCCCCGACTGATTTCAATATTTTGGCCTGACGAGCAGCCAGACACCGGCCGGACAGCAGGATAAACAGAAATAACCAGCACAACCCCTTGGATGGCATGAAACGCATATTGCCACCTCATGAATTAATCCAAATTGAGAACACGTTTCGATAATTACTTTTTATTGAACACGCAAAACCTGTGCCTGAATTATCATTGATTGAAAACAGAATAATAAAAAATCTTATAATATTATATTTTTATTAGATTTAGTGACTTGCTAAAATATTATTTTCTGCGTACTGCTTCTATAGTCCCGTTTCAAATGTTACATGTCTGTAACATTTCATATTGAAAAGAACGAACCCATCCGGATTATGGATTTAACAGTTCAAAACCTGTCTGCAGATCACATTTACGAATCGCCGAACATTCTTTTAGTTCATATAAAACAATTTCCATGACATGCCAGACTTTCACTCCCCTGCGAACACATCCGGTAAAAGTCGAATCATTGCGCCCGCAGGCCAGATGCATATGCAGAGTCGGATGGCCAGCCTGATTTAGAAATATCGTTCCTACTCCGGTGACTTCACGTACATGATTGAATATAATTTCATTGGGCTCAATATTTTCTGCCCTTCCCTCCTTAGGACCTACAATTAAGGTACTCTCTGCATCCGCACCTCCGAGACAGATTAAAGAAGCGGATGCTATTTGCTCTTCCGCAGCGAATTTTTCCACGCATTCGTGTAAAATATCTCCGTCTTCAAGACGAATGATAAAAATACGCCCTGATTTTGCCTCACTGTATTTCAAAATGAAGATCCCGCTTCATTATTCATGTTCCAACCCGCATTAAACTCAATACATTAAAACAGGCTCAGCCTATTTGCCTACGATTGCAATCACTTCCCCATAATAAATGCGATGATAATCTTTCTCTGGATAATGGACTTCCAGACCCGGATCTAAAAAATGAGCAGGATTAATATCATCCCAGTAAATTTTCTGGCACTCCAATACCAGCTCGGCTTCTGAATATGCCGGAGCAGCAACCACGCTGGAAGCAACCGGTGTTAATCCTGCTTCCGTGATTTTATCTCTTGATCGATCCGACACAGAACCTATTATTTGCAGTGAGCGGCGATATTCAGGCGGAAAAGCACAAAGTGTAAATGTTTCATATTTCTCGATAAAATCAAAAGTAAAATAGTTCGGTCTTACGACCACTTGTGCAAAAGGCCGATTCCACATGTTTCCAAGACTTCCCCAGGCAATGGTCATGCAGTCATAGGTACCATCCAAAAAATCTCCACTTGTTAACAGCATCAACTGATTGGCCCAGAGATCCTGGGAATGTACAAGCAATTGATCAAATGTAACGGTTTGTTTTGCCATAATGACTCCTCACCATGATCAAATGTCAATTTATCATTGATATCAAAATGCTGTTTTCAGATCCTTTCTCGATTTCGATGATAATATAAATGTTGCATAAAGGATTAAAATCAAATTTTTCGATTCTTCGAATCCGGATTTTCCCGATAGAGAATCGCTACATGACCAATGATATTGACAAGCCGACTCTGGGTCATACGAGATAAATATTCGGCTAAAGACTGCCTTTCGTTTTTATGATCATTAAATTTCACTTTAACCAGTTCATGACTTGAAAGGCCTTCTTCTGTTTTTGAAATGACAGATCTGGTAATTCCCTGATGACCGATATAAACAACAGGCCGCAATTTATGAGCCAGTTTTCTTATTTTCTTTTGATCTGAGATCATTACATCATAAAGTGTTTTAGTTTTTGCTGATAACCCGGACACGCTTTATCAGCACCGGCTTGGTCGGTACATCCCGCATTCCATTGGGGCGCGATCCGGTCTGTACAGACGCAATTTGATCCACTATATCCAACCCACGGATAACCTTTCCAAACACAGCATACCCATATCCATCCTGTGTATTTCCGTGATCCAGGCCTAAATTATCTCGATGATTGATAAAAAATTGAGAGGTGGCGCTGTTCGGATCCGCAGTTCTTGCGTAGGAGATCGTTCCCCTTAAATTACTGATTCCGTTGTCTCCTTCATACGGAATGGGGGGATTGCAATCTTTGGGCATCATATTTTCAGTAAAACCACCGCCTTGAATCATAAAGTTATAGATCACACGATGAAAAATGGTATTATCATAAAATTTAGCGTTTACATAATCAAGAAAATTTTTCACCGAAACCGGTGCCTTGTCAGGATACAATTCAACTTCAATCTCTCCCAGGCTGGTTGAAATTAATACGTGTGGTTTTATGGACACCATTTTCTGATCCCTCTCACTCGACTGATTGGATGCTTTCTGCTGAGACTGGCAATTGCAGATGAGAATAAACAGACTGAATATAACAAGCATCGAATATAATTTCATAATTTCCTCCAAACTGTTTAAAAATTGTAAATACCTGCTAACACTTCAGACAATCCTGTCATGCTAATTATTTGCGCTTTGACTCAAATCGCGATTCACATATTCAAACAGGCCTTATATGCATGCTTGAAACACTTGATTCAATTTGTCCCATGTTCGTTCCAGGGCTTCAGAAACGACTTTCGCGTGTCCCAGAATCGGCATAAAATTGGTATCGCCATCCCAGCGAGGCACAATATGAAAATGAAGATGATCTGCTATTCCTGCGCCTGCAACACGCCCCAGGTTCATGCCCACATTAAATCCGTGGGGACGCATGACCTGCTTCAAGGCTTTCTGGCTTGTCTTCAGCAATTCCATCATTTCTGACATTTCTTCAGATTTTAACGATTCAAGTTCACATGTATGCCGATATGGGACGATCATTAAATGACCATTATTATATGGAAATCGATTCATAATAATAAATGTTTGATCACCACGATAAATAATCAGATTTTCTCTGTCCTTGTGCTGCTTTGGTTTTTCACAAAAGATACATCCTTCGGGCTGATCGCATTTTTCTATATACTCCATACGCCAGGGCGCCCAAAGAATTTTTTTTTCATGATGTTCCTTTGAAGAAGAGGCCACGGTTATTCCTCTTCTCTTGCTTTCTTGGATCCCTCAATCACTTTCAATTCCTGATCTTTGGTGACCTGTTCATAATGAGAGAAAGAACGCCGATAAATACCGCGACCGGATGTGATGGAACGAAGTGTGGTCGCATATCGATCAAGATCGGCCAGGGGAACTTTGGCTTTAATAACTTGAAAATTCCCCTTGGCTTCTGTCCCCATAATCTTTCCTCGTCTCCCGGATAAATCACCCATAACATCACCCATATGATCTTCTGGAACTTTCACTTCTACATTATAAATGGGTTCAAGAAGTATCGGTCGCGCCTTAAGAAAGGCGGATTTAAAAACTTCCCTGCCGGCTGTCTGGAAAGCGATGTCTTTAGAATCCACCGGATGTTCCTTGCCGTCGTATACAATCGCTTTCACATCCACAACACGATACCCGGCAACAGGTCCATTCTCAAGCACCTGTTTGATCCCTTTCTCGATAGAGGGGATAAATACAGAAGAAATATTTCCGCCTTTGACTTCATTGCCGAATTCAAATCCTTCTCCCCTCGCCATGGGTTCGACTTTCATCCATACTTCAGCAAATTGACCGGCACCTCCGGTCTGTTTTTTATGACGATATTTATCATCTGATTTTGCTGTAATGGTTTCACGATAGGGTATCTTTGGCCGCTCTTCATCCACATCGACTCCGTACTTTTCATGCAGCCTGTTAATAATCACTTTTAAATGGAGATCACCCTGACCTGAAACAATGGTTTGATGAAGTTCCGGATCTTGAACAACCGTAAAGCTGGGATCTTCATCCTGAAGCACATGCAGTCCGGTTGATATTTTTTCTTCATCCCCCCGGCTTCTTGGATTTACAGCCACACTAATCACAGGTTCTGGAAATTCAACGGGATCAATGATAATCGGCGATCGTTTATCGCAAAGCGTATCATTGGTTTTCGTGTTTTTCAATTTTACAAGCGCTCCGATATCTCCCGCCTTTAAATGGCCAATTTCATTCCGATTTTTCCCATTCAATGTATATATCTGGCCAGTTTTTTCTGTAACTTTTTTAACCGGATTCAGAATATCATCTCCCGGTTTTAATGATCCGGAATAGACTCGAACCAATGATAACTCGCCAATATGAGCTTCTGAGATGGTTTGAAAAACAAAAACAGACAGGGCATCCTGCTCAGAAATTTTTCTTTCTACTGCCTGATCTTGATGCGTACCGGTCACTGTTTGAAAATCCGCAGGAGAAGGACCATAGCTGACAATAAAATCCAATACACCGGCAATGTTGACACTCGTATCAGCCGCACTGCAAAGGATCGGTATCAGTGTTTTATTCAAAATACCCGTGCGTATTCCCTGGAGAATCTGCTCTTCGGTTAAATCTCCGGTATCAAAGTAGGCTTCCATCAATGCGTCATCACTTTCGGCTGCGGCTTCGATAACCTGATTACGTAATTCTGCAGCCTTCGACTGTAAATTGTCCGGAATCTCCTCCACTTTGGGTTTATTTTTACTGCCCGTCTCATATGTCAGAAGCTTCATCCTTAAAACATCAACAATTTTATTAAACCCTTCTCCGGGATTGACCGGAAACTGTATGGCCACTGTACCGGTTCCAAAACGGTCTTTTAAACTGGAAAATACTTTATCAAAATCAGCATGTTCTCCGTTCAGCCGATTCACAATAAACAAGCGGGGCTTTTCATATTCGTCAGCAAACTCAAGGACCTGTTCAGTTCCGACTTCAACGCCCTCTACAGCACTGACCAGAACCAGAGCCAAATCAATGACCCGCAATGCTCCCTTGGCGCCTCCTACAAAATCCGAATAGCCGGGCATATCGAGACAATTAATTTTGCAATCTTTCCATTCTCCATGCAGTAAAGACGTATTAATTGATATTTTTCTGGCAATTTCATCAGCATGATAATCTGAAACCGTATTGCCGTCATCAATAGTTCCCATACGGTTTGTGCTTCCCATGGTAAACGCCAGTGCTTCAGCGATTGTTGTCTTGCCAACCCCCCCATGACCCATCAAACCAATATTACGAATATTATCTGTCGGGTATTCTTTCACGTGAACCCTCCTTTATCAGTGTTGATTCAATTTATCCTGCAAAATTTGTTTTACTTGATCGCGCATAATCCTGCCGCCAGGTCCCTTCGAAATAGAAAGCAAAAAAAAGACCGTCTTCGGACATTTATAAGCAGCCATGCTCTCCTTCGCATAATTGATGATTTCTGCAGGCGTCGCTGTTTCTTTCTCTTTTAATACCACACCCGCATGAATTTCTTCTCCGGTAAGCTTATCCGGCAGTCCGACCACGACGGCTTCTTTGATTTTGGGATGCCCTACCAGACACTTTTCCACTTCAGTTGGGTAGACACTAAAACCACTTTTCATAATGACGTTCTTTTTCCGGGCGACAATCAATCCATATCCGGCTTCATCAAACTGAGCCAAATCGCCTGTGTATAACCAGCCATTCCGTATGGATTCTTTGGTGGCCTCCGGACGATTCAGGTATCCCTTCATCACATTGGGACCCTGAACAATGATCTCGCCTATCTGTCCGCTCATGACTTCTTTGTCATGAGAATCAACAATTTTCAATTCAACACCGGGCAACGGAAGCCCGATGGAACCGGGTTTGCGCTCTCGATTGGCTACATTCAGCGATACAATTGAAGAAGCTTCTGTGAGTCCATATCCTTCAAGAATGGGAACATGAAACAAAGATTCAAAGGCTTCCATAACATCCGCTTTTAAAGCGTCACCCGTTGTCATCCAGTAATTTAAACAGCTGAAATCCGGAACGGATTCCTCTGTTTTTATTAATATTTCCTGTAATAAAGACGGATAACTGACAAAATAACTCGGCTTGTGCGATGCAATAACAGAGATAACATGATCCGCATCAAAATAAGGAGAGACCAGTAATGTGGCACCTCCATATAAGAAACTGCCAATGACCAGAATTTGTCCTGCCGGGAAAGAAAACGGAACCGTACAGCTGACACGATCGCTGCTTTCTATCTTTAACAACCTCGCCAGGGCTTCAATATTGGATAGAATATTTCCATGCGTCAGTTCTGCACCCTTCGGACGTCCGGTGATACCGGCTGTATATACAATCAGTGCTGTATCATTTCGATTGGATTCATAAGTTGATTCCAGGGGAGTATAAATTTCCATCAGATAGGGCAATCGCACCTCGCCGTGCTCTGCTTTATCACCAAGTACAATCATTTTATTGCAACGCTCAAGTCCCTGTAATGCGGAACGCACTGTCTCTTGGCATTGATCCCAATAGATAATTCCCTTGGCTTCACTGTCTTCTATCTGGTGATGAATTTCATTGGCCTTATCAAAGGTTGAAATTGGAACAATGACTGCTCCAATTTTTAACAGCGCAAAATAACTGATAATGAAATGAGGCACATTCGGCAGTATTAATGCAATGCGATCTCCTGCGGCAATTCCCATTTCCTGCAGGGCATGGGCCAAACGATCACAGGCATCTTTAAGATCTGTATAATTGATTGAATGATTCCCGAAAATAATGGCTGCTTGATTTCCGTTTTTCTCACAAGCCTTCTCCAGTATCTGATAAAAATTATTCACGTCTTGGCTCCTCTTATCATCCTCATCATATCATCTGCTTCATAACTGCTTCTCACATATGGGCCTGCTTTGACATATCGAAATTTCATATCTTCAGCAATTTTTTGATATTGATCAAATAATGCAGGGTGCAAATATTCCCGAACCTGAGCCTTGTTCAATCCCGGTGCAAGGTACTGTCCAAGGGTTAACGCATCACAATCCGCTTGCCTTAATGCTTTGAACACTTCAATAATTTCATCCCTTCTCTCCCCAAGACCCAGCATGAATCCTGATTTTGTAATGATATCGGGACGATACCCTCTGGCATGGGACAATATTTGGATAGAACGATTAAAATCTGCCTCCGGACGCATTTTCGAATAGAGACGCGGAACCGTCTCGACATTATGATTGAAAACATCAATATCACTGTCCAGGACTTTTTGCAGGGCTTTTTTATTCCCCTGAAAATCCGGAATAAGAACCTCTACAGTTGCATTCGTATTGAGCATTTTAACTGCATTTAT